>OBKG01000588.1_pt1 | contig 13863 bp, 10 predicted proteins | sample 1519741 | NCBI WGS metagenome assembly OBKG01 (sample SAMN00265072, study PRJEB22529) | human gut metagenome
CTGCTGCTTCCACCGCTGCTGCTTCCACCGCTGCTGCTTCCACCGCTGCTACTTCCGCCGCTTCCAGAACCGCCCGTGTGGTTTTCAAGAGACTCTTTTGCTGCTTTCAGCTTGCTCAATGCTTCATCAATTTCCGCCTGTGTCGCATCCGCTTTTGCCAGCACGGCTTTTGCTTCTGTGATGGCATCATCATAAGCTTTCTGCTTATCGGCATCCGCTTTCGTGTAGGCGTCATCCTGCTTTACAAGGGACTCTTTATCCGCCTCCGCTTTCAGCTTTGACTTATCAGCTTCGATGGCCGCGATTCCTGCTTCTTTTGCAGTTTCTACCGTTTCTGGTGTCACTGCGTTTGTTACAGCTTCTAATGCCTTTTCCTTATCTGCTTCGATTTCTGCTTGGGCGTTCGCTTTTTCTGCCCCGGACAGTGTCGTATCTGCTTCCACTTTTTGAAGCTCTGCTTTTGCCGCCGCTTCGATAGCTGCTTCTGCTTGTTCTTTTATGTCCGGATTACCATCTTTATCTGTATCTCTTAGTACAATGACTTTTACAGTATCTTCAATCGTATCCGTATCTTTAATCAAGGCTTGCCCAGTAACTTTAAGTACTAATTCTCTTGATGTTTCACCATCTTTCCAATCGGTGATTGGATCGACATAGAGTTTTACTGCATCTTGATAGCCAGCTTGTGTTTTCAAGGTTAGACCATTATCATAAGCTGTAACTTTGAAATCTTTATTGCCATATACGATGATAAAGTTATTTTTAGCTCCATCGACAAATGCGCTTCCAGCTTCCGGATATTCATTTAGGGATGAATCATATTTTGTAAATTCTAACTCATCATAAACTTTCGGATTCTTATCTGCTTTATCCGGAGTTGTATATCCTGGATCTAAGATTCCATCATTGTCACCATCAGGATCTGATGAATCCGGGTCTCCGTCCTTATCTGTATCGATAAAGAATGCATCTTTTGCTTCTTGTAGTTTCAAAAGAGCACTATCAATTGCTTTTTGGTCGGCTTTGTCATCAGCTAACAAGGCTTTTGCTTCTGCTAAGACGGTATCATAGGCTTTCTTGTTAGTCTCGTCTGCATTTGTATAGTCGATTGAGCCTGTCACAGTTTTTTCTTTATCGACTTCTGCTTGAAGTAAGCTCTTATCAACTTCGATGGCTGCCAGTCCTGCATTCTTTGCGGTCTCTACACCCGCAGCATTGTCTGCCTGAGCAATGGCTTCCTTTGCCGCGGCTGCGTCGCTGTCCACTTCCGCCTTGGCCGCGTCCTTTTCAGCGTCGGTCATATCGCTGTTGTCGATTGCTTCTTTCTTTGCCTGAGCCGCATCGTCAATGGCTTTTTTCGCCTTCGCTTTGCTATCATCTACAAAATCACGAATAGGAAGGGTATCACTAGTTCCATCCTCATAAGTTATAGTCACATTTGAAGCATCTGCTGTAATGGTTGCAGAATTATACCATGGAGCATTTTCGTTTGCTTTCTTGACGGCTTCCTCAACAGCTTTGATATTCTCACTTGTTAAAGAAGCCGCATCGTTTACTACAACTTTAGTCGGTAAGCTTGGGGTATATGCCCCTGCTTGTGTTTTGACTACAAGGGTAAGCATAGATGGCTGTCCATCAGAACCGGTGGCATTTAAAATCTTTCCTGTTTTTCCTTCACCGTCATAGAGAGCAAGATATTTTGTCCATTTTCCCCCTTCTTCAGGAGTTACCTTGTCAGGGAAGTTACCATCAGCAAAATCTTTCGGAAGCTTAAATTTAACTTCTACATATTTGCCATTCGCGTCTTTACCCAATGTAATTTCTGTATTAGGGTTAAATGCATTATCCGGTTGATTCCCTCCGCCAACAAAGCCTGCGGATTTAACATGATTATTTCCATCTGTATAATAGAATTTTACGGTTTTTTCTACACCACGAACCAATTCTATATTTTCTGAGGTTGGCTGTATTTCGATACCGCCGTTCAATGCAGCTTTTGCTTCTTCCAAGTTATCAAGGGCTTTGTCGATGGCCTCTTGATTTGCTTGTGCATTAGCCAATACAGCTTCCGCTTCTGTTAAGGCTTGGTTGTAAGCTGTTTGCTTTTCCGTATCTGCCTCTGTATAGCCGTCGCCTGTCTGTACCTCATCTTTTTTGGCATACTCTGTCTCCAGCTTTGACTTATCCGCTTGGATAGACGCCAAACCCGCATTCTTTGCAGTCTCTACACCCGCTGCATTGTTTGCCTGAGCAATGGCTTCCTTGGCTGCGGCTGTGTCGCTGTCCACTTCCGCCTTGGCCGCGTTTTTTTCAGCGTCTGTCATATCGCTGTTGTCGATCGCTTCTTTCTTTGCCTTGGCAGCCTGGTCGATGGCTTCCGCTGCATTCTGTTGTGTTGTTTCTAACTTTTGAGGCTTAACCTTAACTGTAAACGCAACGTCTTTCGTCTGGCCCCAATCACTTGTTACTGTTACGGTAACTGTGTAGTCGGTATCGTTCGATAAATCTCTTTCCAGATTGTAAGTTTCACCCGTTAGTGGAACATTACTGTTGTCTCCGTCTTTTACAACAGATTTTATCTCTTTCTGTATTGTTCCTTCATAAGCTTTCTCAGTGTAATTATAGAATGATAAATTGACATTATCGAGGAGTTCTGTCTTTGTAACAGACGGATCATCATTTTCCTCTTTGGTGATTGTGGACTCTGCCGCGGACGGATTGTATACAACGATTCGATAGGTTTTTGAGTCCGCTGTATTATTATTAAAATCCGTAGCGATTAACGAGCGTCTGAGCAGGTTATTTTTACTCCAATCAACCTCTCCAGGATCAAGTTGCTGCGCAATACCATACCAGGCATAGGCGGTTTTAGAGTCGTTGCCATCAACTTCAAACCGAACCGTGGTGCCTTTGAAGTCTTGTATATTTGGCTTGTAACCAGAGTCATCCGGGAGGCGTTCATGCCCTAATCCGATAAGTTTAATTCCCGCATTGTCTGTAACCTTTATCTTGGCGCTTTCCTGCACCAAATCATCAACGACCGGTTGGCCTTCCATCAGAAAGATGGGCCCGTCATCGTTTGTAAAGACCGGCTTTTCCGAATCCGCTAAGTATCTAACTTTTACATAGACATCTTCAGATACTCCGCCGGGCAAGGTTACCTTTACAGTAGCATACCCATCGCCCGCTTGTGATGGATCGATAGAATTGATATACTCGTACTCAATCTCATCTTTAATGCTATCCGGCAAAGAATTCCCTGTGTCCACCAGTTTTTTCGCTTCTTCTACCAAAACATTTTCTGATACCGGAACCCCGACTATACTTTCTGTATAGTCAGTATCCTCATTCACAAATATGACCCACAGGGAGAACTGCTCAGAATATACATCCTCTTGATCCTTAGATACATGTATTCTGCGTGTATATCTGTCTGTTATCTTCTTCGGAAGATCAGGCACATTTCCGCTTAATAAAATCGTTCCGTCTTGAATAGATAAGTTTAATCCATCAACATTGTCACTGTAAGGATTATGACCGTGCCAAAATTCTATGTTGGCTCCGTCCCCATTTTCTACTGTTCCTATTTCCACATTATTGACTGTCTTTCCGGCGAAGCCTGCCACAATGTCAGTACCAAGATCCAGAGCTAAGCCTCCGGCATTCCTGGACATAGGTGCAATTTCCGACGGGGTAGACACGGGTATCCCATCCTCTGGCGCTTCTGTCTCTGGCAGCTCCGGTGCTTCCGCCGTTTCGGCAGGTTCTTCCGGCTGTTCCTCTGTTTCTTCCGGTTCCGCACTTGGCTCCGCCTCACTTGGCGTAGCCGGGAGTGCTTCGTCCTCGGCCTTTTCATTGGTCGTTTCTTCTGCCGGTATGGCCGAGCCATCGGCAGCGGCATAAACAGACGGCCCATTGCCAAGCAATGTCACTGCCATCAACAACGCAAGAAGAAACGATGTGATTCGTTTTTTCATAGTCATCCTCCTACTTGTATAAAATTGATTTATATCAACAGCATCTATGCGGCATTCAGAACTTACCCCTTGATGCTGGTGTTATCACAGAACATAACGCCGTTCGGACAGGGATTGAATCAACGCTTCCCGTGCATCCGACGCGCAAGGCTCCGGTGGCAGGCTGGTTAAATAATCCAGCGCATCATTCCATATTGACAGCGAAAAGGCTGCCGCTGGAATACGGGCGATCTCCCGAGAAAGGCGGAATTGCTCCCATTGGCTGAGATACCGCAAATCAGATAGATAAGTGCATCCGCTTTTCTGTGCCAAATATTCCAACAACCCGATTGTCCATTGCTCCATCACTTGCTCCACTTCCTCCCGCATTTTAATGAAAAGCCCCTGCCGTTTGTCAGAGCTTGGAATCACCGCAGAATAATGATTCTGTGGTATGCGTAGAAGGGTTTCTTTTATTTTGGCGTTGCTCAGGAACAGGAGCGGACGTTTTATAGACACAAAAAGTAGACCTGCGGCACAGATCACTGCGCAGGTCTGTTTGCGGTACTCTTTTGACTGCTGTTATGTAAGAAATAATTGATTTTCTGACCATTCAGCATTATAATAAATGCAAAGAAAGCTGGCCTTTTAACTGGAGCGGAAAACATAGCACCACAGAATCATTATTCTGCGGTTTTATGAGATCAGACGCATTCTCTGTAAGGTGCGCTCATGCTCTCGCGTGCCCATGGCAACATAGATCCGTGTGGTATCTACGGAGGCGTGCCCTAAGATATCCGCCAGATACGCCAGGTTCTTTTTGACCGCGTAGTAGCATTTTGCAAACAAGTGGCGCAAATTGTGGGGAAAGACCTTTCCAGAGGTCACACGCGCCGCCCGGCACAGCTTTTTCATATCATGACAAATATTGCTTCGGTCTAAGGGTTTTCCGGTGCGGGTACAGAACAGATACCCCGTTCGGATGCCTTTTTCTTTTGCATAGGCATTTAATTTCCGGCACAGCTCCTTTGTCAAGAGAATGGTGCGGGTTTTACCTTTCATGCGGATTTCTGCTTTCCCTTTTTGCAACGCTTCTACGGTCAGAAATGAAAGCTCACTGACACGGATTCCCGTTCCGCAGATGGCAAGCATCACATGATACAGGCGGCTGTCCTTTTTCCTCTTGGCAGCTTCTAACAGGCGGTGGTATTCCGCTTCGGTCAAATCCCTGCTGTCATCCATAAATACCGTGCGTTGGATTTTTAAAAACCGCACCTTGCAGGCTGCCAGCCCCAGGTAGTCCAGATACGAATGAATGGCGGACAGCTTGACGTTGACGGTACGGGCCTGGTGTTTTTCTTGCAGCCGTTCCCGGTATTCCAGCACCTTTGCTTTGGTCACTTCCTCTCCCTCTAAAAATTGAAGAAACCAAACCGTCTCACGGACATACTTCTGTATAGTTGCGTGAGATTTTTCATGTTCGGCCAAATATATGCGGTAGTCCCGCAGGATTTCATTGTAATCGTAGTTCATTGTGCTTCACCTCTGCTAACTTGATAATATAAAAGTAGTATGACAGAATCTTTTATACCGTATTCCCTGCAATGGTAAAACATAAAGAACAGGTGTATTTGAGGATGCAGACTACCAAGTGACCGTATCGGATTGTATGGCATCGGTTTAGCGTTTGTTGTATGGAGGCCAAGGGCCTCTTATTTTTTTGCTTTTAGAGATAAGACTGGCAAGCAATGCCGGTGTTAATACACCCGGCCCGCAGAGGGAAAAATCCTGCCGTGATTTTCCCCTCCGCTTTGCTTGTTGAGGGCAGCGCCCCCAAACCCCTTTGAACACAGAATTTCATTCTGTGGCTGCGCGTTCTGCGAACGCTTGGGACCATGACCGGCTCACCGCTGGCCGTGGTCTTTTTCCTGTTCTTTTTTCTGTTCCTCGTCCATTTTCAGAAGCCGATCCACATTGGCTTTGGCAGTCAAAAGCTCCCGCATTTTTTCACGGGAGCGACGGTACTCAGCGTAGGTTTTTTTCTTTTCCTCCAGCAGTTTGGCATACTCGGCTTGCAGGTCTTTGACCTTGGGCAGTTTCTTTACTCCCATCTCGTCAAAGGCGTTTTTCGCCGCCTGATGGAGCAGGATTTCCTGCTCATGTTCCTCCCGGAACTTTCGAGAATAACCGGCCTTGCGGTAGGCTACATAGGTCTCACGGGTCTTGGCATAGTTGACGATATGGGTACGCAGGACGGCGATTTCCGCCATGCGTTTCTCCGCCGCCTTGATCTGCGCCGACAGCTCGTTGTGGTGGGCGGTGGCTGCCGCCGCTTTTTCTGCCAGCTCCCCGTAGTCCAGCAGCTGATGTTCGGTGAGAAAATTTACAGTCTGCGCCATCTGCTTCAGGTTAAAAACCTTGGCCCAGCGCGCATACCCAGCGCCTTTCCCGGCCTGTAATTTTGCCTGAATGTCCACTAGCAGATTGACCTTGGGCGGCTCCGGCTGCACGGTGGATTTTTTACGGGGCGTGTGCTGTTTTTCTCCGGCCAGCACCGCACGGATTTCCGCTTCACTGTACCCGGCTCCCAGCTTATCATCCATGCGGGCTACATTCTTCCAGCCGGGTGCTCTGAGCCGGATTACTTTCCCGCGCCGGGATACCTCGCAGCCCATTTCCGAGAGCAGCTTCAGTAGCGCGTCAAAGTCTGCGGGTTTTTGCTCCAGCGCCCGGTCAATCATCATCCGCAGCTGCTCCCGATGGGAGGGCTTGGCCTGATCGCCCAGCCACTTGTTATAGCTTTTTCCATGGGGCTTGGGGTTCTCCACAATGGACAGTCCATTCTCGATACAAATGGTGTCGCTTAAACGCCGGACAGCTCTGGTGCTGCCCCAGAAGTTACGGAACTTCTGGTCACACTCTGTATTGACCGCCGACCAGATAATGTGATTATGAATGTGCGATTTGTCTATGTGAGTGCAGACCACAAAGGCATGATTGCCTTTGGTAAACCGCCTGGCAAATTCCACGCCCAGCCGGTTGGCTTCCTCCGGTGTGATCTCTCCAGGCCTGAATGACTGGCGCACATGGTAAGCGATCACATCGTCCGCACCGCGCACCCGCCCGGTGGCGGCGATGTACTGCCGCTTTGCTAACAGAAACTCCGCATCGGCGGTCCGGCTGTCACAGCCATAGCCGGCAATCAATTTTCCGTTGTTGGTCTTTTGCGGATTTGCCACATAATCAATAATGTCGCTGATTGCCTGACTCTCGGTGCGACCCTTGCCGATATGCAGGGGCATGATGCGTGTAGTTGCCATAGAGGGGACCTCCTTTCCAAAAAAGAAAAGGACAGCTGTGTGAGCTGTCCTTTGGTTAATCTGAATTTTCAACAGGCTACTGTGCTTTTAAAGCTGCAATCCGTTTGGTGTCCACAAAATGAGTTGCATACCATTTCTCAATTTCCGGGTTCCCGCTTTTGCTGAACCGCAGCGGAATCACCGGCTTGTGTCCCTGCCCATTTTTCTTTTTTACACCCCACTGCTTGTAGTAGCAGAAGGAGGGTTTTAAGCCAGTTTTCTGTGCGTACACCCGCATCTGGTGCATGATGAATGAGAGTTTGCGCAGATTGACGGTGCATACTCGTTCCATATAATCCACTCGCCCAAACCGCCAGTCCTCATATTTCTGTTTTGGCAGGACACCGACCTCCATCAGCACATCCACCGGAGCCGCATAACCACGGCGCTGGCATTGATGATAGACCGCTGAATGTACTTTTCCAATCAGTTCTTTTTCATTCATGACGGTTGTCCTTATTTTCGTGCCAGTTTTTCAAGACGGCCTCCACCTGAGCAATCAGCTGTTCCTTATCCGGCATATAGAGAACATACCGGGATGCGAAGATATTGTTGGACAGACCACCCAGGGCATATTCCGCCGCGATGCTGTCTTTTTCGGTACAGAGGATAATACCGATAGGCGGGTTGTCGTCCGGGTCGTTGACTTCCGCCGCATAGTAGTTTAAGTACATATTGAGCTGACCGGCAGCCTCTGGTGTCAGTTTTTTCGTTTTCAGTTCAATCAGCACATAAGCACGGAGAATTTTGTTGTAAAACACCATGTCCACATAGTAGTGGGTATTGTTCAGGGTCACGCGCTGCTGGGTTCCGACAAACATGAAGCCTCGCCCAAGTTCCAAAAGAAACTTTTCAATCTGTGCGACAAGAGCCTTTTCCAAATCGCTTTCCAACATGGGCTTGTTCTCCGGCACACCCAAAAACTCAAACACATAGGGATCACGGATGATGTCAGCTGGCTGGCTGATCTCAATCCCTTGCTGAGCCAGAGAAAGAACCTTTTCTTTATTCGCATCTCCGCTGGAAAGTAGCAGCCGTTCATACAGCGAGCTGTCAATCTGCCGTTTCAACTCCCGAACTGACCAGCCCGAATTGATAGACTCCTTCTCATAAAAGCTACGCTTGTTCTCATCGGTAATACTTAAAAGCTCGCAGTAATGGGACCAAGACAATTTGCCAGACACTGTCTGGCATTTTTCATAGGCAAGATAAAATGCCCGCATATTTTGTAGATTAGAACGAGAAAAACCTTTGCCGAATTCCCGTGTCAGTTCTTTGGAAAGTTCCCTTAAGGTTTGTTTTCCATAGTCTGCGCGAATCTGATTTTGCTGTTCATACTCCACGATAATCCGCCCAATGTTCCAGTAGGTTGTCAGTAGCTGGGAGTTGACCTGTTGTGCAACATTTTTTCTAGCGTTTTCCAGCAGTTCTCGGATTTCCAGAATCATGGAGCTGCCTGGCGTTAATTGATTTTCCATACACGCCCTCCTATCTAAAAACTATCCGCACTCAGCGGCAGAGTATTATTCCTATATAGTATATCCTATTTTTTGAGGAAAGTAAAATAGCACCAGCAGCGTATTTTATCCATAAATCAAATCCTGAATGGCAAATTTCAGGTCCTGTAACTTGCCCAGCAGCCAGATGGCGGCCAGCGGCAGACCATAGGGGGAGAGCAGGAACGCCAGAATCAGGACGATCACCCCGTTATGCCTGGGACCGACAATGAGCTGGAATACGCCCCAAAGGGCGCAGAGTGTACTGATAAGCCCCAACACCAGACCGGAGATATAGACGATTCCCACACAAATCCAGACGAACAGGGTCAGCGCCAGAATCACCGGAGCCATTAAAATCTTCAACAGCAGTTTCAACAAAAATGCCAATGCCCTCATTGTTATGCCTCCTCAAAATCACAATTCCTGATTCCATTATCCCTGTCTCACAGCCAAAAGGCAAGGATATGGCAAAAAGAAAAAGCGGAGGAAGGCGCGGCGAAAAGAACGCCGTTCCTCCCTCCGCAGATGGGGTAACTGTTCCTGTTACGAAAGTTTAGAGAGCCGTGTCAGTATCTCCTTAATGCCATCCCATAGCTGTTCCTGCCGCTGGGATATATCCTCCAGATCGACATCGTAAATCCGCCCGGTTTCATGCACCTTGCGGGTCAGCTGGTTTAAGTTGTTGCTGCTCCGGCGCAGCAGGGATACCAGTTCCTTCAGCTCCGGCAGGTCCAGCTGCACCACATAGCCGTCCACAGCCATTTTCCGCAGATAGGCGCTCAGGTTTTTTGTCCCAAACTGCGCCATTTTCTGCTGAATCAACTCCATTTCATCAGTGGATACCCAAAACAGGACCGGCACATCCCGCTTTCGTTTGGGGATGCTCATCGCTCCGGCTCCCGTTTCTTCGGGGCGGCAGGCTTGTGAACGAGTGGCTCCTGTTTGAGCTTTTCCCGCACCGAAGTCCGGGATGGCTGCGCCTTTTCGTGCTGTGTGTGGCTGCGCTGCTGTTCCTCACGAACCAAATCAATAAAGCCATTTAAGACAGCTGGGTGACTGTTTACGGCATAGCCGCACCGGACGGTATTGGAGTTGTAGTCAGGAATCGTCTTGGCCCATTCCTTGTTACGGGGAGAGTAGCGTCCATCCCAATCGTGGAGCTGGACGGTGTTGGCCAGAACCAGCGCAACACGGTCTATACCATAGGTCTCGATCACATCCCTGGCAGCATCGTGGCTGAGGTACATCCCATCGAAGTGTTCCCGTATCGCTGCTTCAATGGCCTCCTTGCATTGGAGATTGGCGTTGTTGGAGGCTCGGTACTGGTCCAGTTCGCCATGCTCTTTCGCATAGACAGCGGAATGAGGGTAGATGGCGGCTTTCCGCATCTCCGTCTGGACTTTGCAGGCATCATCCGCCAGGTTCTCAATGCTGTCCCGGATTACATCCATATAGCCGGTCTCCAGCTTTTCAAAGTAGCGGTACACATCGGCCAGCGGCGTGGGAGAATCCAAAAGTGCCTGAGCCTGTGCGTCGGTCAGCTCCAGCTGCTCCATCGCCATCACGATGTCCTCCCGGATAGTGTACTCATAGGCGTGGTTCAGGACAAATACCGGTGGCTGGCTTTTCAGCCAGTCCCGGTATTTGTCCTGTTCAGCGGCCATCTTCTCATAGAGGGCCATATTCAGATCGTTGGCATTCATATTATCGCACCTCCTCATGTTGTTTCGGTTTCTTTTCAGGGTTGCGGGGCGGCACCGGTCGCTTCAAGCTGTCCAGCACCGAAGGCCGCGCGCTTTTGGCAACCACAGTTTCCGGCTGAGCGTGGCCCTTGCCGTCAATGTTCAGCAGCGTGTCCAGTTCCACCAGACGGGAGGACTTGACTCGCAGATCATCCTCAAAGGGAAACGGCTTTCCGATTTCCTCTTTGGCTGCTGCCTGCTGCTGGTAAAGGTTGTCCAGCTGATTTTTGACGGCTTCCAAACGCTGAGGCATCTGAGCCAGTGCATTGTCGATACGGGTGAGGTTTCCGCGTGGGTCTGTGCCGAGGCTAGCCCGGTGGGTCATCTGGCCTTTCAACAGGAGCGTATATTCCTGTTTCCACGCTTCAAATTCCACCGACATAGTGAATCCCCGGTAACTTCCAATCTGCACCGGATCGGAGATTTTGACCTCCTTACAGGCATCCAGCAGGGCTGCACCGGCATTTTCTTTGTCGGTCAGCACATCGCCCCGGATTTCCATACCGGCAAAACTATCTTCCGGGTGAGGGTGGGCAGCCAGTGTTTCCAAATCGGCTTCAAAGCCCTGGATATACCCCTTGTTGGTTTCGATTTCCTGCGGGAAGTATTTGAGCAGCTGGTCCTCCAGACGGTACTGCTTACTCTGATGGTCGGCTTTCATCAGCTTTAGCTTGACAACCTCCACATCCAGGTCCATGCGCTCCTTGATACGGGGGTCTCCGGCGCACAGGGCCTTGATTTCGGCAAAACTGAGCGCCGTTTCGTCCACATCGTCGCAGGAGCGTACCGGGCTTTTGCTGGTCATAATCTGGCTGATGAATTTCTGCTTGTTTTCCACCGTCTGGTCGGGTAAGAGATGGACATTGCTGCCCATCCCTCCCCTAAGAACCGTACGTGAGAGTTTCCCCTCATACGGCTCAAGCCTTTCAAAAGGCCCCCTTATCGGGAACCCGGCTCAAAAGTAGTAATCAGGCTGTGGATTTCTTCATGACATTCCTTGTGTACCATGATTTTCTGGCTATTCTTGCCGACTGGGGTATGCACCTTGAAGCCGGTTTCTGATGTGATAAGCTCTCCGCAAACCGGGCAGCGGCGGTGTTGCCGTCTCCAGATTGTCAGCAATTTTTCTCGTCCCTTGGTGCTGTTGAGCAGCTTTTCGCCCTCTCGTTCCTCAAAATAGTCCGTCCAATATTCATCGAACGGATTTGCTTCCGCTACAATTTTCTTAAATCGAATGATTTTTGTATCGGTGGCATATTCGAGTTTACAGTAGAGCGGCTCACCCTCGGTACTCTGGTTCTCATAAGGAACAGAGAATGTCCACTGACGGGAGCCAATATGGTGCCAGTATTTCTGGGCAATCCATTTTCGGCCCTTTTTCTTGTGTCTGCGCTTCGCCCATTGCCACAGGCATTTGTATATCTCGTAGTCAACCCTACTGAACACCTTGGAGGACACAACATATTGCTGATTATTCATCCAGCCCCGGATAACGGGATTGAGCTTGCGTATCAGCGTTTCCTGTTTGGTGGATTTATTGCCCTTTATGATGCTCCGCACCTTTTCCAAGAACGACTTGACCGAAGTTTTGGACGGCTTGATGAGTAGTTTGCCGTTATATTTTCGGATGTTTTTGCCCAGGAAGTCAAAACCATCTTCAATATGAGTGATGACCGTCTTTTCTTCCGAGAGCTGCAACCCGCGTTCGGTCAGAAATTCTTTGACGACAGGCAACACCTTATCCCGCAGAAATTCCGGCGATTCTCCGGTGATAATAAAATCATCCGCATAACGCACGAAATTCAGCTTGTTAAAGTGTGTTCGTCCATTTACCTTCTGCCGGGTGGGAAGCCGTTCTTGAAGCAGCCGTTCCAGACCGTCCAGCGTCATGTTCATGAGTGTAGGGGAGATTGTGCCGCCCTGCGGCGCACCCTCGTCCGTTGGGAACAATTTGCGCGTTTCCACATATCCGCATTTCAGCCACTTTTCGAGTACTTGCGTGTCCATTGAAATATTTTCCAACAGCCATTCGTGGCTGATATGGTCGAAGCAGCCCTTGATGTCGCCCTCCAGTATCCATTCCGGGGATTTTCCTTTGTTCAGGTCGGTGAAGCACTGCTCGATTGCATCATGGGTGCTTCTACCGATTCTGAACCCGTAGGAATTAGGGTCGGCATAGGTTTCTGCTATCGGCTCCAGCGAAAATTTATAGAGTGTCTGCATGGCTCGGTCGGTCATAGTCGGGATGCCCAGCGGACGCATTTTCCCGTTTTTCTTAGGGATATAGTGCCGTCTGAGCGGTTGCGGGCGATAACCCCGCCGGTTGAGTTTTGAGATTGCGCTCCATTTTGCCTGCGGTGTCAGCCATAATTCATGGTCTACGCCGGATGTTCTTTTGCCTTGATTACTTGTCACTCGCTTCACTGCCAAGGCTTTGGCATAGAACGAATGTGTCAGCAGCCATTGCAGCGATTTTACCTTGCTGTAATGGCCTTCTTTTTGAGCCTTTACGATACGCACTTGCAGCTTTTTGACATACGCAAGTGCTTTCTGCCAGTCTATGGCTTCCCAGCACGTTGCAATGCCGGGGGATGCACACGGTTTCCCGTTCATTTGCAATTTCCTCCTTCAAAAGTTCTGTAAATTCTCTCGTAAAGAAAGACCGGATGGAAGTCTGCCCGCTTTCGCGTGAGATAATGTTGCAATCTCTATCCGTCCCCATTACAGGGGCGGCATTCGCTTTTTCCATCACTCCTTACCCGCATTTCCCATGGGCTTCCCTTACGGTCTGCTTTCCGGCTATGCCGGAGAAAATACGGGCTTACCACGTTTCACATAATGAACAGTGTGGGTTAGGTTCCGCCTCTCCGCCGACAGTCATAATGTCCATGTGCCCCCACTATGGAAGGGGACAACCGACTGCAACACCTTTTGGTTCAGGCTTATCAGCAACTTTAGCCTGTTCTGCTTTAACGACGTTTATTGGCGGTTTACATTACATTAACCATACCACACAGCCAAGCTCCCCAGCCGCATTGTTGCTTGCAGCTTGTCGCGTCCGCCTCGCGGCTTCCGCTTGACCCCTTTGGGGGAGGGCTACTCTTTCACATCAGGCTTCCTCACAGTCGTTGCCAACTGCTTTGGTGATGTTAGGCTACTGCCAATGGAATGGCAGGTTCGGTCATTGCCGAACAATTCAATTATGCGACTTCGTGTCGCACCCAGAGGTACGAATCAAATGTTCCTTCTGTAACATAACGGTACACATGGACAAGAGGGTTCTGGTTGCCCTGGCGCTCAATACGGC
>OBKG01000597.1_pt1 | contig 13693 bp, 12 predicted proteins | sample 1519741 | NCBI WGS metagenome assembly OBKG01 (sample SAMN00265072, study PRJEB22529) | human gut metagenome
AGCGCTTGAATGGCATTCAAGAGGTCAGCGGTTCGATCCCGCTTATCTCCACCAAGAGACTTGCTTTTATAAGGCAAGTCTCTTTTTTGCTAAAAAGGGAGGCGTTCGTGTATACGCCTCCCTTTTGGTGAAATTATTTTCTATGTATAGGGTTCTGGAACAGAGTCTCACTTCGTTGCAAAGCAGTTCATAAAAAATTCTGTAAATGCCGCCAGTTCCTTCTCCTGAGACACATAGACATACAATGTTTCGTCCTCCAACCAGTCATAGGCGTGGATGCCAATATAGTTTTTCTTATCAGGATAGATAATGAATGCGTCAGTGGGATATTTATTTCGATATGCCTTCAAAATTTCGGAGCGGCGGTAATAGACCGGCTCGCCGCAGCCGGAAAGATCCGGGACCGTAGGAACGACTACAATTGTCTGACTGTCCTCATTCCAACCGACCAGCAGATTCCCAATCTTTGTTTTACTCCCGTGGACGAACCCATAGTTGAACCGGCTTACATCCTCGGTATAGCCAAATATCAACCTGTAATCCTCCCCGCCCCCTACTGCTTGGTGAAACAGCGCACGCATTTTCTTTGCATTTGCATCGCTCTTTTCCATATCAATTTCCGGTCCCTTGAACAGTTTGCTAAAAAACCCCATTGCATACTCCTCCTAAACATATATCATATAAAGAACACCCAAATAAGGATTAAATTTATAATTTATCTTTATCTATAGCAGACTTAAATCCGCCCGAATTTGACATCGTACTTCAATATTCGGACGGATTTTCCAATTCCATCAGTCCTGCTCTTTCAATATCTCCAAGGCATCTGCGATCGCGTTGATCTGAAACTCCACCGTTTCATCGGCGGCCTCCGGCACAAACAGCGGAAGCGTGTCCGGGATCGCCCTGCGTATGACCATTACCGTGAGGCTCAGATTGGTAAACAGGCTGATATTTGCCCGATTCGCCCTGATTCCAAAACTCTCCAGTATGGTTCCAAACAGGCGGGCCTGCTTTTCGCGGAACATCTGATAACTCTCTTTGGACAGGCGCTTAAAAATGAGCTGCTGCTCCTCGATGGTCAGAACCGCGATCCCATTCTTCTCGCCATAGCAGCAGGCATGGAGGAATTGCCTCACCCCATCACGCCAGCTCAGAGCAGGATCTGCCATCAGCTTTCGCGCATATGCCACAATTTTGGGCTGCTGGAGGTACAGCGTCTCCACGATCAGATCCTCCTTGGTCGGGAAAAAGGAGTAGAAAAACGTGCGTGATATCCCAACCCTTCTGTAAATCTGCTCAACGGTTGTATGCTGAATCCCCTGCTTTGTCATCAGATCGAGTCCGACCCGAACCAGTGCCACCCGGATACGCTCCCGTTCCTCCTCCGAATAAGCGACCCTAGGCATCCCGTCCACCCCCAATAAAGACAAATTAAATAGTTTATTTTTATTTTAACACACTGGGAGTCCGTTCTCAAGAGTCTTTTGGGCCTTTGTCCGTTCGGTCGGGCCACTTTCCACAGCAAATCCCCTTTTCTGTTGCAATTACAACATACATTCCCCCGCGCCTCCGCTATACTTGCGGACAGTTCCAATACTTCCGCCCGTACAAGGAGGACTTTACATGTTTTGTTATCAGTGTCAGGAAACCGCCGGCTGCACCGGCTGCACCCGGGCGGGCGTCTGCGGCAAGAGTGCCCGCACCGCCGCGCTCCAGGATTTGCTCATCTATGTGACCCGCGGTCTCTGCCAACTCACAACCGCCCTGCGGAACCAGGGCGAGGCCATCATCCCGGAGGACGACCGGCTGGTGACCGAAAACCTGTTTGTAACCATCACCAACGCCAACTTTGATGATGACGCACTTCAGGCCCGCATCCGCGCCACTCTGGAGCGGAATGCCGCCCTGCGCTCCCGGCTGGACGGGGCGGGGCTGTCCGCCGCCGCGCGCTGGGACGGCTCCGGTGACTGGGACGACAAGGCCCAGGCCGTTGGCATTTTGTCCACTGCCGACGAGGACATCCGCTCTCTGCGGGAGCTTATCACCTACGGGCTCAAGGGCATGGCCGCCTACAATCACCACGTCAACGCCTACGGCAAGTCCGCCCCCGGCGTGGACGCCTTTCTCCAGGCGGCCCTGGCCAAGACCCTGGACGACTCCCTCACCGCGGAGGAGCTGACCGCCCTCGCCCTGGAGACCGGCAAGTACGGTGTGGACGTGATGGCCGCCCTGGACGAGGCCAACACCAGCGCCTACGGCCACCCGGAGGTGACCCGGGTGAACCTGGGCGTGCGGGATAACCCCGCCATTCTGGTCTCCGGCCACGACCTCCACGACCTGGAGCAGCTTCTGGAGCAGACTGTGGGGACCGGCGTGGACGTTTACACCCATGGCGAGATGCTACCCGCCCACTACTACCCCGCCTTTCAGAAGTATCCCAACTTTGTGGGCAACTACGGCAACGCCTGGTGGCAGCAGAAGGAGGAGTTCGAGGCCTTCCGCGGCCCCATCCTGCTGACCACCAACTGTCTGGTGCCCCCGAAGGACAGCTACAAGAACCGGCTCTATACCACCGGGGCAGTGGGCTTTCCCGGCTGCCCCCACATCGGGGCCGACCGCCAGGGACACAAGGATTTTTCCGCCCTGATCGCCCACGCCAGGCGCTGCCCCTCCCCCATTGAGCTGGAACAGGGCACCCTGGTGGGCGGCTTTGCCCACAACCAGGTGCTGGCTCTGGCCGACCAGGTGGTGGAAGCCGTCAAGAGCGGTGCCATCCGCAAGTTCGTGGTCATGGCTGGCTGCGACGGCCGGGCCAAGAGCCGCGATTACTACACCGAGTTCGCCAAGGCCCTGCCCCAGGACACGGTAATCCTCACCGCCGGATGCGCCAAGTACAAGTATAACAAGCTGGAGCTGGGCAACATCAACGGCATCCCCCGGGTGCTGGACGCGGGCCAGTGCAACGACTCCTACTCCCTGGCTGTCATCGCCCTCAAGCTCCAGGAGATCTTCGGCCTGGACGACATCAATGACCTGCCCATCGTCTATAACATCGCCTGGTATGAGCAGAAGGCGGTGATTGTCCTGCTGGCCCTGCTCCACCTGGGCGTGAAAAACATCCACCTGGGCCCCACCCTGCCTGCCTTTCTCTCCCCCAACGTGGCCAAGGTGCTGACAGATACCTTCGGCATCGCCGGCATCGGCACTGTGGAGGAGGATCTGAACCGCTTTTTCGGCTGATCTCCCTCCTGCGGCGGATACCACTCTGGTATCCGCCGCAGCTTGTCGAAAAAGTCTTTTCGACAAGCTGCTGGATTTTTGAGCACTTCAAAAAAGTGCTCAAAAATCGTTTGATTGAACGTGAAAGACACCCCTGACGGTTTTCTTTCACACTATCTTTCCCTCCGAATCCTTCCGTTGGAGGGTTTATCGACAGTCTGCGGCGGATACCTCCCCGGTATCCGCCGTCCTTATGCTTGACAATATCGTCCTTCGATATTATAATATCCATAGACGATATCGAAGCGCGATATCAGGAGGCGAGGCGATGGGACGCAAAATCCTGGAGACCCTGACGGAGTCCATGTTCTATGTACTGATGGCCCTGCTGCGGCAGGCGCGGTGCGGCACGGAGATCGCCGACTTCGTCGCCGCCCGAACCAAAAGCCGGGTGCGGCTGGGGCCGGGCACCCTCTACACCATCCTGGCCAAATTCGAGGAGGTAGGGCTGATTCGGGAGACCGCCGTGGAGGGCCGCAAGCGCACCTACGTCCTCACGGACGAGGGCCGGGCCCGCTACGAAGAAGAGCTTGTCCGCCTGCGGAGCTGTCTGGCGGACGCGGAGGAGGAGGCGCAGCCATGAGCGACACGGTACACAGATTCCTGCTGGTGGAACCCGCCGATATGGACCGCTTTGAGGGCTGGCTGGAGGACATGGCCCGCCGTGGACTGCACTACCGTCACAGAGGAGTTTTCTTCGTCCACTTCCGCCGGGGGGAGCCCGCCTCCGTCCGCTACCGGCTGGAGCCCATGGGCAGCCTTTGGAGCCGGGAGAGCCAGGACTACTGCCGGGCGCTGGGCTGGGATCGGCTGGGCCAGGTCGGGCGGGACTTCGAGCTCTACCGCAACCCCGACCCCGACGCGCCGGAGCTGCACACCGACCCGGTGGTGCGGGCCTGCGGTCTGGAGCGTGTGTCTAAAACCCTGCGGTTACGGTGCGCCGCCATCCGGCTCTGCCTGGCGCTCTATCTGGTGTCCGCGTTTCTCGCCATGCGTCCGGGTGATTTCTGGGTGGAACGCTTTGTGTCTGGCTCCGCCCTGTACCTCTTCCCGTTGGTATTGGAGCTGCTGGGCATTGCCGCCGCCCTGCGGAGCTTCGCCGCTTTCTTCACCATCCGGAGGCGCCTGCGGCGCGGAGTGCCCTCCCGCCGCGACGGAAGCTGGCGGTGGGTGGCCGGCTCCAACATCGCTCTGCTGTCCCTGGCCGGCGCGTTTCTCCTGTTCTCCATCTGGTTTTTCTGCGCCTCGTTCACCAACGACGGCTGGGAGGGGGAGCTGGACCTGGTTTCGGAGCCCTATCCCATCCTGGAGCTGCGGGGGCTGGAGGGCGATCCCTCCCTGGAGGCCGCTACCTCTCCCACCTTCCTGGAGCGTTTCGGGTATGACGCCCACAACTATGTCCACTGCCGCCGGTATCCCCTCCTCTCAGAGCAGTATGAGGTGACGCAGTTCCTCACTGACGGCGGAGACTATGAGCCCCGCCTGGACATGGAGTGGCGCCGCCTCTCCCTCCCCTTTCTGGCCTCCCCCCTGCTGGACGAGCTGGTGTACCGCTACACGGAATATAACCGCTTTCCGGATGAGTATATCGTATCAGAGCTCGTGCTCCCCGGCTTCGACCGGGCGGTACTGGCAGCCGGCAACCGCTGGCCCGGCCAGAAGCTCTTCCTCCAGGCGGGAAACGTAGTAATCTACCTGGACTACTCCGGCACCCAGGACCTGACTGCCCGCCCCGAGCTGTTGGCGGCCCTGGCCCAATTTGACGGGAGGTGACGCCATGGCGCGGAAGAATACCGTCCGGCGGTACCCGCCGGTAGACTACTACGATGTGACGGCGGTGGAGCGCTGGTTGGAGCGGATGGCCCTCAACGGGCTGTTCCTCGTGCGGGTAGAGCGGCTGTTCGCCCACTTCACCCGGGAGGCCCCCCGCCCCGCCCGCTACCGGGCGGAGCCCCTGAACACCCGCAACCCCATCTCCAGCCGGGAACAGATGGACTACTACGCCTCCTGCGGCTGGGTCTATGTGGACACGGTGATGAAGCTCTACCGCATCTACCGGGCCGACGATCCGGAGACGGAGGAGCTGCACACCGATCCGGTGGTGCTGGCCGCCGCCATGGAGGATGTAACCCGCCGCCAGCGGGGCGCTCTTTTGCTGTGTCTAAGTACTCTGGTTTTTCTGGCCCTCATATACGCCGCCTCCCTCCTGCTCCACCCCTCCCCCCTCCTGTTTCTCCTCCAGAGTGGGGGCGTCCAGGGTCTGCTGGTACTGGCGAACCTGCTCCTGCTCCTGACGAGCTGCCGCTCCATCTGGGGCCTGCACACCCTCCAGCGGCGGCTGGGCGCAGGGGAGGCCCCCCGGCGGGATGACGCCCATTTCTGCAGGGCCCGGCGGGCCAATCTGGGCGTCCGGCTGGCAGCCACCGCCCTGATTGCGTGCTTCCTCGCCGCCGATGGCTATTCTCTCTCCCAGCGGTGGAGCAGCCGGCCTGTGGAGCCGATGGTGCTCTCCCTAACGGAGCTGGAGGGGACGGACATCCATGTGGACGCCACAGCCAGACACAGTTGGTCCCTCCTGGGGGAGCACTGCACCACCGTTCAGATTCTTCCCCGGGCAGACGATGGAGCCTTCTCCCGGCTGGATGCCTATCTCTTCCGCCTCAACCTCCCCTTCCTGGCCGGTCCGCTGCTCCGGGAGCTGGAGGACCGCTACGGAGGCGGAGAAGCACAGATACTCCTCCTCCACGACGGCCCCTATGTGGCCTGTCTGGTCTATGACGGGCCGGGCGAGCTGGGCCGTTTTGCCGCCCGCTCCGCCCGGTGGTCTCTTGGGGATTAGAACGTGCGTTTGACTTCTCTCGTCCCTTCCTTTATAATGGAGCTACAAGGAGGCGGACGGTATGGACCGGGTGATTCTGCACTGTGATCTGAACAGCTTTTACGCCTCGGTGGAACTGCTGGACCACCCGGAGCTCCGGGACAGACCGGTGGCGGTGTGCGGCGATCCAAATTCCCGCCACGGGATCATCCTGGCCAAGAACGAGCCCGCCAAGCGGTACAAGGTGCAGACCGCCGAGACCATCTGGCAGGCCCGACGCAAGTGCCCGGAGCTGGTGCTCCTCCCCGCCCACCACTGGAAGTACCGGGACTACTCCAGGCGGGTCAACGCGGTGTACGAGCGGTACACCGACCTGGTGGAGCCCTTCTCCATCGACGAGAGCTGGCTGGATATAACCGGCTCCCTCCACCTCTTCGGCGGAGACGCCAAGGCCCTGGCCGACGAGATCCGCCGGGTGCTGCGGGAGGAACTGGGCCTGACGGTATCGGTGGGGGTATCCTTCAACAAGATCTTCGCCAAGATGGGCAGCGACTACAAAAAGCCGGACGCCACCACGGTGATTTCCCGGGAGAACTACCAGGAGCTGCTCTGGCCCCTGCCCATCACCTCCCTGCTCTTTGTGGGGCGGTCGGCCGCCGCCGCGCTGGAGCACTACGGCGTGCACACCATCGGGGATCTGGCCCGCCTCGACCGGGAAGCCGCTGCCTCCATCCTGGGCAGGCAGGGCTGTACCCTCCACGACTACGCTACTGGGGCGGAGCATTCCCCCGTGGTGCCCGCCCGGGAGCAGCCCGGCCCCAAATCGGTGGGCAACGGCCTCACGTTCCCCCGCAATCTGGTGGGCTGGGCGGAGCTCCACGCCGGAGTCACTGAGCTGGCCGACGAGGTGGCTGTCCGCCTGCGGGGCCACGGCCTCAAGTGCACCACCCTCCAGGTAACCATCCGTGACCCCAATTTCAAGGACATCTGCCGCCAAAAGCGGCTGAGCGCCCCCACCTATGTGGCCCGTGAGCTGTCGGAGGTGGCTATGGAGCTCATCCGCGCCGCCTGGAGGGAGAACGCCCCGGTCCGGGCCCTCACTCTCACCGCCCAGGCCCTGGTGGAGGAGGGCGAGGCAGGCGAGCAGCTCGATCTGTTCGCCGCCGGCGCCGTCCCCCGCCGGGACAAGCTGGAGAAGCTGGAAAAGGCCATGGACGGCATACGGGACAAATTCGGCCGGGATGCCATCGCTCCGGCCTCTACCGTCCACCGGGACAGGGCCGAAGTCAAAGCGGAGCAGCGCCTGCCCCCGGTGGACTGAATATCTGGATGCCGCCCGGCAGAGGAGGATTCATCATGATCAAGGCCATCTTTTTTGATGTGGACGGAACCCTGCTCTCCCACCGGACCGGCCGGATTTCTCCGCACACAAGGGCTTGTATTCGCGCGCTGCGTGCCGGTGGAACCCTGGTGTTTCTGTCCACCGGCAGGCACATTCTGGAGCTGCGGAGCCTCCCGGTGGGGGAGATGGCGTTTGATGGCTATATCACCCTGAATGGTCAGCTCTGCCTGGACAGCAGCCAACGGCAGCTCTCCGGTACTCCGCTGCCGCCGCAAGCCGTGCAGGCGCTGGCAGACCTATTCTGTGCGGATGGCCCGCCCCTCGCCCTGGTGGAGGAGGAACGCATCTACATTAACCGCGTCACCGACGCCGTCCGGCAGGCGCAGGCGGAAATCTCCACCCCTGTCCCGGAGGTCGCCCCCTATACCGGCCGACCGGTCTATCAGGCCACGGCCTTTTGCTCCAGAAAAGAGGAACCCCTTCTGAGGGCTCTGCTCCCCACGGGCTGCAAGCTGGCGAGATGGAGTGAGGGAGGCGTAGACATCATCCCCGAGGCCGGAGGAAAGGCGGCTGGCATGCGGCGCTTTCTCACGCGCTTCGGTCTCTCGCGGCTGGAATGCATGGCGTTTGGCGATGCGGAAAACGACCTCGACATGCTGGCTTACGCGGGAATTGGAGTTGCCATGGGCAACGCCTCGGAAGCGGTAAAGCATGCCGCAGATTATGTCACGGCAAGTGTGGACGAAAAAGGGATTGAACAGGCGCTGCGCCATTTTCGGCTCATCTGAAAAAGCGCCGGGACTGCCGATACCTCTTTACTGGTTCAAAGCCAGGTTCAAATGTAAAATAAGTCTTGTCTAAAAGTCCCCCTGCTGTCATGAAACCGGAAATTTAAACAGCCAGAGCCAGCGGCCCTTTTTGGCGCGTCAGCTCTGGCTGTTTCCTCTTTCCTATAGTTCTTATGAATGAGCTGAATCACTCTTGTCTCTGTTGCCCTTTTGCTGGGATACCCTTTCACGGCCGTATTTTTTGAGCTTCCGCCCCGCCACAGGCCACGCCAGGGCCAAGGCCAGAACAACCAAGCTGAGCCACTGAGACGTGGAGAGGGGCCCGTACATCCCCCGGGCCGGATCCCCCCGAAACCACTCCAACACAAACCGCACCGGGGCATAGCAGAACACATAGGCCCGGAGCATCTGCCCCGGCCCGGCGGCCCGCCCGGCATACCAGAGCAGAAAGGCGAAAATCACCAGCTCCGCCCCCGCCTCCCAAAGCTGCACCGGCAGAAGGGGCGCGCCGTTGGGCCCGGCAATGGCGTGAGTGAATGCTATGCCCCAGGGGGGCGGAGCCGCCCGTCCATAGCAACAGCCGGCGCAGAAACAGCCTACCCGCCCCACGGCGTGCACCAGAGGCAGGGCGGGCACCAGCACCGGGAAGAAGTCGGACAGGCGGAGCCTTAAATATTTGGCCGCCCCCCAGGCCGCCGCCACACCGCCGAAAAAGCCGCCGTAAAACACCATGCCGCCGGAGAGATAGCGGGCATAGAACTCCCCTGGCTCCTCCCAGAGCAGGGGCAGCTCCACAGCCAGCCGGGGCAGGAGTGGGAGCAGGTAGAGCAGCTTGGCCCCCACCAGGGCCCCCACCGCCCCCAAAATATACAGGTAGGCGCAGTCGTCCCGGGACAGTCCGAAGCGCTTGCAGCGCAGCAGAGCAGCCAGCAGGCCGAAGCCCAGTCCGGCCATCCCCAGCACGCCATAGGTGGGCATCAACCGCCCAAAGAGAGACAGATATGGGAGCATGATCGCATCTTTCCTCCAAAAAATGCGGCAGCCACACCGGCTGCCGCATTTCGTTTCCCCTTCTTAGTACAGAGAGGCGCCCAGAATACCCAAACCAGCCGTACAGGCAATGCAGGCCACCAGGGTAATGCCGCCCAGAACTACCGACAGGACAGAGAGCACAAAGCCGGCCGTCCGCAAGCTGTCGTTATAGCCCATGCTCTTGGAGCGCGAGGACACAACAAGGCCGGCGATACCAAGAATCATGCCGAAAATACCGTTGACGAACAGGGCGACCACCAGGCCCACAATACCCAGAATCAGGGAGATCAGAGCCTCATTTTTTCCAGGGATATTACCTTCATTCATCGTGCCGTTCTCCTTTCCTCCACACACCGCTCTCCTGCGCCCGGCCTGCCGGGCGCAAAAGCGGGATATCCCGCTTTTCGACGTGTTTCGTTCTCTCTCCTATTCTAACTTCCGCGCTGTGGATCTGTCAAGCACATCTTTCAGAGATGGAACCTTCTGCGCGCCTCCTCCCGGAGGGCGGGGACGCGGCGAATAATGATGAGCGGAATCACCATTCCGATGCAGATGGTGAGCACCACCAGGGACCAGGACGGGCTCCAAAGCTGGTGCAGCCAGCGGTCCACAAAAAACTCCATTCCGAACACAAAGACTCCAATGCTGCCGATCAGAATCGTCAGCGTAGTGAGGGCCGACCGGCGGTAGACCCGCAGCACCAGCCCCAGCAGGAGAAGGATCGCCCCGCCCCACAGGATGATGGGGGCTGCCAGCCCCAGGTACCAGTCCCCCCCATTGAGATCCACCGAGATCAGATAGACGTACAGGGCCACCGCCGCGATGTCCAGCAACAGCCGCAGCAGCAGGTGCATCCCCCGGGCCAGCAGTGGCGGCACCAGCCACAGCCACAGCATGGCCGACGCGCCGATGACGTACAGCGACCAGGTCCTGTCCGCCCGCAGAAACAGATTGAGTACGCCGCAGCACACCGCCACCGAGGCGAGCATGGCGGTAATGAGCAGCGCCACCTCCTGTTTGGCCGCCGGCGCCACCTCCCCCCGCCGGGTGGGAAAGGGCTTGGGAGAGACGGTATCCACCGGTTGGCCGGGGTCCAGAACCCGCGTATGGCACAGAGGGCAGAAGGACGCCGTGGCGTCCAGCTCCACGCCGCAATGAACACAGTAAGACATATGTGGGCCTCCTTTGGCTTATTCCGTCCGGTTGCTCTCCACCTTCACCGGAATGCCCTCCCGCACCAGAAAGCGGAAAAAATCCCGCTCGGTATCGCTCTCCTTTTGGGTACCCGCGAAGGTGATCTCCATGATATCCCCATAGCTCATGGAGGCACAGTGGGGCCGGGGCGTGGTGGCCTGGCCCAGAATCACCTCCATATGGTGTATGTGTGGAGCCATCTCCTCCGGCACGGGGAAGGGGCCTGGGTTGGTATAGGTGCCCGAGTAAGGCAGTACCCCCGCCAGCTTGTAGCCCAGGGACATAACCGGATTCTTCAGCACGATGGGGACGATCTGCAGCAGCCGGTTTGTGGTGAATTTCACATTCCCGGCGATGGCCGCCTGCATCTGCTGGCGGTTGATGTTCAGCCGGAGATAGTGGTGCACCTGAGAGAGCACCTCTTCAAAGGTATACTCTCCCAGAGAGGGGTCGATGGAGGGCCGCACCGTCAAAATGAAGTTGCGCAGGGTTTCCGAGGGAAACCAGCCCCGCAGGTTGATAGGTATGGCCAGCGCCACCGGCCTCTCCCGCCGGGGGCGCTCCCGGTGCTGCTTGTCGGCGATCACCTTCAGCAGGACGGCAGTCAGGTACTCCGTGATGGACACCCCGTAGCCCCTGGCCTTCTCCTTCAGCCGGGCCACCGAGCAGAAGCCCATGGTGACGTTGAAGGTATAGAAGGGCTCTGCCGTACCGTTGTTCTGGTAGGCCTTTTTCCCCCGCTTCTCCCGCCGGGGACGCACGGTGGCGTAGCGGCCGTAGGCGTCCTCCCGTTCCGCCCGCCGGGGCTCCTCCGCCACGTCCAGAATGCCGTGGGTGTTTGGGATGGAATACCCCAGCTCCCGCAGGTAGACCGCCAGCAGAGTCTTGAAAAATACCAGCGCCCCGCCGCCGTCACTGACGGCGTGGAACACCTCCACGGAGATGCGCTTCTCATAATAGTAAAAGCGTACCAGCCAGCCGTTGTCCTCCCGGAAGCGCACCGGCTGGCAGGGGTTGGAGATATCCTCCTTCACAAAGGGCCCGGGGGCGCTGTTTGGCTCGAAGTAGTACCAGAAAGCCCCCTTCTTGATGCGCACCCCGAAGGACGGGAACCGTGGCATGGTGTTGTCCACGGCCCGCTGCAGGGCATCCCGGTCCACCCGCTCCGCCATCACGGCGGAGAAGCGGTAGATGGCCGAATATTTCTCCTTCTGGAGGGCGGAATAGAGCACACCCGCATTGTCCAGGGGATACCACTCCGGCTTTTCGCCCCGCTTGTCCCTCGGCATACTCCGCCCCCCTTCCGGTCAACATAATCTAGGCCTATCATACCACGTTCCATCCTCCGCGGCAAGGGGAATACGGGCGATCCACCCTTTCTTTTCCGGCAGCCCTGTGGTATAATCAGAACAGTTGACAAGGAGGACTTCCACTATGGAACAGGACCGTATCCACATCAAGCTGGCCCGCCGCACACCGGAAGAGCGCCAGGCCGACGAGACCCGCCGCCTGGACCCCTTCATGCGCGCCCTCAAGGCCATTCACACCGCCGCCACGCCGGAGACCATGAATGTGGAGGATCTGGAGAAGCAGCGCAAGGGGCAGGAGCTGCTGGGCCGTTTGGTGGCCCCCATGGCGGGCATGAGCTGGGAGCCCTTTGAGCTGGACGGCATGAACTGCGCCTGGGTGCGTCCCCACCGGGGCCACGACCGCCGCCGGGCCATCCTCTACTGCCACGGGGGCGGCTATACCAGCGGCAACCTGGGCTATTCCCGTATTCTGGCCTCCAAGCTGGCCAACGTCACCGGCTGGCAGGTGCTCTCCTTCGAGTACCGCCTCGCCCCGGAGCACCCCTATCCCGCCGCGGTGGAGGACGCCGTGAAGGCCTGGGACTACCTGATGTACCAGGGCTACGGCGCCCGGGACGTGGTGGTGGCCGGCGACTCCGCCGGCGGAAACCTGGCCCTGGTGCTCACCCACCTGCTCAAAGAGGCCGGACGGCGGCTGCCCCGGGCCCTCATTCTCCTCTCCCCGTGGACAGATATGACCGCCAGCGGCAAGTCCTACCAGGAGCGGGCCGCCATCGACCCGGTGCTCACGGTCAACTATATTCACGCCGTTCGGGACGCCTACGCCCGGGACCAGGACTGGTCCGACTTCCGGCTCTCCCCCCTGTTCGGCGATTTGAAGGACTTTCCCCCCACCCTCATCCAGGCGGGAAGCAGCGAGCTGCTGCTTTCCGACTCCATCCGCCTGCGGGACCGGCTGGTGCAGGCCGCGGTGCCTTGCCGGCTGGAGGTGTGGACGGATCTCTGGCATGTATTCCAGATGTTCCCCATGAAAAAGGCCACCGAGGCCATGGAGAGCATCGGGCGTTTCCTTCTGGAGACACTATAAAAGAAACGAGGTTTTTGCTATGGCAATTCTAGTGACCGGCGGCGCCGGGTATATCGGCAGCCACTGCGTGGCCGCCCTGATCGAGCGGGGGGCCGACGTGGTGGTGGTGGACGACCTGTCCAAGGGCCACCGGGAGGCCCTCAAGGGCGGCCGCCTCTATGTGGGCAGCGTGGCCGACCGGGCCTTCCTGGACGATGTATTTTCCAGGGAGCCCATCGAGGCGGTCATCCACTTCGCCGCCTTCTCCCTGGTGGGAGAGAGTATGCAGGTGCCCGAGCAGTATTTCCGCAACAACGTCACTGCCGGGCTGACCCTCATCGAGACCATGCTGGCCCACAAGGTGCCCTATCTGGTCTTCTCCTCCACCGCCGCCACCTTCGGCGAGCCGGAGTATGTGCCCATCGACGAGGCCCACCCCCAGAACCCCACCAACCCCTACGGCGAGAGCAAGCTCATTGTGGAGAAGATGCTCAAGTGGTGCGACCTGGCCCACGGCCTCAAGTTCTGCGCCCTGCGCTACTTCAACGTGGCCGGGGCCTGGCACGACGGCTCCATCGGCGAGGATCACCGGCCGGAGAGCCACCTGATCCCCCTCATCCTCCAAGTGGCCCAGGGCAAGCGGGAGCAGCTCTCCCTCTTTGGCACCGACTACCCCACCAAGGACGGCACCTGTATCCGGGACTACATCCACGTGGAGGATCTCATCGACGCCCACTTCCTGGCCCTAGACTACCTGAAGCGCACCAACACCTCCGCCGCCTTCAACCTGGGCAACGGACAGGGCTTCTCCAACCGGGAGATCATCGAGGCCGCCCGCCGGGTCACCGGCCACCCCATCCC
>OBKG01000600.1_pt1 | contig 13562 bp, 17 predicted proteins | sample 1519741 | NCBI WGS metagenome assembly OBKG01 (sample SAMN00265072, study PRJEB22529) | human gut metagenome
GTGTGCTCTTCCGATCTTGCCCAGGTAAAGAGTGGAGCGATTCCGTGGTTCCTGGCGGGGGATACCAATGATACAGATTTTATACAGGTGGATTATTTGAACGGGCAGGACATCCCCACCATACGCCGCATGGAGGCTCCAGGGCAGCTTGGGTTTATATGGGATGTTTATCTTGACTGGGGAATTACGGTTCTGGATTACAGGGGTGCGGTAAAAAATCCGGGAGCGGAAGTGAAATCCCCGATTGAACTTGCTTAATTAAGAGGAGGAAGAACCATGGCAAAGACGGCAGTATATATTCAGCGCGGAGAGGCGATTGACTATAAAAATACAACGGATGAACGGATTCCGGCAAATACGGTGATTTTACTGGGAGAACGGATAGGAGTTGCAGGCGGTGACATACCGGCTGGGGAAGTGGGAAGCATACATATGAATGGGGTATTTGAAATTCCCAAAAAGGCTGGAACAGCTCTTAACGCTGGAGATAATGTAGTGTTTACTGAGGAAAACGGAATTGATAAGGCAACGGATGATGTGATGGGGTATGCTGTTGAGAACGCAGCAGCAGAGGCCGCAGCAGCAAAGGTAAAGCTCATAGGATAAGAAGGAGGAAAAAGGGATGGCATACGTAAAGAATACATGGAGAGATGGCGATATCATTACAGCGGAAAAGCTGAACCATTTAGAGGATGGAGTGGAAGAAGGCGGAACGGGCAGCCAGGGCCCGGCAGGTCCCAAGGGAGATAAGGGAGACCCAGGCCCGGCAGGGCCAGCAGGGCCAGCAGGAGCCCAAGGCCCCAAAGGGGATAAGGGAGATCCAGGAGCGGCGGGGCCAGCAGGAGCGGGGCTGACGGGCATAGCAGCCGTGTTAACCAGCGTTGCGCCAGATGCCCAATTGACAGCAGCGGTTACAAAAATCAATGAGATTGTGGGGATTTTAAATGCCAGGGGAGTAAGTAAGGCGAAATAAAGGAGAAGTTCCCATGGGATTTAAAGAGATTGTATCTGAAGATAATCAGGATGTATTCCTAAACCCGGATGAATTTGGAGCCTATCACGATATCTGCGGCCGAAAGCTTCGGATCATAATTGATGATAACGAGATGGTAGAAAGAGAAAAGAGAAAAAGAACTGGTCAGGAATATCGGCAGGGGATTTATAATAAGCAGGTTCTTTTTTATGTGCTGGGGCGGGATTTCGGCCCGCTTCCGGCAGTAGGAAGGTCTCTAAAGCTGGATGGCAGGGACTTTGTAATAACGGATGCTATCAATGAAGGCGGGATTTATTCTATCAGCATGGAGGCGGTGAGAGCATGAGCTCCTTAATCTTGTTAGGCGTTGACACTGAGCAGGTCAACGCCATTTTTGAAAAATTAGAGAATAACGGCAAGGCGAATCAAGTCCTAAAGCAGGCGTTAAATGAGACGGCAAAGCAGGCCAGGGAACGGCTGTCAGAGCAGGCGAAGAAGGTTTACGCGATTAAAAAGACGGCTTTCCGTAAGGATATGAAGATTAAGAAGGCAACCGTATCCAAGCCTCAAGCAAGCATTGTGTCAACTGGGAGAGCGAATAGTCTGTCAGATTTTAGAGTGTCTCCGGCAACGGTGAGAAATGGGAACAATCGCCCAAAGATTACGAAAGGAAAGGTTTTAAAAAGCAGCCGGATGAAGAGGCTTGAAAAGGGAGGAATTAAAGCTTTCCTGGTGAAGTTCAAAAGCGGACATAAAGCAGCAGTGGAACGCTCATCCAAAGCATCGTACCCTATTCAGGCCTTATATAGCCCGTCTGATCCGGTCATGCTTGGAAGCGAAAAGCGGACATATGGAATTGTAGAGCCGTATATTGAGAGAGATTTACATGAAAACCTGCATCATTTTATAGAACAGGCTTTAGGAGGATAATATGACGACGAATCAGCTTCAGGAAGCTTTAATTCGAGAGATTGAGGATATTTCCAGGGATATAAGTTTCGTTAATTACAAGCAAGAACCGGCTGCTCTGAAAGGATACCTTCAAGCGATTCCCATATTCCCCGTTTTTGAGAACCAACCCCTTGGGACGGATTATGATATGCTGTCGGAGGAAATGACTGAAAACAGGCTTTTTCCATATTTTGTAGTTCGTGTGGACGGAGCAGAATATTGCAAGCCTAAGGAGGATATGGGAGAAGTGAACCAGGCCCACGTCATGATTGCGTTTGCAATATATGATGACAATCCAGAACTGAAAGGATATTTTACTCTGACAGCAATCATGGAGAGAGTAATCATGAGGTTCCAAAGAAATCCTGTTCTGGGATCGTTTTTTTGCAGCAGAACCATGAAGACAGCATATCAGGAGGATGACGCCTTTCCCCAGTTCTTCGGAGGGATTGAGATGCTCTGGTATCTTCCGGATATTAGCGTGGAGGGATTTACATGAAACAGACGATGGTTTATATTGGGCCGTCCATTCAAAATGTGATTGTGACTGGGACGGCATTTTACGGGGGGTATCCCCCTCATATAGAAGCGGCCTTAAGGCGGCATCCGTATTTAAACGATCTGATGGTGCCGGTTCAAGAACTGTCACACGCAAGAAAAGAGGTGCGTAATCCGGAAAGCGCACTGGGAAGAATCTATAGGAAAGCAGAAGGAGGAAATTTATATGGCTTATAGGCATGGAATTGAAGTAACAGAAAAAGAAACATCATTCCCAAGCCCAATGTCCACCAAGTATGGAGTGCAGGTGATTTTTGGCACTGCCCCGGTGAATCAGGCAAAGAACCCATATGCATCTGTTAATAAGCCGGTTAAGGTAACTACATTTGAAGAGGCGGAAATAAACCTGGGGTACAGCGAAGATTGGAAAACCTACACTCTGTGCCAAAGCATGTACGCAAGCTTTAAATTGTTCCAGATTAGCCCGGTTGTTTTTGTCAATGTGCTCGACCCAAAGAAGCACAGGAAGGATATAGAGGCAAAATCATATGAGGTAAAAAACCATCAGGCAGTTGTGAAAACGACCGGTTTTTTACTGGATGAGCTGACGGTGAAAACGCAGAATGCAGACGCGCATGTTGGGGAAGCCAGGATAGGCGAAGCGGTTACAGGAGGGGAAAGCGTTACGCTTACAGCAGATACCGATTATATCGCGGAATTTGATGAGTATGGATATCTGGTAATTACAGTTTTGTCTGCCGGAAAAGCGTATGAGGCAACACAAATAACAGTTAGCGGCAAGGTGATAGCGCCTGAGATGGTGACAGAAGAAGATGTGATCGGTTCTTATGACGCGGCTACTGGAGCGGAAACCGGTATGGAGGTATTAAGACAGGTATACCCCAAATTTGGCCTAATTCCAAGCATGCTTCTGGCGCCAGGATGGAGCCAGAAGCCCAATATCGGAGCAGCCCTCCAGGGAAAGTGCGAAGATATTAGCGGCGCTTTCCGTTCTATGTGCCTTCTGGATTTGGATACGGCTCTTGCTAAGAAATACACTGACTGTGAAAAGATAAAGGCAGATATGGGATATAATGAGGAGCATTCTATCGTGCTTTGGCCTGAACTACAGATGAAAGGAAAGGTGTATAGCTATTCGGCGGTGTATGGAGCAATGATGAGCTACCATACGGCATTAAACAATGATGTGCCGTATATTTATCCATCTAATAAAGACTTGAATGTAGACGGGGCGGTTTTGGAGGATGGAACTGAGATTCTTCTGGATCAGATTCAGGCTGGCTTTCTGAATGGAGCCGGAATCGTAACGGCATTTAATGATTTGTCTTGGAAGGCATACGGGAATAATACAGGCTGTTACCCGGAAAATACAGATCCAAAGGATCGCTGGATTGGATGCCGCCGGATGTTTGATTATGTTTCCAATTATTTTGTAGTGGCATACCGGAAAAAGCTGGACGGAAATATGAATCGCCGTCTGGTGGACGACATTGTAAACAGCTTCAATATCTGGGGGAACAGCTTGACAGCAAATGGTATGTGCGCAGGCATATATGCGGAATACAGGCCAGAGGAAAATACAGTGGAAGATGTTTTGGCAGGGCACTTAAAGCTAAGAATTTATTTTGCGCCTTATACGCCAGCTGAGTATATCAACGCAACCATGGAATTTGATGTGGCGGCGCTGGAAGGCGTAATGGCATAGGAGGAATTGTAATGTTTAAGACACATCTTATTAATCGGTTTAATGCATATAAAAATGGAAAGCAGCTCATTGGGGTGGCCGGGGAACTGACGCTCCCAGAAGTGACAAACCTGACGGATACCATGGAGGGTGCCGGAACCGGCGGAAATATGGATATCCCGGTTGTAGGACTGATTGATGACATGGAAATGGAAGTATCCTTTATGTCTTTGTGTGAGGATATTTTTTCAGTTATGGATCCAACCGAATCTGCGGATTTGACGCTAAACGGCGCTTTGCAGGGATCGGATGCGGGAACGGGTATAGTCAAATACCAGCAGATCAGTGTTTCAGTCAGAGGAATGCTTAAAAAGTTTACGCCAGGCTCTATGAAAGCAGGAGGGAAAATGGGCTCCAGCGTTACGCTGGGGCTCAGCTATTATAAGGTGGTATTGGATGGAAAGACAATGATTGAAATCGATCGATTTAACGGTATCTATATCATCAATGGAAAGGACGTCTTAAAGGAAGTAAGGGACATGTGCTAAGAAAGGAAAAACGCAATGGACAAGAAAGAACCGAACATGACAAACGAATCAAAGAAAGACTGGCTGATATTGAATCTGAAAACTCCGGTGGAATATCAGGGAATGAAAATTACGCAGTTGGATATGACAGGACTAAGAAATATGACAGGCCGGGATCTTAACATGGTCTATGACTTGTATATGGCCCAGGGAGGGGGAGGCGTTGCCATGCAGGAGAGCACACTTTTGTTCGCGCAGGTAGTGGCGTCCAGAGTGTGTGGGTATCCAATCGAGGCGATCATGGAGCTTAAGGCAAAGGATTCGGTATATCTCAAAAACCGGGTATATCGTTTTTTCTTCCTGTCGGAATAGGCTGCGCTGAGGATATAGAGAAAGCAAACCGGGCATTCATTGCTGCGGGACGATTTACAAAATCAGGCCCCCAATTTTTTTATGACCTTCCGATTTATCAAGCAGCCCGTATGGCCAGGGAAGCAAATGATTTGGCGAAGGAATTACAGCAGGAAATGAACAGGAGGCGGAGATAGATGGCAGGGAAGAAAAAATACGAACTTGAAATCATGATATCAGGCGGGACAAATGCCTCTCTTTCCGCTTCTATTCAAAGGGCGAAGCGTGAAATCAGTTCCCTGGAACGACAGGCTGGCTTATCAGCTAAGGCAGTGGGAGATTCCTTTGGCGGAATGAGCGTGAAGGGAATTGATACCCTGGGGAAAATTTCAGATCAGGTATTTGGCGCGATAGCAAAGGGAAGCAAGGTAGCGGCTGCGGGAGTTGCCGGATTGATTGGCGCATCCACTATGGTGGGGATGGGATTCGAGCAGCAAATGAGTACGGTGCAGGCAATTTCCCAGGCTTCAGCCGCAGATATGGAGAAGCTGAACGCTTTGGCTAAAAAAATGGGGGAAACCACCCAGTTTACGGCAGAGGAAGCCGGACAAGGCTTAGAGTATATGGCTATGGCTGGCTGGAAAACCCAGGACATGCTGAAAGGGCTTCCGGGAATTATGAACCTGGCCGCCGCGTCTGGGGAAGATCTTGGGAGGGTATCTGACATTGTCACAGATGCAATGACGGCATTTGGAATGGCAGCGGATGAGTCGGACAGGTTTGCTGACGTGCTTGCGCAGGCATCCAGCAGTTCAAATACAAATGTTGCCATGATGGGCGAGACATTTAAATATGTAGCGCCTGTTGCCGGATCGCTCGGATACACAATCGAGGAAGTAGCTCTGGCAGCCGGATTAATGGCAAATACCGGGATTAAGGCTGAGCAGGCTGGAACCGCAATGAGAACCATGTTTACAAACCTTGCAAAGCCAACAAAACAGATGCAGGGTTACATGGATGCGCTCTCTCTGTCATTGGTAGACGAAAAGGGAGAGATGAAATCGCTGAGCCAGCTATTAAATGATTTAAGAGCGGGCTTTTCAAACCTGACGGAAGCGGAACAAGCAGAATATGCCGCAGGTATTGCAGGCAAGGAGGGAATGTCTGGCCTGCTTGCGATTGTGAACACTTCGGAGGATGATTTTAAAAAGCTGACGGAAGAGATTAATAACAGCGCCGGAGCCGCTGAGGCGATGTCGAAAATGAGGCTGGATAACCTGAAAGGAGATTTAACCCTTTTGTCGAGCGCAGCCCAGGGTGCCGGAATCGAACTTTACGAAGGTTTTTCTGATGACATGAGGGAGGCAGCTCAATATGCAGTCGCATGGGTATCAAGCTTTACGGACAGACTGGAAGAAGATATACCAACGGCTCGGAGACTGATGAAAAACTTCGGAAAATGGCTGGAAGAATTTTTCGGGCCTGTTATGGATATAGGAAAATGGCTGGCAAAAAATCCCCAGGCCATCGAAGGCGGGATCGCAGGAATTGCATCAGCCCTTCTAACATTTAAGGCGGTAAAAGCAGCAAAAAATGGCGTGAAGTTACTGTCATCGCTTTCCGGCATAGTCTCCGCATGGCCAGTAGCGGCGGCCGGATTGGCAATAGGGGCAATCGTAGGAATCACAACCGCAATACAAGAAGCGGAACGGAAAGCCGCACAGCAAAGCCTGGCTGAACATTTTGGAGATATAACGCTATCTTTAAAAGATCTGGAGGAAGCAGCCAGGAACACGCTTGGGGAGGGACTTTTCCAGAGCATAGACGAGCTGTCAGAAGCAGGGGAGAAAACCTCCAAAATCTACGATTCGATGCAGTCCGGGATAAGGGAGATCAATAAGGCCGGGTGGAAGCTTTCCCTGGGGATAAAATTTGATGAAAGCGACACACAGTCTTATGTGTCCGCGGTAGACCAGTATGTGAAAGATGCCCAGGAATACATTACAAGCCGGGGATATGAGTTGAAGCTGGCTGTAGGCATTGTTATGGGAGAGGAGGGAGACGGATTATTAGAGAACAGTGACGCATTCTACCAATCCCTGTATAACCAACTGGAGCCGCTGAAACAGGGGTTACAGGAAACACTTCAGGACATCACGGAAAATGGGCTGACACTGGATAAAGATAAAATCGTTAGGGACTACCTAGATGAAATTTCTGAAGTGACCGCCATGATATCCGATGCTCAAAGCGCTGCAAAGCTCCAGATGATACAAGATGATTTTTCGGGTGCAGCCCTAACGCCAGAGACGTTCCAGAATTACCAGGATGCGTTAAATGAATATGCAAAGGAAGCCATTGAAAGCATTGACAGTTCTTCCGAACAAATATTGGCGTCCCTGAATGCACAGAGAATGTTGGGAGAACAAGGGAAGGATGGAGGCATATCCCAGGAAGAGTTTGAGGCACAGTCAGAAGCGGTTAGGCAGAAGCGTTATGCGCGAAAGGCCCAGGTTCTTAATGGTGTGTACCAGGCTACGCGTGATACCGTTATGGATACCTATGGAGGCGATATCGCCCCGGCGTTGGAAGCAGTCAACAAGTCATTAGATGAAAGCTTAAACGGATTAAAAACAAAGGGCCTGTATGCGCCTGAAGATTGGGGCAATGCTGCGCAGATAGCCGTCCTGGACGCTGCAAGCCAAAACCATATGAGCAAAGCAAATAAGGATGCCATAGGAGAGCTTTTAAAAGGAATGGAGCCAAATCAGGAGCAGATGCAGCTCTTGATTGAGCAATATAAAAAAGCAGGTGGCGATCTAAATGACGCAATGGTGCAGGGCGTTCTGGAGTCCATGGATGAGGCGGACGCATTAGGCGCAGTATCAGGAAACGAGGATTCTTTGTGGTCGCTGCTTGGAAAAAAAGCAGCCGATGACCCTGTCATGGCAACTGCTATACTTGCTTCAAAGGAAGCTGGGGCAAAATATGGGGATTCATGTATAGAAGAAATAAAACGTAAACGCCCAGAAGCGGTGCAGGAGGCAGAAAATTTCCTAAGTGCGGTAAGAGCTAGGCTTGAACAGGGTATAGTTCCAGTGACAGTGCCATTGCCGGTTAACCTTCAAGCGGTGGAGGCATACAGTCGTGGTGTAGATATATCTGGAAAGACAGATTCTCCAGAGAACAGAGCTAGAGGATATAAAAATGGTGGAATTGTTAATTCAAGGCAGTTTGCTGAAGTTGCAGAAGAAGGGCCGGAAGCCATCATTCCTATTGAACATTCAGGCCGTGCCTTGGAGCTGTGGAGGGAAACAGGACGGTTATTGGGAGCTTATGAAGAACATAATTACGATCGGATGTATGAGGGTCTGACAGCCGGGACGATTGTAGAGAACAACAGCAGCTCGTCATTTGCGCCGGTGTGTAATCTAACCATCAACGTTCCAGGAGGAGAAAGCGTCAGAAGCCAGATCACAGCAGGCGCCAGCGAGGGGTTTGATCGTTTTATTGAATATATGGAACGTTATAAAAGAGAACAATATCGGGCGGCATTTTAAAATCAACTAAGGAGATGGTGGAGCTATGGCGTCAACCTATAGAACAATCCAGGGCGACACTTGGGACATAATCGCCAAAAAGGTTTACGGTGAAGAACGACACCTTGATTATCTGATGGAGCATAATTTCCCTTTGCTGGATTATTTTATTTTTCCGGCTGGCATAGAGCTTCAGACACCGGATCTGCCTAATAGGCAGCCGGACGATCTGCCGGAATGGAGGAAAGGTTAGACAATGACGATGACACGCAAGAAAACAGTGAATGTTGTATATAACGGGATTGAGGTATGGAAAAGCCTGGATCCTTATTTGGAATCATTTTCATATTTTGATTCTGTGGATGAATCAGACAAGATTTCATTTTCGGTAAACGACCGCGATTTAAAATGGGTTAACTCCTGGATACCCCAAACAGGTGATGTAATTCAGCCATCTGTTATTCTTGAAAACTGGAACTATGAGGGCGAAAAGATGACTGTAGCCTGCGGGGATTTCGTGGTGGATGATTTTTCCTTTTCATCCCCTCCGTTGTCTGGCAGTATTAACGGCGTATCTGCACCGGTCAATACAAGCTTTAAGGAAACCATGAATACAAGAACCTGGGAGGCGGCTACGATTAGCCTGATAGCTTCGGAAATCGCTTCCAAATATGGACTGACCAGCATTTATGACGCTCCAGAGATACAGGTGGCAAAAACGGAACAGAGCAACCAGGCAGACAGTGATTTTATAAAATCCCTCTGTCAAAAGTATGGGCTTGGAATGAAGGTATACGCAAACCGTTTGGTCATCTGGGATTATAAAACCTACTTTAAAAAACGTCCGGTTATTGTTCTGACGCCTCAGATGGTGTCAAAGTGGAGTTATCGAAAAAGCATGCAGGGAACCTATACAGGGGCTAAAGTGAGCTACACAAATCCGGCTACGAAAAAAACAGTAGAGGTAATTGTAGGAACGCCGGAGCGACTGTACAGGACAACACAGAAAGCAGACAATGAAGCCGATGCAAGGCTGATTGGCGAAGGAGCTGTTCTAAACGCGAACCGCAAAGCTGAAACGATGCAGATTACTCTTTCGCCAAAGCTTTCCATTATGGCCTGTATGACCGTACAGCTTTCAGAGTTTGGAAAGATGGACGGGATTTATTTTGTGGAGCAGGTATCACATACGATTGGACGGAAGTCATATACCATGCAGTTAAAGCTGAGCCGGATTACAGAAAATGGAGAATCAGGGAATGGTGAAACCGCAGGCTCTAATGCATCTACAGCTGGAGCGGAGAGCTATGTGATAAAGAAAGGTGACACTTTATGGGATTTGGCTAAGAAAAAATACGGGAATGGGTCTAAATATACCCTGATTTATGAGGCGAATAAGGATGCCATTGAGGCAGATGCAAAGAAACACGGGAAAAGCAGCTCGAATAATGGATATTGGATATATCCAGGATTAACCATTACGATACCGGCATAAGAAGGAGGGCTTATGGAGGATGTAGTAAGAGTGGGAAATATATCAGCGGTTGATCCGGATGCTGGAATGGCACAGGTATATTATCCTGATCGGGACAGCACGACGGCTCCGCTTCATCTGTTTGCATTTCATTCCGAATATGCCCTGCCAAAGGTAGGCGATCAGGTAGTGGTGCTGCATTTGTCAAATGATACTAGTTCTGGCGTGATACTGGGACGCCTCTGGGGGACAGCAGAGCCTCCACAGGCTGGAATGGCTGGCTACAAGAAGGTGTTTGATTCAAATGCGTGGGAAGAATTAAAGCAGGGACGATATACGATTCACGCAGATGAGATAATTCTGGAGGGGACAGGGGGGGAGCTGCACACTTTCACAATTAATTGACTTGGAAAAGCGCATAGAGCGATTGGAAAGGAAGGAATAATATGGTTGGGTTGCTTGGAGAGCTTAGGTTCCGTGTTGCTGACAGTCGCATTTTGACGTTTCGCAATTTTAAGCGTGAAATAGCTTCGACTTGGAACAGCCTGGATCGAATCGGCCTAAAGCCAATCGTAGAATATGGAGGGGCCAATTTGCAGACAGCGTCATTTGAAATAGTATTGGATGCCTCTTTGGGAGTCAGGCCAAGTAAACTTTTAAAGACACTGGAACAAATGGCAGAAGCTGCGCAAGCTTATGAATTAGTAATTGGAAAGAAAATGATAGGAAAAAACAAATGGGTGATCACCAAATGTTCGCAGGCATATGACTATATACTGAGAGGCGGAGAGATCTACAGGGCTACCGTGTCATTAACGCTCCAGGAATATGTATGAGGAGGCTGAAAGTGGAAGAGCAGCGGTTCAAAATTACAGTACAGAATGCAGAAGATGAGGAAGAACTAATTCGAACCTTGTCAACCTTATTTAATACGCGTGCGGGAAGTCAACCGGCGGATCGAGATTTCGGGATATCGTGGAAATGCCTGGATGAGGTTCCGGAAGTAGCGGAAAATCTTTTTTATCTGGAGGCAGTACGCAAGGTCGAACGGTATGAGCCTAGAGTGGAGATAACCAATATTTTATATAGGCATGAAGCAGGAAAGATGACTGCTCATATTTATTTTTCTGGAAAGGGGAGAAGTGGATCATGAATGATATATTGTCACGACTGTCTGATTGTCCAGAGGTAAGCTTTATAGACGGGATAAGCTTTGCAGATTTACAGGAGAAGATGATACAAGATTATCAGGAAAAGTTCAAAGAATTGACAGGAAAAGATGTGACTCTGGCACCGGCGGATCCATATCGCTTGATTCTATACTCCTGTGCCGTGGCAATCTATCAGGCGTACCAATATGGAGATAGGGCCGGAAAAATGGGTCTGCTCAAATACAGCACAGGGAGTTTTCTTGACAATTTGGCAGCGCTTAAAGGAGTAAGGCGAAACGAACCCTCCGCAGCGCAAGCCACTGTACGTTTTACATTGTCAGCGGTATTAAGCAAAACGGCAGAAATTCCGAAGGGGACCAGAGTGAAGGGAATTGATCTATATTTTGAGACGATAGATCCGGCTGAAATCCTGGCTGGGAATCTATACGTGGACGTTGCTGTAAAATGTCAAACGGCCGGAAGCATTGGCAACGGTTTTCTTCCCGGCGACATACAGACTTTAGTGGATCCTCTGCCATACATACTTAGCATCCGAAATATTACGCAGTCATCCGGCGGAACAGACCGGGAGACAGACGAGGAGTTGGCAGAACGGGTGTATTTATCTCCGTCCAGCTATTCCACAGCTGGCCCTCAAAGTGCATATGAATACTGGGTCAAAACGTACAGCCCCGCGATTAGTGAGTGCCGAATTATATCAGAAGCACCTGGAGAGGTTGATATTTATGTAGCTGAAAATGGTGAAATCCCATCGGATGGTTTTGTGAAAGGGCTAACAGAATATTTGGAAAATAGCAGCGTCCGTCCTCTTACTGACAAGGTAGTCGTTAAAAAACCGGAAATAGTTAATTATGAAATAGAGTTTACTTATTATATCCAAAGCGCGGATAGGAACAAAGAGACGACCATTAAAGCCGAAGTGGAGAACGCCTGCAATAATTATATTGCATGGCAGAGGCATATTGGGAGGGACATAACGCCAACGCAGTTAATTTATGAACTGATAAAGGCCGGGGCACAGTCAGTAGAGGTGACAAAACCATCCTACACGGAACTTACGGAAGCTCAGATTGCAGTGGCAGGCGCACCGGTAGTTACGTACGGAGGGCTGAGAGATGGTTGATTTTTGGAACGGAGAAATTAAGAATATCGCCCCGATTAATCTGATGTCAGCAGAAGCAGAAGCAGTCAGCTATGCAGTACGGGAAGCAATGAAAAAATATCAGGTTTATGCGCGTGCTTTACCGCTTTACGCCACAATTGAGAAAGTACCGGAGGAGGCGCTTGATTTGATGGCTTTGGAAATGGGCACACAGTATTACGACCAGACATTTCCAAGAAAGCAAAAAGAGCGCCTAGTTACGCAGACGCTAGCCTGGTATATGCGCGCAGGCACTCCGTCAATTCTGAGTGAGTTTTTGGAAACAATTTTGGCTGGAGGGTACATAGAAGAATGGCATGATTATAACGGTAAACCATACCATTTTAAAGCATATGCATACGCGGAAGGGCATGAAGTCCCTCTTGGGTACGGAAAAGAAGTGGAGCGGCAGCTCAAACGCTATAAGAATGTACGTTCCTGGCTCGAATACTTTATGTTTATCATAGCATTAGGTTATAGGGTAAATATTGCGTACAAAAGCAGTGTGCAGATGACAACTCGATTTTACCCAAGAGGCAATATAGCATACCAGCGATTGGACGGGACATGGAAACTTGATGGGAGACGCAAGCTGAGCTTGTATAGAAAAACGATGAATTTTTATCCATCGGCAGTCAGCTTGGGGGCATGTTTTAGAACCCATGTTCAATCAAAGGGACAAAATTACCTGATAGGAAAAGCCAGGCAGAAAATAAAAATCCGAGCTGGCGCGGAGAGCGCAAGCAGCAGTCCTGTTAAGATTCACAATCAGAAGAGATTGGTATTTTCAACCCGCACAAAAGCTAGTGTTACAAGCGGAAACATTATCATTACAGTAATCAATAAGTTAGACGGAACATGGAAACTGGATGGAAACAGAAGGTTAAATGGCGGGCCGTACTTACAATAAGAAGGAGGAAGGAAATGGCAGCGATTGAAGGAGTTATTACAGTCATTGGGAGAAAGAAACTGTGCGAAGCGCACGCAGGAAAACGAACGCTTCCCAAAATCAGCGGTATGGCTTGGGGAGATGGAGGAACGGACGGGGACGGAACTCCGAAAACAGTAACAGGACAGGAAAAAAGCATGTATAATCAGCTTCTGAAAAAGGAGGTCAATGATCCGACATTCAAAAATGATGAACATACAACCGCAGTGTATTCAGCAACCTTAGAAAGCGGAGACCTGGTAGGGAAGTATATTTCGGAGCTGGCTCTTTTTGATGAGGAGG
>OBKG01000601.1_pt1 | contig 13538 bp, 10 predicted proteins | sample 1519741 | NCBI WGS metagenome assembly OBKG01 (sample SAMN00265072, study PRJEB22529) | human gut metagenome
AAGAATACTTACCCCATTTCTTATTGCCTTTTGCATTCTTGTTGTATCCACGGATGCGGTACTGATATACCTTTCCCTGTTTTAACGGATACTTCTTGGAAGATTTGTGAGTATATCCAGTCTTCTTGGAGCTCACATTTGCAATCTTAACCCATTTCTTGGAATTGGAAGCCTTGTAATACACCGCATAAGAAGTGATGTTTTTGGACTTCTTCCATTTGAGGCTGACCTTATTGTAAGATGTTGCTTTTGCACTGGTTAGAGTGGCTTTTGTTGGCTGTTTCTTGTTAACAGCTGCGTTTGCTCCGCTCTGGAGGATTGCCGGAACGGCAATCATGATTGCCAGGAGTACAGCAAACAGGGCTGAAAGCCCGGTACGTGTCTTTGTCTTATTCATTTTGTTTACCCTCCTTAATCTTGATTATATTGTACTACAGCTTTTTGCTGTAATCAAATGAATATTACAGTTATAATATGCTGAATTTTGCTCGCAAAAAAAACGGTCCTTTTATCGGGACCGTTTCGTTTAGCATTTTTTTGCAATTTTTACTGACACATAACATTTTCCAACAATGCCTGAACCATCCGTTGCTTTAGCTGTGATAACAACGATACCGTTAGAATTAGCTGTTACGACACCTTTCTGATTGACAGTTGCAATCTTAGGATTGGAGCTTGCCCAGATAACTTTCTGATTTGTTGCTGCTCTTGGATAAATACTTGTATCAAGTCTGCAGGTTTGCTGCTTTACCTGTAACTGAACATATCCAGGAATGACACAAATAGAGTTTACTTTAACCGGTTTCGGAATTGGTGTCGGTGTAGCGGTTGGCTTAGGTGTGGGAGTGGCAGTTGGTTTTGGAGTCGGCTTTGCTTTTGGCATTGTCACTGTCCTGACGGTGCAGTAGCCGCTCCATGTTTTACTGCCTTTATTGTAAGCACGGATTGTATACATATAAGACTTGCCTGCATTAAGAGGCTTGGTTTTGGAAGAAATATGCATGTATGATGTTTTTGATGCATCAACATCTGCAAGTGTCGTCCATTTTGTCTGGCCTTTCTGCCTGTAATACAGGCGGTATTTTGTTGCATATCTGGCTTTTGACCAGATGATGCGTGTCTTATTGTTGCCGCTTACCGTTACGCTGATAAAAGGAACCTTTGCAGGGGTTCTTTTTACGGTTGTAGCATTTGCATCAATCATAAAAACTGAAGAAATGCTTAAAAAGGTGACCAAAAGGAATGCAAAAAGCATTCTGGCCAAAGATTTTCTTTCTTTCATTGGGGATATCCTCCTTTCTGTTGTGTCCGGAAGGAGGTTTCCAGCTGCAGCATATCTGGAATCCTGATTCCAGACAAAAATTTTTGTACATATATAATATGCAAAATAATAAGAAAAAAAGAAATTTTCTGAATGTTGCGCATAATAAGGCAAAAAAGATATTGCCTGTAAATATTCTGAAAACCGAAAAAAGAAGAGTATATTTTGCATATTGTAAGTATCCTGAAAAGAAAGGAGAAAAGAATATGCAAAAAAATATAAGACTAAGCGAGATAGATACAAAAATGGAAGAGCTGTGCCATCAGATGTACGATGCGTGGAACGAAGGCGATATCGACACGCATATCACACTGTTAAAACAGATGCAGGCACTTGCGGAAGAGGGGAAAAAGATAAGGAAAGACAGCGGGGAAAAGGATGAGAGTATAGCGGAGTGGGTAGAGCTGTAGCAGAGTACCAGAAACATTTGCACAACATGTTCGCAAAATTTTTCTTCCTTATAATAAATCCTGCATAATAAAAAAGAAAAAAAATAATTAAAAAGAGAGGAAAAAATAATGTCAAACAAAATCATAAAACAAAAGCCTGTCATTCAGGAAAAAGAGGTGCATTGGAAGGCAAAATGTCTGTATATGTTTGCCGGGATAGCTGCGGCATATGGGCTAGTATTCCTGATGCTTGGAAAAAATGATGGGATTATATTTATGCAATGGCATATTTATATGATGCTGATGCTTGGAATTTCAATGCCGATATCAAGAATGCTGTTTAAAAACTGTGACAGCCTGCTGCCGTTTGGCAAAATACTCGGCATCATAATCCCTGGTTTTATCATGTGGGTTATCGGTATCCTTTTGGATGTCCCGTTTTCAAGGACAAATGCGTTACTTGTGATTGTTTTATATGCAATTACCAATTCAATAATCGCATATAAACAAAAAATGACACTTGAAGACTGGCGGTCATGCCTGGTATCATGTTTTAAATTTGAAGTTGCGTTCTTCTTTGTGTTCCTGTTCTGGGTGTATCTTATCGGTTTCAATCCTGCGGCATATGGAACAGAAAAATTTATGGACTATGCGTTCATGCAGAAGATGGTAACGACAACAAAGCTTCCGCCTGATGATGTATGGTTTGCAGGAAAAATCATCAATTATTATTACGGCGGGCAGTATTATGCGGCATTTGTTGCAAAGACAATGATTGGCGGAATTTCAAAGACTGAGTATTCATATAATATGATGCGTGCGCTGATTCCGGCTCTTATGTTTGCCGGTGTCTATGGAATTGCCGATGAAATGATAAAAAATAGGGCAAAAAAGAAAAATGTGGATTTTTATAAAACAAAAAATCGGGCCCGCATTCAGTTTTTTGCGGTATTGTCCGCAGTTCTCGCAGTGTTTGCAGGAAATGGTCATTATATCGTTTATGGTATGTTAAAGCCGTTCATTAATAATACGGTAGCAAGTGTGTCTTACACATGGCATCAGGATATCAATGTTGATTCATCATCTTACTGGTTCCCGGATGCGACAAGGTATATCGGATATAACCCGGATGTCCCGACTGATAAGACTATTCACGAATTTCCGTGTTATTCATTCGTTCTCGGTGATTTACATGCTCATATGATAAACATTATGATTGTTATTACAATCATTGCCCTGTTATACAGTTTTGTAAAAAACCTGAAGCTGACAGAAGAGAAGGGTAAGCTGTATAAATGTTTTGGCTATCCTCAAATTTATGCACTCGGGCTTTTATGGGGTTTGTGTAATTTCACAAATTATTGGGATTACATCATTTATATTGTAGTAATTGCCATTACAGTATTGTTCACGAATATAATGACCGACGGTAAAATAAGAACTGCACTAAAGAATTCCACAATACATCTTGCGATTGTGATTATCATTGGAATGCTGGCAGCTTTACCGTTCACAATGAATTTTGAAAGCGTATTTAAAGGTGTAGGGATTGCGCAGAATCACTCAAAATTATACCAGCTGGCTGTTTTATGGGGGATTCCGGTAACAACATCAATCGCATTTCTGGTAATGTTCTTTGCAGCCCTGATAAAAAGGAGCAAAAAAGATGGGTTGAAAAATGGTATTTCCGCAATCTCGGCAGACGACATGCTTGTATTCGTACTTTCATGCTGTGCAATTGGTCTTGTAGTAATGCCGGAGCTGGTTTATGTAAAAGATATCTATGAGGGAACAAATGCCCGTGCAAACACCATGTTCAAGCTAACGTATCAGGCGTTTATCATGTTTACAATCTGCAGTGGGTATATCTTATATCTGCTGACAGAAAAAAAGGTTAAGACAATTGCACAGGTAGTAAAAAAGACAAGTAACGAACATTCTTTGCAGAACATTTCCTGGAAACGTGTTCTTGGATATACCCTTATTGTTTTAAACCTGATGACTGTTCTGTATTTCTTTAAAGCATCTTCGTCATGGTTCAGGAACTGGATGATGGCTTCTGAGAGGACCGGAATTTATGCATTAAGTTATCTTGATACTGATGATTTTGCTGCTGAAAAAGATGCGCTGTTATGGCTGAAAGATAAAGTTGAAAACGATAATGAGACAGCAGCAGTGGCAGAAGCACCTGGCGATAGTTATACTGCATATGAAAGGGTATCCGTAATAACCGGGCTTTCCACGCCGGCCGGATGGACAGTACATGAATGGTTATGGCGTGACAGTTACGATGGGATTTCAAGCAGGCAGTCAGATGTTGACCTTGTTTACGATGATGATGAAGATACTGCGAAAGAGATGATTAAGAAATACAATATCAAGTATATTTTCTTCGGCATGCGGGAAGAGGAGAAATACGGCAAGATTACAAAATACAACGTAAAAAAACTTGGAAAAGTAATCTATGAAGATGATGCGGCTCTTATCGTGGAAGCTGAGTAATATAGCGGATATACGGGGCGCTGCCCCGCACCCCGCAAGGGCGTGCCGCCATTGACTGTGGAATGAATAAGCCTTCGCATTTTGCGAAGGTTTATTTTTTTTGTTGTAGACTGGAACAAGCATATTAACAATATAAAAAACAAAGAAAGGGGAAAAATATCATGAAAAAAAAGGGATTTGGATTTGCTGTTGGCGTTAGTGTTATCATCTTTGCTGTATGCATGGGGCTTATTTCGCTTTTTGGTACATCTACAGTACAAAGAGCTTTAAAGTCAGTGTCAAGCGACTTTGACGGAGGGCTTCACCGTACTGTAACCGTGTATGACTACAACGGAAATGAAATCCGCAGCTGGTCCGGAAAGTTTGACGTTTCCGAATCAGAAAACGAAGTATATTTTGATAACGAAGACGGAAAGCGTGTCATAATCCATGGTGGAATTGTAATAAACGAAGAAAACTAGAGTCTCTTTTTGAGACTCTTTTTTATGTAGTATCTAATTCATATTAACTCATTTTAATTAATTACAATGAATTAGATTTTCTTCAATCGAGTTAAAATAAGACGAGTTAAACCTTTATTAATTATCGACGGGCGGAGAAAACCGCGGCCAGGGGCTTGCCGTCAGAGAAGGAATGCTGCAAGCAGTCCGACAGTTGTCCGTCGGTCTGAAGGTAATTGATAACTCGCCTGCTTTGCAGGACTCGTTACCAGAGCACGCATGGAAGTATGAAACCACGCCCGCTCAGCATCGCAGACTTTCGTCTGCTTCGCACGCACGTCGTGCTGGTACACGCGAGCTCAGCTCGCGGTATCATTCAGTCCGCAAAGCGGAAAGTAAAACGCAGTTTTGCATGCGGTCCAGTCTGCAAGACTGGCGGGATTTTGGACAACGCCACGAATAACGCCCCAAAAATATCCGCAAAAATATGCAGTCTGCAGAGCTTTCAGGCATAATAAGTATAGAAAAACAAAGGAGGGCTTAAAGAGTCAATAACCCGCGCCCGAGATAAATCTCGGACGGGGCTTGTAAAAACATGCATATTTTTATTCTGTATTTTTTATTAGTCCTGTCCATATTTATTAGAGGCGTTGGCCACAAGGCCTTATTGATTAGTCTCAGTGTTAAGCGAAGCCTTCCTGGCTCGTTTAATGCTACGTTACCGGTAAAATAGGCACCGTGGAATGCTCCTCAAGTTTCACGCTCTGCGGTATGCTGTTAAACATCTCTTAGGGTAGGAGAAGTGCAGTATGCGCTAAACTATCGGATAACATTGGCGATGAGGACAACCGATTCTGATTAGGTGCCGGCTTGCCGGAGCCGAAAAGATAGAGAATCTGTGTGGGCTGCTTTTAAATATCTTCGGATGTTTGGAAGTAGTTGATACAGAAGGCGTAAGCCACCCCGGCTTGCCGGGAAAATATAAACACAAAGGAGGGCAGCTTATGTCAGTTGCAGTCATTAGTAAGACAGGCGAAAGATTGATGCCAACAAGTGAATACAGAGTACGTAAGTTGCTCAAATCAGGCAAAGCAATAATACATAGTTATCATCCGTTTACCATACAGCTTACTGAAAGGGAAACTGGAGATATCCAGCCAATAGAGCTTTGTATGGATACCGGATATATACATGTTGGAATATCTGTGAAGTCAGAAAAGCACGAATATCTGGCTGAACAGATTGACACGTTAACAGACGAAAGAGGCAGACATGATGCATGTCGTATGTATCGAAGACAGAGGCGGAGCAGAAAAAGATACCGTCAGGCCCGTTTTAACAATAGAAAACGAGACCAGGGATGGATTGCTCCATCATTAGAGCATAAGAAAAAGATACATATTCAGGCAATTTCACGTATTAATAATGTAATGCCAATTACAGATATTACGCTGGAAATGGGAAATTTTGATACTCAGGTATTAAAAGCTAAGGAAGAAGGCAAGCCTTTACCTCAGGGCGCAGATTATCAGCATGGCGAGAGATACGGTATTACAACACTCCGCGAAGCGGTGTTCGCGCGTGATGGATATACATGCCAGTGCTGCGGAAGGGCAATAAAAGACGGTGTGATTCTTCATGTACATCATATCGTATACAGAAGCCATGGCGGAACAAACCGTATGTCAAATCTCATCACCGTATGTGATAAATGCCACACACCGGCAAATCACAAGCAAGGCGGTAAGTTGTATAACTGGAAACCAAAGATTGCATCATTTAAGGGTGCAACATACATGACTACTATTCGATGGAAACTATATAACGAAGTAAAAACGTTGTTTCCAGATATTGATATTCATATTACATATGGCGCTGAAACGAAAGAACGGCGCAGGGCATTTGATATTGACAAATCACACGTTAATGATGCTTTTGTAATGGGGCAGTTTCATCCAAAGCACCGTTCAAAACCTATATGTTATAAGAAAAAGCGCAGGAACAACCGGTGTCTGGAGAAATTCTACGATGCAAAATATATCGACAGCCGTGACGGTAAAAAGCGAAGCGGTCAAGAGTTGTTTAATGGCAGAATCAGCAGGAATCATAAGAAAGACTCAGAGAATCTACATCAGTATCGGTTACAAAAAGTAACTCCCGGAAGAAGAGCAATCAGGAGGCAACATTACCCCATTCAGCCTCATGACATTATCATTTATAACGGTAATAAAATTGAAGTTTCAGGGTGCCAACACAAAGGTACAAGAGTCGTTTTTTCCAAAACTAAAAAGTCAGTGCAGATATCAAAAATTAAACTATTTAAATACGCTGGCGGCTATTCCAAATCAGTATTTAATTAATAGAAAAGGAGGAAGCAGGAGGAATGTAAAACCGCGCATTCCTCCCCACCCGACTGCGAAACAAGGAATATTGTTTCTACGTCGGATGGGGTACCCTGCGCGAAAAAAGATGGACAAAAAAGAAATGCAAAATTGGATTGATTATTTAAATAACGGCGGAAACGCGTTAGATATGTTTGATGAGCTGGAGCGAAAGGCAGAAGAAAAAAGAAGAGAAAAAGAAGGCTTCAGACTGACACTGAAAGAAGGCGGTATCGGGATTGAAGATGTTCCGATGGAATACAGAGATACGGAAACGTATATCATCGCATTTGGCCTGGCAAAAGATGTGTTCGAGAAAAAGCATGTGGCAAAAGTGATGAATGCTGATATTGATGAACTGGCAGACAACGGAAAAGTCGAGGAAGCAAGACAGCTGAAAGACTTAAAACGCGCGATTTTTGGTGTTGTCACACTTCAGGAAGATGAAAAGCCAGAAGTGAAGCCGGCAGGTGGATTTGAGGATGCTGCAGCAAATGTAGATGTTTCTGAAACGAAAATGCCTGACGAATTTGACGACAGCTTTGACGACTACGACGATGAAGAAAACGGTACATGTTCAGATTTTGGTAAATATCCGCATCCGGAGGATTGCAGAAAGCGTGATGCAATTTGTGAAGATTCTCATTGCAAATCAGATAACGGATTTGATGCTTGTGACGCTGATTTTGACAGTTACGAAGACTTCAGCCAGCAGGTTCTTGTGGATGGCAAAAAGCAGGAAAAGGAACCGAAAAATACATGCAAAAATGCCGGAGAGGTTGAAGAAATAAAGCCAAATCTCAAGAAAGTGATTGCTGCCGCAATGGCAATCGCCGGAATCGTGGTTTTGTTTTCCAGAAAAAGAAAAAAATAAAAAAGAGGCCGCAAAAATGCGGCCAAAGCTGAAAATAATTACTGCAGCAGCGCCATGATGAAGCCTAAGCAATTCCCCACAAGAGGAAGAACGGCAAACATAATGGCCAGGCGTACAACCCCAAAATGGGATTTGCCTGCATATTCTACATCGTCATCGTCGTAATCGTCATCAACATTGTTGAGCTGAACATACGCAATGAGCTTTTCTGTAATGTCTGTGCGGCGGTCTAGTTCGACCAGCGCATCATAGACACACTTGCAGAACAAGATAAAACTGTACAGGAGACGTCTTCCTGCATAGTTTTTTTCATTTCTCTTTGTTGAAACTGCTGTTTTTTTCATTTCAATTCCTCCTCTTGATAAAATAAAAAATTATTTTTGACAAATCTAATATGCCGGAATGAATCTGGAATAAAAACGAAACGGCTCACCTCTTAAGATTAAAAAAATACCGAATACAACAAGGCAAAAAGAAAAAAGATATCTGAAAAAATAACTTCCCAAAAATCTGCTTCTGTTTTTTTATGCTGCCTTTTTTTCTGCATATTGAATTTGTATCTAATACAAAGAAAAAAAGACAAAGAAAAGGAGATTTAAAATTATGAACATTAAAGAAGCAAAAATGGAAGTTGAGAAAGCAGTAAAAATTTATCTGGAAAAGGATGAGAACGGCGAGTACCGGGTTCCACTTGTAAGACAGCGCCCGCTGTTTCTTGTTGGAGCGCCTGGACTTGGTAAGACTGCAATTATGGAGCAGGTTGCTGAAGACCTGGATATTGCATTAGTGTCATATTCCATGACACACCACACCAGACAGAGTGCTATTGGCCTTCCTTACCTGAAAGAGGTAACCTATAATGGGCAGACTTACACCAAATCAGAGTATACAATGAGTGAGATTATCGCCAGTGTGTATGATGTTATCCAGAGTACCGGGAAAAAGGAAGGAATCCTGTTCCTGGATGAAATCAACTGCGTTTCTGAAACACTGGCTCCGGCTATGCTGCTTTTCCTGCAGTATAAGAGATTTGGCAATCAGTCCGTTCCGGAAGGATGGGTTGTTGTTACAGCAGGTAACCCGCCGCAGTACAATAAATCCGTTAAGGAATTTGACGTGGCCACCCAGGACCGTCTGAAGATGCTGACAATTGATGCTGATTTCGGCTGCTGGAAAGAATATGCATACAATGCAGGTATTCACCCGGCAATCACTGCATTCCTGGAAGCCAACAACGGAAAGTGGTTCTATGATATCAAGACCACTGTTGACGGACAGCAGTATATCACTGCCAGAGGATGGGAAGACCTGTCTTCTGAAATCCAGGCGTACGAAAGAAATGGGTTCCCGGTAACACAGGAGCTCATTATGGAGTATATCACCAATAAGGAATGTGCCCGCAAGTTTGCAGTATATTATGACCTGTTCAAGAAGTATCGTGTGGATTATGCAATCTCCGATATTATTGCAGGCAATATTTCCACTGGTGCAATCCAGAAGGCCCAGGCTGCCAAGTTTGACGAGCGTCTGTCCATTATCTCCATGCTCATGGAAGCACTTGGTATCTCTGCTAAGGATGTTATGGTGGATACAGAAGCACTTGAGAGCGTAGTTAAGAAGTTGCGTGTTATCAAGAAGAAGGCTTCTGACATGGATGGTGTATACCAGATGCTGGCAGAAAACATTGCTGACGTTCATGATGAAATGGACAAGGCAAAGAAAGCAAATGCGCTGTCTTCCGCCAAAAAGGCAATCCTGATGCGTGAGATTAAGCTTATGGAGTCTTACAAAGATAAGATGACCGAGTTCTTCACAAACCAGGAAGTACGCAAAAAACTGGAGGAAAAGACAAAGAAGAGCCTGGCAAATATGTCAGCTTTCGATGTCGTAAAAATGTACTTCCAGGCAGATGTCAAGAAGATGCAGAATGCATCCAAAAAAACATCCGCATCCATGGAAAATGCCTTCAAGTATATGGAGGCTGCATTTGGTGACGACCAGGAAATGACACTGTTTGTTGCTGAGTTGACCGTAAACCGCAACATCGCGAACTTCATCGCGAAAAACGGTAGTGATGCTTATTATAAGCACAACAGCAGCATGCTCATTTACAATGAGGATGACAAGCTGAACGGACAGATTGACCAGCTTCTTGATGAAGCTGTCTGATTTGCTTCAATACAGAACCCCGGGGATTAATTTCCCTGGGTTCTTTTTTTGTGTCAATAAAAATCAAGCATATTGATTAAGAACCTATAAAAAACAACAAAGAAAGGGAGTAAAAAAATAATGGAAAAAGTAATCATGCCAAAACATGGAGTAGTAACACAGGCTCCAAACCAGATGACCGATTTTGAGGCAATCGCAAACAAATGCCTTAAGCAAATTAAAAACAAGCTGTACTTTCAGTATAAGGCATTGTCTCCGGTAATCTACCGTATGCCGGTAGAATTTGTGGAACCTGGCCAGGGGCTCTTCGGGACAGACGCAAGAAAGATTTACGCCGACCCGATGGACGTCATCCTGAGATATAAACAGTCTCCGGATGCGCTTGGTCGTACGTATCTGCATATGATGTTCCACTGTATCTATCTGCACCCGTTTGCAACACAGAAAAATATTGACAACGGCGTGTGGAATGTTGCCGTTGATATCTGCGCGGAAGCAGCTGTTGCACGTCTTGACCCGAAAAGGATTGACAGGGATAACGACCGTAAACGTATCATTGATGATATTAAAGGCCGTATCAAAATGTTTATCCCGGCACTCGTCTATAAAGAACTGATGGAAAACTCTTCACATTATGATTTTGAAGAGTTAATCGCCTTATTCCATATGGATGACCATCTTTGGATTAAACCACCACAGTCAGAAAGAGAAAAAGGCGGAAGTGAAAATGGTTGCAATGGCGAAGGTGAAGGTGATAGTGACGAAAAAGGAAACGGTAATGGGAAAGGTAATGGCGAAGGCGAAGAAAACGAAAATAGCGGAGGCGGAAACAATAATCCGTCTGGTGAATTCGGAGAAGATGACACAAAACCAAACGGTTCCCAGAGCCAGCAGGATAAGCAGCAGGAATGGGAGGATGTAGCCCGTCAGGTTGCCGCAGATATGCAAAACTTTCACCAGCAGGGAACAGGTTCCGGTGATATTGCGCAGGAAATTGATTTCCTGACACAGGACAAGATGGATTACGAAGAATTTCTTCGTACGTTCTCTGTAACAGAAGAAGTGATGAAGGTAAACCAGGATGAGTTTGACTATATGTATTATACATATGGACTCAACGGATTACCAAACGCAGAAGGAAAGAAAGCTGTAGATAAGAAGGTTCTTCTGATTGAGCCCCTTGAATATAAAGAGGATAAAGTCATTAAAGACTTTGTTATCGCAATTGATACTTCCGGCTCCTGTGCAGGTGAACTTGTTAAGAAATTCCTGAACAAGACATACAGTATCCTGAAAGAAAGCGAGAGCTTCGCTTCCCGTGTGAATATCCATATTGTTCAGTGTGATGCTGCCATTCAGAATGACACAAAAATCACTAACATGAAAGAAATGGAAGAATTCATGCAGAATATGAAACTGTATGGATTTGGAGGAACTGATTTCCGGCCTGTATTCGAGTATGTTGACACACTTATCAAAAATAAGGAGTTCGATAACCTCTGCGGTCTCATCTATTTCACAGACGGTTACGGAACATATCCGACTAAACCGACTCCGTATAAAACGGCATTCGCGTTCCTTGAGGATTACAACAACAGAGAGGATATCCCGGCATGGGCAATGTCTGTATTCTGGAATGCGGACCAGGAGTAATACCAGAATTTTTACATCAAACCAGAACATTTACATGTTCTGGTTTTTTCTTTATGAAAAGAATTTCGCATATTAAAAAAGAATAAAGAAAACAAAGAAAGAGAGGAGCCATAACTATGGATAGAGATTCAGCTAAACAGATTATCTTAGCAAGCCTTCCAAATTATCTGGCTCAGAAAGGGATTGACCCGAGCCGAAAATTTTTATGCTTAAACCCTGAACACCAGGACCATTCTCCGAGCATGCATTATGACCGGAGACGAAACCGCTGTCATTGTTTTTCATGTGGGTGTGATGCTGATATCTTTAATCTCATCCAATGGGATTATAATACAGATTCATTCAAAGACACATTTGGCATTGCCTGTGACCTTTTCGGGCTTACTGTAGAAAGCAGAAAAGATAAACAAAAAGAAAAGCCAAAGATTAAGCCGGCACAGAAGGAAAGGACAAGGTTTTCAGAAATAAAAAAGGCAGCACCGGAAATCTGTGATAAGGTGTACAGGACCATGCAGATTCTATCACCGCTTACAGATGCAGATGTAAGGTATCTTGAAGAGAAAAGGGGATTGTCAAAAGAGAGGATTAAAAAAGATTATCTCCGTATGGTGACTGCACCAGAAGAGCGCGAAAAGCTTATAAGGAAGTTGTCAAAACTGACCGGTTACACAAAGGATGTTTTAAAATATGTCCCCGGATTCTTTATAGACAAAAAGACCGGGAAACTGGATTATTCAGGAGATAATATCCCTTCTATATCGCACGGTACAAGATGGTGTAATAACGCTGGAATCGGCATTCTGATTCATGATGCTGACGGTTATGCTGTAGCCATCCAAATCAGGCGTGATACAGCGAACAAGGGGAATAGATATTGCTGGTTCACTTCCATATTCGCTGTTGATAATGATGATTATGATGGAGGAAGCACACCGGGAGCAGCAAAGGATATTATCATCCCTGATAACCCAAGAAACTGCCTCTGTATTACAGAGGGACGTTTTAAGTCTGAAATCCTGGCAGCAAATCGCAATATAGTCATTTCAATCCAGGGCGTGTCAGCATGGAAAGGTGTTGATGAGATTATTGGGAAGCTGCGTGAAGAACGCGATATTAAGAGCGTCTATTTGATGTTTGATTCTGATATCATGGGAAACCGGCAGGTATTCAATACCATTTCAGATATGGCAAGGACTCTTGCGGAGCGGATTCCTGATTTAAAAATCAATTTTGCCGTATGGAAGATTGAATACGGAAAAGGGATTGATGACTGTATCCTTGCAGGAAATATCCGTCACGTGAAATATGTGGATGCAAAATTTTTTATGGACGTCTGCAATAATACATTTAACATGTTATTAAAAAAATACAATGTGGAGTCCTTTAGAAAAATGAGCGCAGAAGATAGAAAAGAATTCAAAAAGATTCTCCAGAAAGAAAATGAAAAAATCATTTTCAGTAAAAAACAGGGAGAAGTTCCAAAAGAAGCAGCGTAGTTTCAAGCAGGAGGCAAAAGCCTTCTGCTTTTTTATTCGGCAAAAATTTGCGTTCTGGATTTTCTCGAATATAATAAAGATATAACGAAAACACGAAAAGCAAAAAGCAAAAGGAGTTGCAGGGGTTCGAATCCTCGGTTTTCATTCCATGGCGTTAAGCCTTGACTACATATTCGTCCTTTCTTTGTTTGGCAGGACCGTCAGCCGGATTGGCTGGCGGTTTTGTTATCACAATGGCGCGTAAAACCGCGGCCAATTCTGATGCGTATTGCTTAGATTTACGCGTTAGGTTGTCCGTCGGATGTAAGCGCCG
>OBKG01000610.1_pt1 | contig 13331 bp, 11 predicted proteins | sample 1519741 | NCBI WGS metagenome assembly OBKG01 (sample SAMN00265072, study PRJEB22529) | human gut metagenome
CGGACAAGGGGCATCTGCATCATATCGGTCTGATATTCCCTGAGAGGAGCATCCAGTTCATTCAACCGCTTTTCAATGCCATCCAGCTTGTGATAGTGGAAACGAAGCAGAGAATGGTCGGCATCATGGGCAATCATAAACCCACGATACTCCTCTTTCATTGCCGCTAAAAATTCAGGCTGATTGAGCTGTTCTGCCAGCCATGCGGTTTCTTCCGGAAAACCATTGCTGCGGATTTCTGACAAAGTAGGGAAGAATCCCATTGCCTTTGCTTCATCAGAAAGGTCATGGTAGAGATACCAAATGGACTGAGCCATCTTTTCACGCTCAAAACCGGGAGCTTCCACCAATTCCACATTGGTAGCGTACTGCCCATTTTCCAACAGCTCTCCAATCCGCTTTGCGGCATCCTCCCAGGGAATGATCTGCGCTCTGGGACTGTCAATGGCAGAGGAACCTTTGGCAAGATGAATGCCGTCCCCGGCATACCATGCGGAAATATTGCCGCTGTCCTCTTTCAGACCGAAACCGCCGTGATAAACCCGCTTCAGAGCCGGGACAATTTCTTCCTCAGGCTTCTGCTTCATATACTCCAGCGCAACGATTTTCCGGGCATCATCGGTATTGCTGCCAAGCAGGAGAAAGTGGTCGATTTCTTCCTGAGAAAAAGAAAAAGCAGAGGGCTTTCGGCTCTCTGCTTCGTCGATAAAACTGATTTGTTCGTGTTCGGAGAGGAACAGGTTCAGACTCAGCTGTTGATAAGCTCCGTCATCACGATTTCCTCCGCCTGCGCTTTCAGGCTGCTCATGTGTCTTGCCCAGCCCAGCTGATCCGTCTCTTTCTCCGGTGCCGGGTTGTTCTTCAGATACTGGTTCATCAGGAGTTCCACTCTGGCTTTCGCCGTCTCCTCGATCTCCCACAGGTGGGGGAACAGGGTCTCCGTCAGAATCATGTCGTTCAGGAGCATCGGATTGTTCTGCTCCAGAAACGCTCTGCGCATCCTGCCATATTTGCCCAAAGGTCTCGTTTCCTCGTTCTCCAGCCTGATGTTCGGGATTCTGTAATCCCCGGTCTGTCTGTAAGTCATTTCGCTCATAATCTGCGCTCCTTTCAGCAGCTCTGTTCTGCTCGTATTCACCAATCGCTTTCTCGATCTCCTGAAACATCCGTGAACTGATTGCATTGACTGCCGTGCCGAGGGTGTTTACCGTCTGGCGGGTGTTAAAATCAAAGACATTCAGGAAGTCCTCATGCTCGAAGTAGTTGTCAGGGTTCTCAACCAGTCGGCAGTACATCGCATAGGATACGCTGTTTGCAACCGCTCTCTTGAAAGCCACTTCGATGTTAAGTTCATCATACTCCTCAAGGAAGCTATTGGCAACGATGTCGAGGATCGGCTTCTTGTAGTCCTCCCAATACTCCGCAGAAAGAGACAGCGCAATTTCCTCCAGCTGTGCCTCCAACAGCCCATCTGCGGCAACGCCAAAGGAACGTTCCATAGCTTCCATCACATACGCACGGTTTTCCTCTGTGACTTCCCACGGTTTCAGTTCAGGGGATGAACGGCGGACACCAGTATCAGCCACATCGAACACATACCGCAGATAGGGCTTATCCCTGTTGGTCACAAACAGTGCGATGCCGGTGGAACCTCGTCTGACATATCTACGGTACTTCTCGTCGTTCCACTCGTCATAAGGCTTACAGAAGGTGGCATTGGGGCGCTGGGCATAAATCATCACCTGTTCCGGATAAGTGAACTCATAGTTTCGGGACATCGTTACCAGAAAGGAAGTCCAGTTATCCTTATTCGACGTGATTTTTCCGATGGTCTCTCTTGCCAACCCGGAATAAAATCGCTCTTTTGCGTTCATCATTTCCCTCCAATCCTTAAAAATCAGGATAAAGATTCAGCCTATCAAAAGTCTCGTCATCCATACCGGACAACTTATTGAGAACAGAATCAGCCAGGGCACTAAGCTCGGCTTCCTCCTCGGAAAGCTGCTCCTTCATCTGTATGAGTGCTTCGCACAGCCCCGACTTTGTGCCAGGGCTGTAAAGCATCATTAAGTTCCGTTCATCTTGTGTGAAATTCATCATTCCATATCCCTTTCCGGGTGGCTTCTGGGTGGTTTGTGGGGTGTATTGAAAACCGACATTTCTTTCAGCTGTTCCAACACGGAAGGGCGTTCTTCCGCAGCGGGAGCTTTCCCATTGTTAATGATGCCATCCAACATCCCATAATCGTCCTCCATAGCCATCTCCGCATTTTTCAGATAGTTTTCGGGTTTCATAAAGTTCTGAAGCTCCACGAAACCGAAGGCATCCACGTAATAACAGGATACTTCACCGGCGACCTTGAGCGCCACGATGTCGCTGACCGACATACTGTGACCACGGAAGTCCTCCGGGTGGTCAATATTGAACCTGGTATAAAGAGCTTCCAGCTGCTCGGCAGCACCGGCGGACTGCTCAATCGGACCATTGTAAACCACCTCATAATGGTCAATGGTCGGCTGATTTTCCAGCTTCTGAATGTGCCAATACGGCATAAAACGAAACTCGTCGGTCTCGTCAATGCGCTTCAACTGAAGAACTGCGTAAGAGTCTGTGGAGCTTTCCAGAAAAGCCACCATTCTGTCATCGGAAGTGGTATTTCCATGAACATCATCCCATTTTTCAATTTTCATAGGCGACCTCCTTATCGTTCCGGTTCCTTGTGCTTATGCGAGGGCGTGGCAGGCGAAGTCTTTTCTGCCGCCTGTGCCAGCTTTGCCATGACCGACTCACGCTTGGGCGGGTCGAGCTTATCCAGCTGCCTTCTCAGCACCTTGGCAACCTCTACAGCAGTTTCCTCACGGGACTCCGCAATGGCCGTATCCAGAAACTCACGGTACGGAGCAGTATTGCCGGCGGCAAGGTCTGTCTTGATTTTCTGGATATGCGCCTGCGCATCATCGACCTGATCCATATATTCATAGGGGTCGAAGTTCTCGGCAAAACGGTCGAGTTTGAACGCAAGCTCTGCAACAGGGTCGTTCACCACAACCGCCTGCCTGCCAACCTCAAAAGCCTGTTCCATCACATCTTCATAGACCATGGCACGAAGCTCCCTGCGTTCCAGACCAAAGGATTCCAGAATTTCTTTTCTGGCTTCGATCATAGTCAAATCCGGGTTATCCAGCTGACCGCCATCCATCTCGTTGTAGTTCTCATCCAACAGAGTGTAATCGTAGCCATCCTCACAGGTCTGCACCGCCAGGATTCTGTCCCGACCGACCTTCCATGCGGCTTCATCACCCATGATTTCAGGCTCTGCCATATAGGTTGCGCCGTTGCGCTCCATGATTTCTGCGAACTGGCAGATGTGGAACACATTGTAGCCAATCTGGGTGTGGTACTCGTCGATGAATTTGCAGGGCTTTACGACGGTTTCATCGGGATAATGAATCTGGACACAGCCGCCGTCCGGAATACGGAACAAATCCTTATAGTGGCTGTCAATAAATCGGATGTCCTTGCCGTCCGGGTTATACTCATTCCTCATTTGCGTTTTCCTCCGTTATCAAATTCCATGTTAAACCTGGTCTTTCCGTCCTCGAATACCTCCATATAGACCGTGGCATCAAAGGTGTTTCCGGTCTTAGCTGATTTACAGCCTTTCAGCTTGATTTTCCCAGAGCCAAGCAGTTTCTGTGCCGTGGTGCTGGTCATGCTCTTGCCGATACTCTCGAAGTAGCGGTTGTTCTTCCAGAGGGCAAACTTGCAGCTTCTGTTGGAACAGAAAAATGCTTTCGCCTTTTCTTCTACCGAACTGCCGCAGACAGGGCATTTCCCCACGGCATTGCTTTCCTTTGACATCAGAACCTCAGAGTCCTGAATAACCTCGTAATTCTGAATCAAACCGGCAATCACATCTTTGATCTCATCCATAAAATCCTCGCTGGCGTATTCGCCTTTCTCGATGAGCAACAGCTTTTCCTCCCAATCCGCTGTCATAGATGGGGACTGAATCTGTTCGGGCATGACCGTTACCAGAGCTGTACCCTTGTGGGTAGGAATCAGATGTTTGGTTTTCTTATCGCCTTTCCGTTCCAGGAAACCGATACGCACCAGTTTCTCAATGATACCGGCACGGGTTGCAGGGGTTCCCAGACCTTTGCGCTCCACCTCATCGGGCATTTCATCCGCCCCGGCAGTTTCCATGCTCTGCAGGAGCGTATCTTCGGTGTAGTGCTTTGGAGGGGAGGTTTTTCCCTCCTTAATCTCCGTGCTGATGACAGCCATTTCATCGCCAACGGAAACGGAAGGAAGCGCCTGCTCCTTTTCGTCAGATTTTGTCGAACTGTTTTTCCCGGCAAGTGCTTTCCAGCCATTATGCAGAATGGTTTTTCCCTTGGCAGAGAACGCTGTACCACCGCAGTCCAGTTCAATGACTGTCTCTGCGTATCGGTGCGGATCTCCCACAGCTACGAAAAGGCGGGTGGAAATCAGCTGCAAAATTGCAAGCTCGCCCTTGGGAAGTTCGTTCAGATTGCATTTCTGCAATTCTCTGGTAGGGATGATGGCATGGTGGTCTGTGACCTTTTTGTTATCCACAACCTGCTCTGCATGGACAGGTACTTTATCCACACCCGGAGAGGAGAATGTGTGGAAAGCCATATTTACAAGGTCAGGAAGATTGTGTGCCATATCATCTGTCAGGTATCTGCTGTCTGTACGGGGATAAGTGACCAGCTTCTTTTCATAGAGGTTCTGGGTGTAATCCAATGTCTGCTGTGCCGTATAGCCCAGCACACGGTTGGCGTCTCTCTGTAAACTGGTCAGATCATAGAGCGCAGGCGGCTTTTCACTTTTCTCCTTGCGTTCCGCTTTTGTGACCGCAGCGACAGAGCAACCTCTGCTGACTGCTTCGGCATCCGACTTCTTTTTGAAGCGTTCGCTTGCTGCCGTAAACCCATCCAGTCCAATCTGAACCGTATAGAAGGGTTCCGGTTTGAAAGCGGCAATGGCAGCTTCACGCATGACTGCCATCGCAAGGGTGGGCGTCATGACTCGACCAACATTCAGGGTCTGTCCGTAAAGGGTAGAAAAAAGCCGAGTAGCGTTAATTCCAACAATCCAGTCGGCTCGCTCTCGACACAGGGCTGCTTCATACAAAGCATCATATTCAGTTCCAGACCTGAGATTTTCAAAGCCCTCCCGGATAGCGGAATCTTCCATGGAAGAAATCCAAAGTCGCTCAAATGGCTTTCTGCACCCGGCTTTATGGTACACCAGACGAAAGATCAGTTCACCCTCACGACCGGCATCTGTCGCACATACAAGGCTGGATACATCATCTCTGGTCATGAGCTTTTTCAGGATACCGAACTGCTTCTTGGTTCCGGCAGAAACCTCATATCGCCAGTCCGCCGGGAAGATCGGCAGGTCAGCATACACCCATTTGCCGTATTTCGCATCGTAGGCTTCGGGCTGTGCCAGTTCCACCAGATGACCGACACACCAGCTGACAACATAGCCGTTGCCTTCGAGGTAGCCATCTTCACGCTTGTTTGCCCCAAGCACCTTTGCGATACTCTGGGCGACTGAGGGTTTCTCAGCCAATACTAATTTCATTCGCATCTGCTCCTTTCCAAAAAATAAGCAGCCACACACCGTAGTGCATGACTGCTATGTAACAATTCACTATTTCTGCTGAAGAAGATTATCTAAATCGTTGTTATATTTCGTCTCTCTACATTTTTTATCAGATAACTGGCTCCACAAATAAGATAAGACTTCTTCGGTGAAATTCCTCAAAAACCATATATAATACTTTGGCAGGTGTGATTTGTCATTTGCGATTTTTACTCCAAAGTATTTTTTGTCATTGTGAGCATGATATTGATCACGCCTCAACCTAAGTGTCTCTATTGCGTGTGTGATATACTCATCACTGCTCAGTTTATTCTCAAATTCTTCAAGTTTTTTTGAGACCTCATTCGGAGAATGAAATAGCTGCACATTCTTTTTGCATTTTTTGATGAGATTTGGTATTGTATTTGCTTTCTCTGATTTATCATATAATTTCATTAGACACAACGCATAGCTATCATACAACGCACATTGTACAATTAAACTAAAGTTTGGAGCAAGTTCGCTTATCGACGATGCGTTTGCCATGTGTTCCTCAACATTGATTAAATCTTTCAAGTATACAAGATTCATGAAATAGCCGTCTATTTCTACCAGAAGGTCTTTAACCATTTTTTCTTGCTGATTTATAAATATCACCACGCTTCAATTTTTTCTTATATTCTACCACAAAAAATCCATTAGTACAGATAAATCGCAAACATTATGTAAAGGCAACCCGAAGGCTGCCCCAGGCATCATGCCTGTTACGGATTATACCGGTTCGTTGTCCTCCTCATCAGCGATGAAGTCAACATCATCGTCCTCAAATTCCTCGCTGTAGCCGTAGTCCTCGTCATCCCCTACATAATCGGCATCAGGATCAGGCTTTGCAGCTTCTTTTTCCTTCTTCTTTTCCTGCAACTTCTTAAAGCCGAAGAAACCACCGCCGCCAGCAAGCGCAAGCAGAGCAAGGATAGCCGGAATCATATTGGTCTTGGGCTTCTCCACAGGCGCAGGCTCTGTGACCTCAGGCTCCGGTTCCGTCTCGGTCGGTTCTGGAGTGGTCTCAACCACAGGTTCGGTGTACTTGGCAGCTTCTTCCTCGCTCATAAGCATCAGAAGGTCGGCTTCGTCCACCTGATTCAAGAAGTGAACCGTCTCATTTCCTTTATCGTCACGGTCGATGATGATATAAAAGTAGTTGCCGTTCTTTGTGACCGCAGTAATGAACTGTTTGCCGGTTTTGTCAGGCGAGCCGACATCATCAACCAAAGTCAGGTTGCCATCAGGAGTGAGGGCGGATTCACTGGCATCTGTGCCGGTATCCATGTTCTGCATAAACATACTCATGAACATCATAAGCAGCGCCATATCCATTTCACTGTTCTGCTCGGCTTCCTCAATCATCTCCAGATAGTCGCTGTGGACATAGCCATTCTTTTCGGGAACCGTGATTTGATACCAGTCGCCATCAACACCGATCACCTTTACTTCCTCGCCGGGGCGAAGCTGATCGATGATCTCATAATTCATGCCTGCGCCGGTACGCACATTCAGACGGGAACCGTTCGTGACTACCTTGCCAGTTCCCATGCCATCGTCCTCGGTTTTCTCGGTATCATACTTCCAGTCCTCGCCGTTAAAGGAGAATACCACCGTACCATCTTCATCGACGGATACGCTGTAAGGAAGCTCCTCCGCAGTCTGCTCCGTGGTTTCCTCAGGTGCAACTTCAACAGCTTCGGTACTGGAAGTCGCCGTTTCCCCGGTGTAGGCGAAAGCGGTTGTCGAAAACACGCTCATACACACCACAGCCGCCAGAAAAGCGGCACACAGTCTTTTAATCTTCATTCTGCATCTCCTCCTCGTTCATAGCGTTGATTGTCTCAGGCTTCGGAGCCATATCCGCAGCAAACATACGGAGCAGCTCAGAAAGCTGATCAGGGGTCAGGTTCGCAGCGTGAACCATTTCATGGATTTCGGAGTTTTCCTCCTCACGGTATCTGCGTTCCAGGTCTTTTACTCTGGCATCCCATTCAGCCCGTTTCTTTCGGGCTTTCTCAAGGTCTGCACCAATTCTGTCTAATTTGGCACCCAATAGAATGTCCTCCTTAATTTCGGATTCTGCCGAAGCAGTAAAAATGCTGTTGCCAGTAACTTGTTTCAATCGAAGCATAAGAGATCGGGTTTCCACAGTGAATCATCATTCCATTGCCGACATAAATACCAACGTGCGATGCACCGGAGGTATCATAAGTGCCTTGGAAGAAGATGAGGTCTCCCGGTTTTGCAGAGCTTTGGGGGATAATATCACATACACCCATCAGACCGTTTGCGGTCAATCTGCCAACGCTCCAGCCATTGCCGCAGTTATTGATGACCCACGAAACAAAACCGGAGCAGTCAAAGGAAGTGGAGGGGCTGCTTCCACCCCATACATACGGGTATCCCAGATACTTCTCAGCTTCCCGGATCATGTTGGCAAATCGAGTATCCGTCAGAGCTTCACCCGGAATGTCATAGTCGGTGTATTCGCCGATGACTGCATAAATGTCGTCCCCGAAAATGTCCGGGCGGTTCCCGCTTGTCTGGAGGAGTACACGGTATCGCTCCATTTCATCCTCTGTCAGACCGGAGCTTCCGATTACACGGTTCAAACCCTTGTTTACCAGTTTCACATTCAGGATATAATACTCATACTCAACCTCAACTTCGTACTCATATTCCTCTGTCGTAGTCTCGCCGGTTTCCGGGTCTGTGGATGTCGATGTGCCGGTACGGGTCTCTGTACGGGTTCGGATTTCCACTTCTTCTGTCAAAATCAGCTCATACTGCTGATCGAACAGCCACCGCAGAGTGCTTTGCACTTCCTCACGGGTGTAATCCTCAAACTTCACCGTCAGATATGCCGCCAGCTCATAGGGATTGTGGTTGATCTCATCAAGGTCATAACGGTATTCATCATAACCGCTGTGAGTGCGCTCAATGCTGTTGATCTGATTTCTCAAGGCGGCTTCCAGAGCCTTGTAGTCATTGTCTGCCCCGATGATGTCCTCGTCCTCCGCAGTAAAGGAAGTCCCCAGAATCACCTGCGTTCCACCCTGAAACATGGCAGCACAAGAGGAGAACATACTGGAGATAACGATAAAAAGCAGTCCCGCCGCCAGAATAAGCAGAATGGCTTTGGAGTGCGTGGTGCAAAACTCCGTTACCTTTTCCGTAACTGTCTTGGCTCCCTGGGCTGCTTTTTCCGCACCCTTGGCAGCTGTTGTCTTTGCCGTACTGTTACCGGCTTTGGCAGCTGCATATTCTTTCTTGATTGCCTGTTTCTGCTGCCAGCGGGAAAACGGATTGGAACCGGCATTGGGATTATCCTTCTTGAACTTCTCATAAAGGGCATCCACATTGGCTTTATCTGACTTTTGCACCAGCTTGTCAGCCTTGGCATGGGCTTTCAGCTTGTGACTGTAAACGGCGTGATCGACGGTGTAGGCAGTGGATTCCACTGCCTTTGTCATTTCCTGTGCGGACTGAACACCGACGTTATCATCTTCGTATTCAGATACTGCCTGATGCCCTCTGGATGTGACGGACACCGCAACACTACGGCTTGCCATGTGCTTTGCCACGGACGGCCTTTCGATTTCTGTAATGTCCGCTTTTTCAAAACGGAGCTTTGCCTTCCGGGAACCGGCGGCATCCGTTTCCTGACGCAGCTTAGTTGCCTTCTTTTTGGAAGCCAGCTTATCTACCGCTTTTTCTGCTTTGTCAGCCGCCTTATCTGCACGGTCAGCAGCTTTCTTCACCTTAGAATCCGCAAGGTCATCTTCGGTGAAACGGAGTCGTGTCGGTTTCTTCGCCATGCCTTACGCCTCCTTTGCTGCCACCACCTCATTCAGCTTCGTGGTCATAATGCGATAGAGTTCCGTATCGGTCGGGAACCGGTCAATGAACGGCAGGATTACATTGCCATAGAACAGAAGTCCTTCGCCCTCGCCGGAATTGGTCACATAGGACAGCTGGTGGGGAGAGATATTCAGACGCTTCGCCAGAATCCCTCTGTCCTCACTTGCCTGATTCAGCATATAGATGAAGTCAGAGTTTTCGAGGATATTGGCAATCTCCGGGGAACGAAGCAGGTCTTTGACATTCTGAGTAATACCAGTCGGCAATCCGCCCCATTTACGGAATCGCTTCCAGATTTCTACGGAATAGGTTGCCGTCTGTTCTTCCTTCAGAAGCAGATGGAACTCGTCAATATAATATCTGGTCGATTTACCGGCAGAACGGTTGGCAGTTACACGCCCCCAGACCTGATCCTGAACAATCAGCATACCGATTTTTTTCAGCTGATTGCCCAGCTCCTTAATGTCAAAGCACACCAGACGATTCTGAATATCCACATTGGTTCTGTTGTTAAACAGTTTCAGAGAACCCTTAACATAGATTTCCAAGGCGGTCGCTACATGGTGGGCTTCCTTTTCGTCCTGCTTCAGAAGGGCATCATACAAATCCTCAAGGATCGGCATATTCTCAGGTGCAGGATTGTCGAAATATCTCTGATAGATCTGATGCACACAACGGTCGATAACCGTCTTTTCGATAGGCTGCAAGCCATCCTTACTGCCCATAATCAACTCACAGAGGGACAGGATAAAATCAGCTTTCAGTGCTACCGGGTTGTCATCCTCAGAGTAGTTCAGGTTGATGTCCATAGGGTTGATATAGTTGGTACTGGAGGAGCTGATTTTTACCACCTGACCATTGAACTTGTGAACCAGAGCCGCATATTCCGCTTCGGGGTCGCAGATGATAATATCGTCATCCGTAACCAGGAACGCATTGGTGATTTCACGCTTTGCGGAAAAGGATTTACCGGAACCGGGAGTACCCAGAATCAGTCCGTTGGGGTTCTTGAGCTTCTTTCTGTCCACCATGATAAGGTTGTTCGACAGGGCATTCAGCCCGTAATAGAGCGTTTCCCCACCATTCTGGAACAGCTCCTGCGTTGTGAACGGTACAAAAATCGCCGTGGAACTGGTTGTCAGGCCACGACGAATCTCGATCAGGTTTTGTGCCAATGGCAGGCTGCTCATCAGCCCGGATTCCTGCTGAAAATCCAAACGACGCAGATTGCAGTTATGCTTCTGGGCGATGCTCTGTGCCTGGAACACATTGTTCTCCAGTTCCTGCTCGGTGCGCCCGGTGTTCAGCACCAGAAATGTCACCATGAACATTCGCTCGTTCTGGCTCTGCAATTCTTTCAGAAGCGACTTCGCATCTTTGCCATAGGTAGCAAGGTCAGACGGGATAATATCCATGTCATAGCCGGAACGCACCGCTTTTTTCTGTTCTTCGATTTTGGAACGGTCAAGCTCGGTGATGGTTCTCTTGATGGTCTTAATCGCCGCAGTCTGGTCAACTGACTGGATGTGCATGGTCACGATCTGCGTGGATTCCATATCCAAAAAGTCCGCCAGCATACGGTCAGACAGGTCTGATGCCGTAATTGCCAGATAGGACATCGAACCGAAGATGCTGCCCATCTGGAAGGTGCGGTTGGTCTTAAAGGCAAATGCCGTCGGAGCAATGAAGTCCTTTACAGACAGCCCGGATTCCACAAGATACTTCCAATCGAAGAAGAACTTATCGTTATCACCCATGTGGAACATGGAGTGCATCAGATGCAGCCGCTCTTTGCCGTTCATAGTAGTGGCAATGACACCCAAACGACGAAAGTTATTGAGCAGATCGTTTTCGATATGGTTGAGTCTCGGTTTTGCCTGCCTCATGGATTCGGCTTCAATGCCAAATGTCAGGTACTTGGTTTTGGTCAAGCCGTTGTTGCCCTGCGCCAACTGCTTTTTCAGCATCTGGCTATACTCGGCACGGACAGGATTGAAGCTGTCCTTCTTGAACGGGATGCGGATACTCTTTTCAAAGCTCTCTGCATCGGTACTCAGATTCATAAAGGAAAGCTCGAAGTGAATGGAGCTGTCAAAGAAATTCAGGAAACTGCACCACTCATCGAAGATGGCAGTCTTATCTTCCTGCTGTGCCAGCTGATAGTTGATGTCCTGAAACTGAATCGTCTTGGTGTAATAGCTGTCAGTGACACGGCAGATGCCATCCGGGAACATTCTCTGAAAGGGAATGGACTGCTGTGCAGTCTGCGGAATACCATTGTCTTTCTTTGCCCGTTCCACAACAGCTTTAATTTCTCGCTGCTGTTTCCGATTCAGATTTGCAGGCATTTTGATGTTTCTTGCCTGCGGCTTCTTTTTGAAAAACAATTCGTTCAACCTCCTTTTCCAGTTTGTACTGACGCATCAAAGCGTCATAATAGTTGTCCGTCTGATAAGGGCGAACCTTGGGACGAACGAATTTAGTCTGAATAAAGTGTTCTACAACCACTTCCAACGGCTGTCCATCCTTTTCATACATTGCCAGGAAAAACAACGGCAACATGACGATCATCATGGACAGTGCTGCAAGGCTCACATTTCCGGTTGCTTTGACCAGAAAGAAAATCGGCACTCCGATGAGCGCCGCCGCACCAAAGCAAAGTAACTGCCGTTTCGTCAGATTAAAGAACACTTTTGTTTTTACCCTCGTCAGGTCACGAGGTACGGGAATATACGCTGCCAAACAATTTCCTCCTTCCCTTAGTGAGCGCTGAATACACCCTTCGCAAGCGAACCGGTCTTAAACAAGGTGAAGCACAAAAGGACGGTGTAGCCCATAACACCCCAGATAGAACCGATGATGTCATCACTGAATGCGATAGACTGAATCAGCACCGCATAAATGCCTACGCAGATCATAATCAAGAATCCCTGGAATCCGATTGCAAACAGCGAACGCAGATAATTCTGTCCGATATTGCTTTGCTCTCTGTTTCCAAAAGTGGAAAGCGGAATCGGGGCAAGGCTGACCATCAGATAAATTTCAATCATTCGACCGTAGACGATCACAAAGATGATGATTGCCAAAGCGGACATCGTGACCTGCACGATAAAGGATTGTAGGAACAAGCCGAGCAAAGGACCCAAATCCATTGCCATCAGCGTTTCTTCCATTGTTTCCAATGCCGAAGCATCTATGGCAGTATTTCCGGATATGATACCGGCGCTTGCGTTTATAACGTGCTGTGCCACATCGAACACAGCCATCGTGATATTGAATGTGTTTGTGATTAACATGACCGCAACAAAAGTCTTGAACACCCATTTGAAGAAGATCCAGGTTTCAAAATTCGCCAGATTGTTGTGGTCAATAATCATCTGAATTAGCTCATAACAGGCAATGAAGGTCAGAATCAAGCCTGCGATTGGGATAATCACTGACTCGGAGATGTTTCGTACCATGGCAAAGACACCCGGCGAAAAATTCGCCGGGGTCATGCCAACGGAGGTTGCTATCTCGCCAACCTGGTTGTTGACGGACTCAAACATCCCCGACAGATTTCCCATGATGGCTGAAACGAGCATTTCTTTCAGCCAGTCTGTGATCTGTTGGAGTATGCTGTCCAAAGGCGATTACCTCCTTGTTTTGTGATTAACCGAACAGTCCGGAGAGCAGAGGTACAAGGGTGGTGCCGATGAGGGCAACACCGCCGCCAGCCATGAGCTGCTTCATGCCCTGGGACTTTGCGCCGGATAGCGATAGGTAATCCTTTGAAGTTATCTCCGGATTTTCCCCCGCTCCACACC
>OBKG01000625.1_pt1 | contig 13017 bp, 8 predicted proteins | sample 1519741 | NCBI WGS metagenome assembly OBKG01 (sample SAMN00265072, study PRJEB22529) | human gut metagenome
CGGGCCGCCGGTGACGGGGTCGTACTTGAAGCCACCGTCGGTGGGCGGGTTGTGGGACGGCGTGACGACGATGCCGTCGGCGAGGCCCTCGCCCTCGAAGCGCTGGGTGCCGTCGGCCGCACGGTTGTGGGTCAGGATGGCCTGGGAGACCACCGGGGTGGGCACGAAGTCGTCACGGGAATCGACGCGTACGTGCACGCCGTTGGCGACGAGCACCTCGATGGCGGTCTTCTTGGCCGGGCCGGACAGCGCGTGGGTGTCGGAGCCGAGGTACAGCGGGCCGGTGACGCCGGCCTTCTTGCGGTATTCGGCGATGGCCTGGGAGATGGCGATGATGTGGGCCTCGTTGAACGAGGTCTTCAGGGACGATCCGCGGTGACCGGAGGTGCCGAAGATGACACGCTGCTCGGGGACTTCGGGATCGGGGACGAGGTCATAGTACTTGCCGATAACCTCATCGACATTAATCAGATCTGCTGGGGTGGCGGGCTGACCCGCATTGTTTGCTACCATGTTCCCTATTCTGCCACGTTTTTCGCCACTTTGGGTACTCTTATGTTAAGAGTTGTCAACTTTTGTGCGAATCGTGTGCCGGTTGTCTAGCGCTTGGTCATTTCCTCCTCGATTTCCTCCAGCGACTTGCCGTTGGTCTCGGGCACCAAGCGCATCACGAACGGGATGGACAGGGCCGAAAACACGCCGAAAATCGCGAACGGGCCGCCCACATTGTTGCCGAACGCATCGAGCAGCACGAGGAAGAACTGGGAGACGATGAAGTTGCCCAGCCAGTTCGCCGCCGAGCCGAAGGAGGAGCCGATGCCGCGCACGCTCAGCGGGAAGATCTCGCCGATAAGCACCCAGGCGATCGGGCCCCACGAGACCGCAAAGCCGAGGATATAGAAAGCGATGAGAATCATCGTCGGCACGGCCAGCACGGCCACGTCGCCCACGAAGTTCATCACGGCGAGCACTGCGAGCGAAACGGTCATCACGATGGAACCGAAGATCAGCACGCCCTTGCGCGGGAAACGATCCATGATAAGCGTGGCCACGATGGTGCTCACGAAGTTCACCACGCCGATGCCCACCGACACCCAGATCGCGTCGCCTTCAGGGAAGCCGAAGCCCTTGATGAACACCTGCGGCAGGAAGTAGATCACCGAGTTGATGCCCACGAGCTGCTGGAACAGCATGATACCGATGGCGGCCACCAGCGCCGGACGAGCGATACGGAACAGTTCGCGCACGCCACCCTTGGTGTCCTGTGCGGCCACGGCCTTGATTTCGTCCAGCTCAATCTGCACCTGGGTCTGATCCACGTCCTTGCGAATCAGCGTAAGCACTTTGAAGGCGTTGCAGGTGTCGCCCTTGTTCACCAGATAACGCGGGGATTCGGGCAGCAGCAGGCCGCCGAGCAGCAACAAGGCGGCCGGCACCAGCGCCGAACCGAGCATCCAGCGCCAGTCGCGGATGCCGAAGAGGTTGTGGTTCAGGAATCCGAGGTTGGAGGCGTAGGCCAGCAGAATGCCGAAGGTGACCATGAGCTGGAAGAGCGTGGACAGCGAGCCGCGACGCTCCTTCGGCGCCAGTTCGGCCAAGTACGCCGGGGTCAGGGCAGAAGCCGCGCCGACCGCGAGGCCCAGGATGATGCGGGCGCACACCATCATCGCGAATCCGGTGGAGGAGGCGCACAGGCCTGAGCCGAGCAGGAACAGCAGCGCGGAGACGATGAGCAGCTTCTTGCGGCCGAACCGGTCAGACAGCGCGCCGATCGACAACGCGCCTGCGCACGAGCCGATCAGCACCGAGGAGGTGATGAAGCCGGTCTGGGAGACGCTCAGGCCGAAGTCTGATTCGATAAGCGGGGAGGCGCCGGAGATAATGCCGGTGTCGAAACCGAACAGCATGCCGCCGAGCGCGCCGAAGGTGAAGATGAATGCGCTGTTGAGCGGGAAGCGCGTGGAGAAGCCGCGTGATTCGGCGGCTTCGAGGTCCTCGATTGCGTTTGCTGCCGCGTTTGTGGCCGCGTCCGCCACCCCGGCCACGCCGGTTTCGATGGTTTCGATTGCGGTGGCCGCTGCACCGGTTGCGCCGGTCTCCTGTGCCGCGGATGCCGTCTGCTTCGATACGGGTGATGCCGTCGTCGTCATTGCCTTGTCCTTTCGCCGTTGACGGGCCGCGCCTGCCGCGTGGCCCCTCTGCCGCATGCAAGGTCAGGCTTCGATTGCCTGAAGTCGCCCGAAAACAAAAAAGACCTGGAACAACGTGGAATTCGCATATTACGATACGCAAATTCCACGTCACTCCAGGTCTTGCCTCATTTTGAGTAACAACCCTGCTACGCAACGTGTGTGAAAGATAGGATACGACTTTCTCGGTCGCGACACTCCGAATAGGCGGCAAAAAACGATGATTTTTGACAACGATTGCAGGATTCTGCATGGTGGAATGAAGTCGGAATGGGCGCTGCGGCAAATACGGAGAACGGGTGCGGCGAAGCATCATCGCGGAACATTATGGCGGGACACCATCGCGGAGCGCCTAGCGCATAGTTGCCGTTTCGCGATGCTTTGCCGGCATTGCCGTGCTTTTGGGGCACCCAGCGCCGATAATGGAACACAGTGGCATACGGCAGCAAGGAGGAACCGTGGCGAACGCATCGAACGCAACGCCTGCAGTGATTGCGGCGCGCATCGTCGATGCCGTCGGCGGCCCCGCGAACATCACCAACCTGACCCATTGCGCCACGCGACTGCACTTCGAACTGGCCGACGCCGGCCATGTCAACCAGCACGGTCTTGAATCCATCCCCGGAGTCCTCGGTGCATTCCCGCGAGCCGGCAATCGTTATCAGGTCATCATCGGCGGAGCGGTCGCCTCGGTGTACGAGCAGATCGTTCGGCTGCGGACGGCGCGATTGATGCCGGCAGCGCAATTGCCATCGGCAGTGATGCAGTCAGCGTCGCAGTCAACGCAACCCACTCAGTCAATGCAGCCCACTCAGCCAGCGCAGCCCGCGCAGTCAGCGCAATCCACACAGCCCACGCAACCCGCGCAGTCCGCGTCGTACCTTTCCGACGATGCCGCACCATCGCGCGATACTGCCACCGACGCCGAACAAAGTTGCGGCCCATCCAATACATCCCGTCACTTCACGCCTCGTACCGTCCGCGAGTGGGGCAGTGCCGCCCGCGCTTGGGCTGCCGCGTTTTTCGACTACCTGTCTGACTCGTTCCGCCCGATTCTGGGTGTACTGCTCGGTGCCTCGCTGGTCATCGCCATCGTCAACGTGATCGTTGCACTCGGCATCGTGCCTGACGGCGAGACCTCCGCCGGCTGGATACTACTCAAGGCGATTTGGGAGGGTGTGTTCACCGTTCTGCCGATTATGATCGCCTACAATGCGGCCAAGAAACTGGACGTCGACCCCTGGCTCGGCGGCGCGATTATGGCCGCGCTGATGACCCCGCAGTTTACTGGCGTGATGTCCGGAATGTCCGGAATGTCCGGGACGTCCGTATCCAGCGCCCTCTCCGGGGCGATTCAATGCTCGGCCAACGCCGTATTCGGCGCCGAAACCTGCACCGTGTCGGCGTTCGGCATACCGATTCAACTCAACGACTACGGCGGCAACGTCTTCGTGCCGTTGCTCATGGCTGCCGTGCTCGCCGTGGTCTACCACGGGTTGAAGCGCGTCATTCCCGACAGCGTACAGCTGGTGTTCGTGCCATTCCTCTCACTGGTCGTCGTTTTTGCGCTCACCATACTGGTCATCGGGCCTCTGGGAATATGGCTCGGCGGTGGGCTGGGAGCGGCCACAGCATGGCTTAACGCGCACGTGCCGTTCCTATTCGCGTTCATCATCCCGATGCTCTACCCGTTTCTCGTGCCGCTCGGTCTGCACTGGCCGTTGAATGCCCTGATGCTGATGAACATTCAGGCGCTCGGCTACGATTTCGTCCAAGGTCCGATGGGTGTATGGAACTTTGCCTGCTTCGGTGCCACCGCTGGCGTGCTCGTGCTGGCCGTACGCGGCAAGGATTCGGCCATGCGGCAGACCGCGGTGGGGGCGTTGCTCGCGGGATTGCTGGGTGGCGTTTCGGAACTGAGCCTGTACGGCATCCATCTGCATCACCGCCGCGTCTACCGCTGGCTGCTCGCCGGCTGCGCGGCCGGCGGCGTGACCAGCGCGGTGCTTGGCTGGCTGTTCCCGTCCGTGCTGCCATCCGGTCAGATGGTCCGGGGCGTCACGACTACGGCATTCGCCTTCTCCTCGTTGCTGACGATTCCGGTGTTCGATCGGATGTGGGTGTACGCGCTGTCCATCGCCGTTGCGTTTGTAATGGCGATGGTGTTGACGGTGTTGTTCGGGTACCGCACGCCGTCGCGCGCCACGGAGGCGCAGATGGTCTCGGCGGGCGAGAACGTACGCTCGCAGGATGCGGTGAGAGGGATTGGCGCGACATCGTCGGATGCGGAGTCTGCGGAAGATTCCCCATCGCGGCCTGCCTCCGATCGGACTCCTGACTCCAACGCCATCCTGTCGCCGGTCGCCGGCCGGCTGGTGAATCTGGAAGCGACTGGCGATCCGGTGTTCGCCTCCCGCGCGCTGGGGGAGGGCGTAGGCGTCGTGCCGGAGACGACCGGTGAGACGGCCGTGCTAGCACCGGTCAGTGGCACGCTGAAAACCGTGGCCCGAACCGGCCATGCCTTCGGCATTAAAACCGATGACGGCATCGAAGTGCTGGTTCATATCGGCATTGACACCGTCGATATGGATGGCGAAGGATTCGCCGTGGTCGTGGCTAAAGGCGATCGGATCGCGGCGGGAGAGCCACTGGCCACCGTGGATTTCGGCAAAGTCGCGGCGGCCGGGCACAGCGTTGTGGTGGTGGTGACGGTGGTCAACGCCGCTGAACTGACCGTGGTCACGCCGTTGATCGGCGACGGTAGCAGCGACAACAACGGCGGCGACTGCAAAACCGTATCAGCCGGCAGCCCGATCATCGATGTGGAACAATGACGTTGCGAAAGGATGCCATGGAAATACTGCGAGTGTTCAACAACAACGTCGTGCTCGCCAAAGGCGGCGACGGCGGTGAGGTGATTCTCACCGGCCGTGGACTGGGGTTCCAGGCCAAGCCGGGGCAGACGGTCGACGAGTCGAAAGTCGTGCGCACCTTCGTGCCATCGGACGGGCGTGACCCGGACCATCTGGCGCAGATGCTGGCGGACATTCCGCCCGAAATCATCCGCGTGGTCGTCGAATCCATGCAGGAGACCGGACTGGGGGAGCGCGAGACCGGCAGCACCACGCTGGTCATGGCCCTGTCGGACCACGTGGCGAATGCGGTGGAGCGGGTGCGGCGCGGCATCGACATCACCTACCCGCTGCTCGGCGAGGTGAGCAACCTGTACCCGCAGGAATACGCGCAGGGGCGTGCGATGCTCGCATCGCTCAATGCACGGCTCGACGTCACGCTGCCGGACGGCGAGGCCACCGCGCTTGCCATGCATCTGGTCAACGCCGGCTTCGCCACCGGCGACCTGTCCTATACGTACACGATGACGGGCGTGATCCAGCAACTGCTTGACATCATCGACCACAGCTACGGCATCACGTTGGACCGCAGTTCCGTGAACGTGGGCCGGTTCATCACCCACCTGCGCTACCTGTTCGTACGCATCCACCAGCACCAGCAACTGACGGACGAGCCGGCACCGGTGATGAAGGTGATTCGTGAGTCCTACCCCGCTGCGCTGCGATGCGCGCGAACCATCGCCTCCCTGCTCGAACTGCGCCTCGACACGGATATCAGCGACGACGAAATCGCTTATTTGGCGATGCATGTCGCCCGAGTCACCGGCCACGCATCGTAGCGGATCAGCGAATCGGCTCGAGCGTGCCGGTCATTTCGGCGAAATCCGAGGTGGCGTTTGAGGCAGCGGCCTGTGCGGTCTTTTCCAGCGCGGAGGCGTCGGGTACGCGCACGATCAGCGCGCGATGATCCACTGAGAAACGAATATGTTTGGTCTCCGGTAGCATGTCGCCGTCCACCTGCGCTTTGGCCGGCTTTTCCAATGTGATTTCGGCACTGACGCCCTGAACCTGTTCGATGGTCGAGTTCGTGGACAGCGGGTTCTGTTCGGGCTTGCCGATGATCGTCTGGTGCACCACGTCGCCGAACAGGTTGGCCCAGCCGAGGATGCCGCCGGTGGTGTCGATGATTTCGAAGTCCAGCAGACCATCGTCATAGGATGCCGCCGGCATCAGCGAGAACATGGGAATCTGGCCGCAGTTGCCGGCCATCACCGTGCGGAAATCGAGATTCTTGATGGTGTGGGTCGAGCCGTCGGCGCTGGTGACTGTCAGCGTGCCGCGGAACTTCGGCGCGAACAGGTTCTTCACGCCGCCCACGAAGTAGGCGAGCCAGCTGATGTTCGCCTTGAGCTCGGGGTTGGTGTCGTCGATCATGGCCGCATCGAAGCCGATGCCGGCGATGATGAGGAAGGCGTGGCCGTGGTCGTCCTCCGGGTGGTCGAGCAGGGTGAGACGGCCCATGTCCACCAGGCGGGAGCCGTGGGAGGTGGCCACGGTCAGCGCGGCGTCGATATCGTCCACGGGAACGCCCATATTGCGGGCAAACAGGTTGCCGGTGCCGATGGGGATGATGCCCAGCGCATGGCCGGTGCCGGAGACGGCGCTCGCCACCGTGCGCACCGTGCCGTCGCCGCCGACCGCGATCACCACGTCGGCGCCGTCCTCCAGCGCCTCAAGCGCGCAGACCCTGCCGTCCTTGTCAAGCTGGGTGTCGTAGAAGCGGATGCGATTGAGCCCCTTGGCCTCGCAGAACCTCTGGATATGCAGCCTGCGGGCTTCGGCCTGCGGTTTGGACGGATTCACGATGAAGGCGTACTGCACCTCGTCGTCCCGGCGCTTCTCCAGCGTCTGAGCCAGCTTGCGGCGGCGCTGCGCGCGCAGAGCGATGACGATGACGGCGATGAGCACCACCACAATGGCGATTGCGGCGATGATCAGAAACACGGTGAGGGCAGGCTGAGGCATGGCTCCTATTGTTATCGGTGGGGAGGTCGTTTGCGGCCATGGTGCGCCGTACGTGAACATTTCCTGCACGCAACAGCCCCGTGGGGCGTGATTATGGTTCAATCGCGTCTCATCTGACGAAATTGGCCGGGTGGACCCGTCCGCGGACTTTCCCGGGCTTCCCTGTGATTTCCGCGTGACTCCCGCGCATTCGGCCATTGTCGGTGTCTGCTTACGCGGCTAGTCTGGTGCCCATGCTTGATATTCAATTCATCCGTGAACACACCGATATCGTCAAGGAATCCCAGCGCAAGCGCGGCGAGTCCGTGGAGCTCGTCGACGAAGTGCTCTCCTCCGACACCGCACGTCGTGAGGCGCTGAAGGCCTTCGAAGAGGCTCGCGCCCAGCAGAAGGAAATCGGCAAGAAGGTCGCCTCCGCCCCGGCGGACGAGAAGGCCAAGCTCATCGCCGAGACCAAGGAACTGTCCCAGAAGGTCTCCGAATACAAGTCCAAGGCCGATTCCGCAGCCGAGGAATACACCACCGCCATGTGGAAGCTCTCCAACATCGTGGAGCCCGAAGCTCCCGAAGGCGGCGAGGATGACTACGTGGTCGTCAAGAAGGTTGGCCAGATTCGCGACTTCGCGGCCGAAGGCTTCGAGCCCAAGGACCACCTGACCCTCGGCACCGGCGTGGCCGGCATCGATATGCGCCGCGGCGTCAAGGTCGGCGGCTCCCGCTTCTATTTCCTGCGTGGCCAGGTGGCCCGCATGCAGATTGCCATGCTCACCATGGCCGTGGACCAGGCCGAAGAGCACGGCTTCACGCTGGCCATCACCCCGACGCTCGTGCGCCCCGAGGTCATGCGCGGCACCGGCTTCCTGAACTCCCACGCCGACGAGATCTACCGTCTGCGCGAGCCCGATGACCAGTACCTGGTCGGCACTTCCGAAGTGGCGCTCGCCGGCATGCACGAGAACGAGATCCTCGACCTCGGCAACGGCCCGCTGCGCTACTGCGGTTGGTCCTCCTGCTACCGCCGCGAGGCCGGTGCCGCAGGCAAGGATACTTCCGGCATCATCCGCGTCCACCAGTTCGACAAGGTGGAGATGTTCGTTTACGCCAAGCAGGAGGACTCCTACAAGGAGCACGAGCACCTGCTGGCCATGGAACAGGAGATGCTCGCCAAGGTCGAGGTGCCCTACCGCATCATCGATACCGCCGCCGGCGACCTCGGTTCCTCCGCCGCCCGTAAGTTCGACTGCGAGGCTTGGGTGCCGACCCAGGGCCGTTACCGCGAGCTCACCTCCACCTCGAACTGCACCGAGTACCAGGCTCGCCGCCTGAACATCCGCGAGCGTATGGAAGACGGCGGCACCCGCCCGGTCTCCACCCTGAACGGCACGCTGGCCACCACCCGTTGGCTGGTCGCCATCATGGAGAACCACCAGCAGAAGGACGGCTCCATCGAGATCCCGAAGGCCATGCGCGCCTACATGGGCGGCAAGGAAGTTATCGAGCCCACGAAGTGGGAGGCCTGAGTCTCATCGTGCTTTAGCTCCCTCTGATGAGGGAGCTGTCAGCGTAGCTGACTGAGGGAGAGATTACTGAGGGAGAGATCGCTGATAGCCAGCAGGCGAATCCAAGACCGACCGCACTGCCGAATATCAACATCCCTCCCTTCTGTATAATGAATACTTGCGCGTGTGAACGCGCATCAGGACAGGTGTCTGAGCGGCCTAAAGAGACGGTCTTGAAAACCGTTGAGGGGCAACCCTCCGCGAGTTCGAATCTCGCCCTGTCCGCGAACCGAGGCCTGGGCAACATGCCCAGGCCTTTTTTTCTTTTTCTGGAACCTGTCTTCTTGATTGCCACCGGGGTGCTGATATATTGGTTTGTGATGCCGTAACATGCGGTGTCCCCGTTGATATGACGGGCCGATCGGCGTGAGCCGATAAGAAAAGGCCCGACGTTTGCAGCATCGGGCCTTTGCGTTGATTACCGGCTTGCGCCTTTAATCAACAAGGTTGCAAGATGAATCATATCACGATGCACGGTAGTCTGACCGTGAACGGGCGCACCGTGATCGTCCATATGGGCGATGGCGAGGCGAACGCCACGGTTGACGGCACGCACTTCAACGTGCGTAGCCTGTGGCAGCTCTACCAGTTGCTGAGACTGCTCGTGTAGCGTCTCATTAAGGTGCGGTGCCCCCTGGTCGGGTATCGCGCCGGCGACCTGAAAACCGATAATGTTGGCAAGTGCTTGCAATTTGCGGTGGACGATTGCAAGCTAACGTCTTGGATTGTTGCCGCTATCCAATATCTCATTAGGCCTACCGGTGGACCAAAAGTACGTTGCTTTGTAAGGGGAGTTAATGAAATGAACAAACTCGCACAATCGAGCATCGAACCGGTTTAATGCTACTCGCCTCAACGGGACGCGCGGTAATTGTTAGCTAAGTTGACAATAAAAGAATGAGGGCATACATTAGTAATCAGTCATCACACTGAGATGATGATTTCACTACGAAGGAGTAGAGATATGGTATCTCGCAATAAGCGCATCGTGGCTGCTTTTGCCGCGGTAGCAGCAATGGGAATGGGCTTGGCCGGTTGCGGCAGCGACACTGCCGGCGACACGAAGACCACCGATGATGGTGGCGTGGTCAACATCACCTACATGCACCGTCTGCCGGATTCCGAGGGCATGACTCTGGTCAACGACATCGTTGCCAAGTGGAATAAGCAGCATCCGGATATTCAGGTCAAGGCCACCAAGTTCGATGGTAAGGCCTCTGACATGATCAAGAAGCTTGAGACCGACGTCAAGTCCGGCGAGGCTCCGGATCTGGCTCAGGTCGGTTACGCCGAGCTGCCTGAGGTCTTCACCAAGGGTCTGCTGCAGGATGTGACCCAGTATGCCGAGCAGTACAAGAACGACTTCGCATCCGGCCCGTACAGCCTGGTTCAGGTTGGCGGCAAGGCTTACGGCCTGCCGCAGGACACCGGCCCGCTGGTTTACTTCTACAACAAGGCTGAGTTCGAGAAGCTCGGCATCACCGAGATTCCGCAGACCGCCGATGAGTTTATCGCCGCTGCCAAGACCGCTGCCGCCGCTGGCAAGTACATCATGTCCTACCAGCCTGATGAGGCCGGCAACATGATCTCCGGTCTGGCTGGCGCCTCCGGTGGTTGGTACAAGGTGAAGGGCGACTCCTGGGTCGTCAACACCGAGACCGATGGCTCCAAGGCAACCGCTGACTTCTACCAGCAGCTGCTCGACGCCAAGGCAGCCACCACCAACCCGCGTTGGGATCCGTCCTTCGATGCATCCATCAAGGATGGCTCGTTGATCGGTACTGTGGCCGCCGCTTGGGAAGCCCCGCTGTTCATGACCTCCTCCGGTGGCACCGGCTCCGGCGAATGGCAGGTCGCTCAGCTCGGTGACTGGTTCGGCAACGCTGGCAAGACCGGCCCTGACGGTGGTTCCGCCGTGGCCGTGCTGAAGAACTCCAAGCACCCGAAGGAAGCAATGGAGTTCCTGGATTGGTTCAACACCCAGGTTCCTGATCTGGTTTCCCAGGGCCTCGTGCCGGCTGCTACCACTGAAGACGCTGAGACTCCTTCCGAGTGGTCCACCTTCTTCGGTGGTCAGGACATCATGAAGGAATTCAAGACCGCTAACAACAACATGGGTGACTTCACCTACATGCCTGGCTTCTCCGCAGTCGCCGCCAAGATGAACGAAACCGCCGCCAAGGCCACCGATGGCTCCGGCAAGGTTGCAGACATCTTCTCCGACGCACAGACCACCTCTGTGGATACGCTGAAGAACTTCGGCCTGTCTGTTTCCGAGTGACATTAACGGTTAGGGTTCCTTCCAGCCGCTGATATCCTCAACCACACATCGAAAGGCCGGAGCTCAACACTCCGGCCTTTCCTTTTACTCGAGTTCGGTTCGTCATTAATTGTGTTTGATCTGACTGCATCGATTCGAACTGCATTACGTACTTTCTATTTCTCACTGTTCTTTTGAAAGACAGGTTTCCCTATGACTGCAACAACAAAAACGGCGAAGACGGGGGTCGCCAGGCGTGCCGATAAGCCAAAGGCTTCTGATGCTGTGAAGCGTGAGAATCGTACCGGCTGGGCCTTCATGGCACCGTTTGGCATCCTGTTCGCTCTGGTATTTATTCTTCCCATCATTTGGGCTATTTATTCCAGCTTCTTCCGCCAGGTCACCACGGGCGGTGGCGCATACGGCGGCGGGGAACTGGTCGATAAGTTCGTCGGACTTCAGAACTTCCAATACGTTATTACTTCCGGCAACTTCTGGGCTGGCGTGGGCAGGGTAGTGCTCTACACCGTGATTCAGGTGCCGGTCATGATCATCGCGGCACTTGCTCTGGCAATGCTCATCGATTCCTATATCGTCAAGCACATCACCGCATTCCGTCTGAGCTACTTCCTGCCGTACGCCATTCCGGGCGTGGTCGCATCCATCATCTGGGTGTACCTCTACAACGGCCAGATTTCCCCTATCGTTAAGGGACTTGCCGCCATCGGCATCAAGGTGAACTTCTTCGGCGACAATGTGGTCCTCGGCTCTATGGCCAACATCACGACCTGGACCTTCACCGGCTACAACATGCTGATCTTCCTCGCCGCACTGCAGGCCATTCCGCACGATCTGTACGAGGCCGCACGCATCGATGGCGCCAGTGGCTTCCAGATCGCCATGAAGATCAAGCTGCCGAACGTGCGTGCAGCCGCCCTGCTTGCCATGCTGCTCTCCATCGTCGGCACCATCCAGCTGTTCAACGAGCCGCAGGTGATGTGGATTTCCGATCCGAGCATTTCCAAGTCGTACACGCCAATGATGATGGCCCTCAATACCTCGCAGGGCACGCTGACCCCGGGTGGTGACGGACCTGCATCCGCTGTGGCCATCGTTATGGCACTGATCGCTGGCGTACTCGCCGTGGTCTACACGCTCGTTGAAAGGAAGGTGAACGCAGAATGAGCACCGTAGAAGCTACTGATAAGGAATCCCGCGCGGTCGCACGCGCTCGTAAGAAGGCTGACAGGATTCGCGACAAGCATGCCAACGACCTGCCTCGTTCCATGCAGCCTTCCGCGCTGGTCAAGACCATCACCATCGTTGTTCTGGTCTTCGCGCTGATCTACTTTCTGTTCCCGATTTACTGGGCCATCATCGCCTCGACCAAGACGCCGAGCCAGATGACCGGCAGCAACGGTCTGTGGTTCGCCGTGGGTCTGAGCGATTTGCCTGCCGCCATCGCCAAGAACTATGGCACGCTGATTGGTTGGACCCGTGGCCAGTTCTGGCGCTGGGTGCTGAACTCCCTGATCTACTCGGGTGTTTCCGCTCTGGTGGGTACGCTCGTGGCTGTGATGGCGGGATACGCTACCGCAAAGTTCAACTTCAAGGGTAAGAACCTTGCCATTGGCGTGATTATGGGCTGCATGCTGATGCCGGCCGCTCTGCTGACCATTCCGCAGTACTCCATCTTCCATGCCATGCACCTGACCAACACGATGCTCTCCATCATCATCCCGTGCTGCGTCTCTCCGTTCGGCTTCTTCCTGGGCCGCGTATACGCGCAGACCTCAGTGCCGAACGAGCTGCTTGAGGCGGCGCGTATCGATGGTGCAAGCGAAGCTCGCATCTTCTTCACCATTGTGTTGAGGATTCTGGCTCCGGCAATGGTCACGATCTTCCTGTTCCTGTTCGTGGCCACTTGGAACAACTTCCTGCTGCCGTTGATGATGGTCTCTTCCGACACCTTGAAGCCGGTGACCTTGGGTCTGTACGGCATGGTCTCTCTGGCTACCTTCACTGATCGTGGCGCTCTGATGATGGGTGCTCTGCTCGGTGTGCTGCCTGTGATCGTGCTCTTCCTCGGTCTCCAGCGCTACTGGCAGGCCGGCCTCGCCGCTGGTGCGGTC
>OBKG01000631.1_pt1 | contig 12882 bp, 18 predicted proteins | sample 1519741 | NCBI WGS metagenome assembly OBKG01 (sample SAMN00265072, study PRJEB22529) | human gut metagenome
AAGTCAATATGGTATATTAATAACATAAGAATTGGGCTTACCGGAGGCGGTGGCCCTTTTCCTTACTGATTTCCCGGCGTCTGAAACTTAGGGCGACCGGGGCCTCCTTACCTACTGTTGGGAATATGTATAACATGTACAAAAAACTATTGACAGTACGTATAATACGTGCTATCATATAATCAGAAGGAGGGAAGAGATGAGGTTTAGAGAAGTAGAAAGATTGGTTTTACAAGATGGATGGTACGAAGTAAAACAAGTTGGTTCTCATCACCAATACAAGCATCCAACAAAACCGGGAAAGGTAACAATACCAGAACATAAAGGGAAGGACATAAACTCAACGGTTGTAAAATCAATACTTAAGCAGGCGGGGCTTTAAAGCCCCAAATGCCTGCATCACAAGGAGGTGAATGAATGAAATTAGTTTATCCAGCTATATTTACACCCTATGAAGACGGAACTGGCGGTTATGCTGTAGAATTTCCGGATCTCCCTGGATGTGTAACAGGCGGAGACGATATGGCGGAGGCTATCTTTATGGCAGAGGATGCTGCAAGCGGATGGGTGCTGACAGAGCTAGAGGATGGAAAAAATGCACCAAAGGCATCTGACTTTAAGGCAATCAATACGGAGCCTGGTCAGTTCGTAAATATGGTTGCATTGGACATGGATTCGTATGCTGCCAAGTATGGAAGCAAAGCTGTAAAAAAGACGCTTACCATCCCGGCATGGCTTAACACTTATGTGGAAGAAAACAATATTAGCTGTTCTACCGTACTGCAGGAAGCTTTAAGCAGGATGGCAGAATCATCAATGCAATAATAAGACCTCATTTCAAGCGCTCAGATATCTGGGTGCTTTCCTTATGGCATGAAAGAAGGTGAGCCAGATGGCATTAACGCCAAAACAGAAGATATTTGCAGATGAATACCTGATAGACCTTAATGCCACCAGGGCTTACAAGGTGGCATATACGAGCTGTAAAAAAGATGATTCTGCAGCGGTCAACGGAAGCAAGCTGCTAAGAAACACTAAGGTTGCAGAATACATCCGAGAGCGCATGAAGGAGCGGGAAAAGCGTACTGAGATTACCCAGGATTGGGTGTTAGAGGAGTTACGTAAGATTGCCAGCGCAAACGGCACCGATTTTGCGCAGGTTGTGCAGGAGCCGGTCATCCGAAATAACTCTTATGTAGTAGACCCCGATACCGGACAGGTGCGGACTACAGACGTGGTCAGGATTATTCCAACAGCAGAACTGCCAGAGGAGAAAAGAGCGGCTATCTCCGCAATTAAAGAAACTAAGTTTGGAATTAATGTGGAAACTTATGACAGGGTAAGGGCCCTGGAGCTCCTGGGGCGTCATTTGGGGATGTTCAAGGACAGGGTGGAGTTATCCGGTGGATTGGATACTGAAAAAACCAAGCTGGATGACCTGCTCCAGCAGATGCGTGGTGGTGGCTAATGAGTGCGGAGAGATTGCTGCTATCAGATAAGTACAAGGCATTTTTACGCTGTAATGCCCCGGTGGAGTTCCTGGAAGGTACCACGGCTGCCGGCAAGACTACGGTAGGGTTGTTTAAATTCATGCTCAAGGTAGCCGAGTCGCCCAAAAAGCTGCACATCCTTGCTGCGGATGACACGGGTGCCGCCGAGAAAAATATCATCCAGAAGGATCTGGGTATCCTGGATGACTTCGGGGTGCTGGTTGAGTACAAGGGTAACGGCTCTGGAGAGTATAAGATGCCTCACCTCCTGTTCCATACTTCCGGCGGCGATAAGATTATCTTTGTTGTCGGCTATGGCAACAAGCGCAAGTGGAAGGACGCCCTGGGCGGTCAGTACGGATGCCTGTACATTGATGAGATTAACACGGCAGATATTGAGTTTGTACGTGAGGCTGCCATGCGTAGCGATTATCTGATGGCCACACTCAATCCGGACGACCCGAGTCTGGATGTATATAAGGAATACATCAACCACGCCAGACCGCTCCCGGAATGGGAGTCAGAGACGCCGAAGGAAATTAAAGACGAATTGCAAGAGGAACCAAAACCCGGCTGGGTGCATTGGTTCTTTTCTTTTGTCCATAACCTGGGCCTGAGTAAGGAGAAGCTGGACCAGATTATGACGAATACCCCGAAGGGTACGAAAATCTGGAAGAACAAGATACAAGGCCTGCGTGGTAAAGCAACTGGCCTGATATTCTCCAATTTTGAGCGGTCTAAGCATGTCATCACAGTCCAGCAGGCCAAGGTGCTGAAATTCAAGAAGTTTACCGCTGCCCTGGACACGTCCTATTCCTCCAAGTCCCCGGATACCATAGCCATGATATTCCAGGGGGTTACAGAGGACAGGAAGCTTGTGACCCTGGCCGAGAAGGTCTATAGCAACGCCAAACTGGATGTCCCACTGGCCCCCAGTGATACAGCGGTTAAGTTTGTGTCTTTCCTGGAGCAGTGCCGCAAGGGCTGGGGTTTTGCCAAGGATGTGTATATAGACAATGCGGATCAGGCAACCATCACGGAGCTGCGTAAGTATAAACGGCTTAAAGGCTGTCTATATAACTTCTGGGATGCGTACAAGCAACTGGAAATCATTGACCGTATCAACCTGCAGCTGGGCTGGATACAGCAGGGATGTTACCTGGTGGTGGATACCTGCGTGGAGCACCTGTCAGAGTTGGACAGATACAGTTGGGACGATGAGAAGGATAAGCCGGAAGATCGCAACGACCATACCATTAATGCCAATCAGTATGCATGGATACCATACCGGAACCTGATTGGGTTTGAGGAGGCTGAGAAGAAATGAGGTGGCTGAACAACATGAATGAGACTATCAAGCGGGGCATCCGCAGCTGGCTAAATGTGGTACCGGCCAGCGGGAACTGCATCCAGATTAACGAGGTCCTGGACTTCGAGGCCAATGCCATTCGGAATCGCATCTGGTACCGTGGCGATGGTAACGAGCTGGAGCAGATGTACCAGCAGGCTCCAGAGTACGCTGACAGATACAAGTTCTGGGCCAGCAGGTGCACACCGGGTATGGAGATGCGCAAGATACACACCGGCCTGCCCGGGCTGATTATCCGTATCCTGTCAGGCATTGTCCTGGATGACATGAATGATTTTGATTTTGCAGGTAATGACCAGCAGAGTCAGCTGTGGGAGGACATTGCAAAGGATAATAAATTCACCCGTAAGATGGAGAAGGCGCTGAAGGAGGTTCTGTACATCGGGGACGGCGCTTTCAAGGTCACAATCGATACATCGGTCAGTAAATATCCCATCCTGGAGTGGTATCCAGGGGAGCGGGTTGAAATTGTAAGGAACCGGGACAGGGTAAAGGAAATTGTGTTCAAAACCCCGTACAAGATGGGATATCGGCAGTATATCCTGTATGAGCATTACGGGTACGGTTATATCAGGAATGAGCTATGCGAGGGGGACACACAGGTGCCCCTGGATGCCATCGATGCAACCAAGGACATTAAGGATGTGTCCTTTGACGAAACAGTCATCCTGGCCGTTTCCATTCAGGTGTATGAGTCTACTAAGTTTGAAGGCCGAGGCGGTAGCATTTTTGATGGCAAGCTGGACAGCTTTGATGCATTCGATGAAGCCTGGTCCCAATGGATGGATGCGCTGAGGGCTGGAAGAGCCAAAACATACGTACCTGACTGCCTGGTGCCGCATGATCCGGAAACAGGGCAGATTATTAAGCCTAATCCGTTTGACAATCGGTACTTTGCTGCCGACAATGATATGTCCGAGAAAGCCGATAACAAGGTTAGTACGGACCAGCCGGTCATCCCGCATGATAGCTATTTAGCATCCTATTGCACGGCTCTGGATCTTTGCCTACAGGGCGTCATAAGCCCCAGTACGCTGGGGATTGATGTCAAGAAGCTGGACAATGCCGAAGCCCAGCGCGAGAAGGAGAAAGCCACCTTGTACACCCGTAACGCCATTGTGGAAGCTTTGCAGGAGACACTCCCAGAATTGGTCGGTGCGGCAATCAACGCCTATCACATCCTCCTAAATCAGCCGATTGAGGAAGTTAAGGTGGACATCCCATTTGGAGAGTATGCCAACCCCTCCTTTGAGAGCCAGGTAGAGACGTTGGCCAAGGCTAGGCCGGGCGTACCGATGATGAGTATAGAGGCCCAGGTAGAGGAGTTGTACGGGGATACCAAGGACGAGAAGTGGAAGCAGGAGGAAATTGCCCGGTTGAAAGCGGAGCAGGGTATTGCGGAAGTGGAGGAACCTGGAATCAATGCGGCTTCCGGCGGCTTCCAACTGAACACGGAGGGAGGGGAACCATATGAAGGTCAAGGTAATGAACCATCTGTACCGGATGAACCAGAAGGAGTACCAGGGTCTGCTAGAAGTGGCAAAGGAACAGGTGCTGCTGGGAATCTACGCTATTGAGAAACAGGGGTATGCAGAACTGCGCTGTGATAAATGCAGCAGCGTGACCCAGCTTAAGGACCTGACCAGGCAGTTCAAGGCGCAGGGGTTCCGGGTACATGCCAACAAAGGTGGTCAACTAATGGAAGGTGGAGCTGATGGAGCGGAAGGGGCATTGATGAGTGCAACATAATGAGTATGATATCGGTGCTGCTTTCCAGGCCATAGAGGATGAGCTTATCAAGTCTATGATACGCAATATGGATCGGCACCGGGCTGAGGAAACCAAGGAAGGCATTGAGTGGTCTATGTGGCAAGCTGAACAGCTGAAAGCCTTGGAGAAGTATAAGCAGGAGAACCAGAAGCGATATCAGAGACAATTTAAGGACCTCAACAAGGAAATGGGGGAACTTATCAGGATTGCCCGTCAGAAGGGCAACATGCAGCAGGAAATCCAGATACTGAATGCCATACGGAAAGGATTCCCAGCTAAGAAAATCAGCAAGGGAGCCACTGCAGAGTTCTTCCGGATGAACGACCGGAAATTGGAAGCCCTCATCAAGGCCACCACCAATGATATGCAGCAAGCAGAAACAGCTGTCCTCCGCATGGCCAACGACCAATACCGAAAGGCTATCTTTAATGCTCAGGTGTATGCCAATTCCGGCGCCGGTACCTATGAGAAAGCCGTGGATATGGCCACCAGGGATATGCTCTCACGGGGCCTTAACTGTGTGGAGTATGCCAATGGTGCCCGTCATACCCTGGCAGATTATGCTGACATGGCCATCCGGACGGCATCCAAGCGGGCGTATCTGCAAGGAGAAGGAGAGAAGCGTCAAGAATGGGGGATTACTACCGTGATTGTCAACAAGCGCGGGAACCCGTGTCCGAAGTGCCTGCCATTTGTTGGCAAGATCCTGATTGACGACGTCTGGTCCGGCGGCAAGAAATCCGATGGGCCGTATCCGCTGATGAGCAAGGCTATAAAGGCCGGTCTGTATCACCCACGCTGCAAGGACAGCCATACGACCTATTTTCCAGGCATTTCTACAGCAGACGATACCTGGACGAAAGAGGAGTTAGAGTCTATTGGACAGGCTAATAAACAGGAAGCAGAACAGCAGCACGCAGAGCGACAGCATGAGAAGTTTGAACGTCTGGCGAAATATTCACTTGATGAGGAAAACCAGGAAAAATACGGATTGAAAGCGGATATGTGGAAAACTGCCAGATTTAAAACTGGAGGAATGGGAAGCAGGAAGTACGTGGATTCCAAGCAGCCATTAGGAAATTTTCATGCTGTCCCTAAGGAACAGGCGGTAAATATTCTGCGGAGGGATTCGGAAGAATGGATTGCACTGCTGACAGACGCTGAAAAGAAGGCAGTCAAAAAATACACTTACAATTCAGGCGACAAGAGGCCGAACCGCTTTTTTGAAAGGCTAAACGCCATGCTCAGGGGAGACCTGCCCGACGATGAGAAACTGAAAAATTATGCTGGAACGATTTCAGGAGCTCTGAAAAAGCGCAGACTCCAATATGACGTTGTATGCTATCGGAATGCCAGTATTAATCCGATAGGTGACAGGCCACCGGGAAGCATTGTGAAACTGAAGCAGTTCACAAGTACGTCTGTTATACCTTCGAGGACCCTGAAAGGAAAGTGCGAAATCGTAATATACGCTCCGAAAGGAACTGCAGGCGCATATATCGAAAAGCTGAGCAGTTTCCCTGACCAAAGAGAACTTCTTCTTGACAAAGACTGCTGCTACAGAGTAAAATCAAATCAAGGAAATAAAATTGAATTGGAGGTGCTGCCATGAGCGGATATTTAGAAGACCAACTGAGTGAAGAAGCGAAAGAAGACTGGGAGACTAAAATGTCAGAGCCTATAAAGGCATTTGATTTGACAGAAGAAGAAATAGAACAACTGAAAAAGGAAGGACGCATTTAATACCACCAGTCAGTAATGGCCGGTGGTATTTTATTTGTTGCGATATCGCAACGGAAAGAGAGGATAAGAATGAAGAGGTTATTTATTTCGCAGCCGATGAGAGGAAAGACAGACGAACAGATTCTTTCTGAAAGAGAAAGAGCTATCCAGTCAGCAAAAGAATATTTGGGAGAGGAAGTGGAGGTAATCGACACTTTCTATACGGATTTCTCCAAGGATACAAAGCCGTTAGAATATTTAGCAAGAAGCATAAAGGATTTGACCACTGCTGACGTCGCCTATTTTGTATCAGGATGGAATGAGTTTAGAGGGTGCAAGATTGAACACATGTGTGCAGTAGAGTATGGCATCAATAGAATTGAGGAGTAAGCACGCAGGATTATCCTGGGTGCTATTTTTACGCCCAAACACGAGCACGGCTTAAAACTGCTGCGTGGCCAGCGACACTGATGACAATGGATGAAACGAAAATCACAGGGTGACACCCTTAAAATGGAGGTATGGATTATGAAACGTATGAACTTACAGTTATTCGCAGAACCCACTGGTGGAGCAGGAGGAACTGAGCCGCCTGCAGGAGGAAAGGGGCAGCAGACACCACCAGCTACAGGGCAGCAGACCGGGCAGGCGTCGCCGCCGCAGATTGACTATGCTAAGATTCAGACAATGCTGGAAGGTACCCTGGCAGCTAAGGAAGATACGGCCCTTAAGGCTTACTTTAAGCAGCAGGGGCTCAGTCAGGGGGAAGTGGAACAGGCCATTGCTGCGTTCAAGCAACAGAAGGAGGCTCAGCAGCCGGATGTTGGAGCCTTACAGACTCAGCTGGCGCAGGCGCAGGCCGCGGCACAGAAAGCGATGATTGACAATGCCGCTACTTTGACGGCCATCAGCTTAGGGCTGGATGCAAAAACAATCCCTTATGTCCTCAAGATGGCTGATTTAAGTCAGGTCATGGGACAGGATGGGGAAATCAATGAAGAAACGCTTAAGACAGCACTGAACAAGGTACTGGAAGACATACCTGCACTGAAACCACAGCAAGCAGGGCCAACAGGGTTCGTCCAGGTGGGGGCGGCCAGCATAGGTCAGCAGCAGACAATAAATGAACCTATGACGCTGAAAGATGCTATTTCAGCAGCACTTAAAAAATAAGAAAAGAGGTATAGGATATGGCAGTAACATTAGCACAGGCAAAGCTTAAGACACAGGACAAATTGTCTTTGGCAGTCATTGATGAATTCCGTAAGTCCAGTTTCTTGATGGATCATATGATCTTTGATGACTGCGTTTCTCCCGTAGGTAGCGGGGCAACCATGACTTATGGATATTACCGCGTAATCACACCGTCTACAGCCAGCTTCCGCGCGGTTAATGCGGAATATACGGCGGACGAGGCCAAGAAACAGAAGTACACCACAGATCTCAAAATCTTCGGCGGTTCATTCGAGATTGACCGTGTGATTGCGGATATGGGAGGAGTGGATGATGAGGTGACCTTCCAGATGCAGCAGAAGATAAAGTCTGCGTCAGCACTGTTTTCCGAGACACTAATTATTGGTGATTCCAGAAAGAATGAAAAGAGTTTTGACGGTTTGGATGTGGCCGTAACTGGAAGCTCCACAGAGTACAAGCCCAGCGCGGCAATCGACCTTTCCACTACAGCCAAGGTGACTGAAAATTATCAGCTATTTCTGGATCAGTTGGACGAGTTTCTGATGGGTTTGGACGGCAAGCCGGATTTTATCGGCGGTAACCTGAAATTGATTGCGAAAATTCGGGCATGTGCTCGCAGAGCCGGTATGTACCAGGTAACAAGGAACGATTTCGGTCAGCAGATTGAAAGCTATGGAGATATTCCACTAGTAGATTTCGGCGCAAAGAGCGGTTCTAACGATCCGATTGTATCCATTGATACAGCATCTGGCACAAAAGGAGAGACATCCCTGTATGCGGCAAGGATTGCGCTGGATGGATTCCACGCGGTTTCTCCTTCCGGAGGGCTCCCTGTTAAGCAGTGGTTGCCGAAGTTCGAGGAAGCTGGTGCGGTAAAGAAGGGTGAGGTAGAGATGCTGGCAGCAGCGGCTCTTAAGGCAACCAAGGCAGCTGGTATTATGCGTAAAATCAAGGTGCAGTAAGGAGGGGAATTATGCCAAACGAAATACAGTATGGAAATGTGGATTGGCCTTCCGATTCCCCCATCAGTGGGGAGCGGCTGTCCACGTCCGGGGAATATACAGGACAACACAAAGGAACCGTCATGCAGGATAGTCTTTCTGACGCAGATAACGAGGTATATCTGAGAGCACGAGAGACAGTCCGGTATGGAACACTCACACCAGATGCTGGGGACAGCAACTTCCCAGACAGACTTATTGCTGTTGGATATGCCGCAACGGGAGCAGTCAAGGAAATCTCTTTATCTGGAGTGACTTACAATGCTAAAGACAAGGTATTTGAGGGCGTCCCAAGCAAGACGGAATCATTTACATTTAAGGACGGAGAGACACCTAAGACAGCAACTAATGCAGATGGCACATGGTCTGTTACATAGGAGGTGCCTTATGCCCTATGAACCTTATACCACCTGTGAGTACTACTATGACGCATATAAGGGGACAGTAATCCCCATGAACGAGCTGGACAAGGCCCTTAAGCAGGCCAGCCGTCACATTGATTCCCTGACCTACAACCGCATTGTAGGCCGGGGATTTTCTAATCTGACGGCCTTCCAGCAGGAAACCATACAGGAAGTGGTCTGCCAGCAGGCGGACTTTGAGTATGAGAACACAGACGAGATTAACACCATCCTGCAGGGCTACAGCATCAATGGTGTGTCGGCACAGTTTGGCAGCAGCTGGAATGTCTTTACGGATAAGGGTGTGGCTATGAAGCGTGATGTGTATGCCCTGCTGTCCCAGACAGGCCTTTGCTGCCGGTTAGCGAGGTGAGTCTATGAAATATCCATGTTTAGTACCAAAATGGCTTTGCAGGACGGATATACACGTCCATCTGGAATCAGAGGATACAGACAACCGCGGCCAGCCAGAGAAGGTAATGGACCTGGATCTGAAATGTAATTTCCAGGACCGGGCCAAGACCATTCTGACAGCTGAAAAGAAGCTGGTGCAGATAACCGGCACGGCCATGTTCCCTGGGGATATTGTCCCGGACTTTCCAACCTTAAGCGGAGGTACCGTAACTGTATTTGGGGAAGAGCGGAGGATTGAACAGGGAATGAAGGCCAGGAACCCGGATGGGACGGTGAACTATTGCCAGCTGGAGGTGGTCTGATGCAGGTAAAGTCAACTGTGAAAATGAACTTCCCGCGGATTACGCAGCTTACACAGGCAGCGGTGACAGCCCTGGAAATGACGGCGGAGGCTCTGCACACAGAGGTGATACAGGCCCAGGTAATGCCTTTTGACACGGGGAATTTGCAAAATGAGAGCACTTTTGTTGATTATAGTGAGTCAAATCAAGGCAAGGTATCGTTGGTGTCCAGTACGCCTTACGCCCGACGTTTGTATTATCATCCAGAATACAACTTCCAGGCAGACGAAAACTCCAACGCAAAGGGAAATTGGTATGAAGACTGGCTTCCAGGTGGAAGTCAGTCGGACTTTGCCACAAAGGCATTTAAGCAGTTCTATAAGAAAACAGGAGGTGTGTAATGCTGACATTGGATGATATTCGGGGATACATAGGGAATCTTGGGATTGTAGACGACAGGAATGTCTATATCGGGAAACTGAACAATAAGAAGGACCATTCCATAGGCGTGTATCACCGGCAGGGCAGCGGTCCTCCTGTGATGGCCCTGGGCGGCTATGATTATAGCAGCTATGACATCCGGCGCATCTCCCTGCTGATCCATTGGGATAAGGACGTGCAGGCATCGGAGCAGGCCGCCTGTAGGTTATATGAGAAACTTAAAAATGTATCCAGCCTGTCCATCGGTGACACGTTCATTAACTGCATCATCCTCCAGGTACCGGAACCGGTTGACGCGGGAACGGATGATAAGGGCGTATACGAATATGTGATATGGTTGGATTTTGTGTATCAGAGAAAGTGAGGTATAAGAGATGGCAGAAACAACTGGAAAAGTATATCCAGTGCATAACAATGTGTTTAAGTTTGGCATAAAAGGCCTCGAAAGCACAGAGGAGAATATGGCTGTACCGTTAGATTTGGAGAATTTCGCTCCGTCCATTGACGGTACCGTAGAGGAATGGTACTCCATGGATGCGAAGGGCTGGGCAAAAGCAGCCATGACAGGAAAGAAGCTGGGATTTTCTTTCAAGGGGAAGCGGTCCGTAGGCGACCCTGCCAATGACTATATTGCCGGTCTGGCCTGGAAGTTCGGGCAGGATGTGATGACCAAGTTTGAGTGGACCATGGTCAGCGGGGCAAAGCTGGCCTGTAACGTGGTTGTGAATGTGACCACGCCAGGAGGCGGCGATACGACCAATATTGATACCCTGGAATTTGAAGTGACGGGATATGGTGCCCCGGCATTTACACCGGCTCCTGAAGCTGAGGAGGGCTAATTATGGCAAGAAAAATAGACATTACAGATAAACTAAGTTTTGAAGAGAATCCATCTTTGATAATTAAGGGAAAAAATATAGAGGTTAATGCGGATGCCCCGACCATGCTTAAGGTCATGGGGTTAATGTCCAGTGATGACCCTGGCGCACAGGAAATCCTGGAGGCTTACAACATGGTGTTCCCAGAAAAATCAAAAAAAGAGATAGAAAAGATGAAACTGGGCTTCAAGGACTTGATCATCGTGGTTCAGGAGGCAGTGCAGCTTATTTCCGGTGTGGAGGAACCTGACGGGGGAGAGCAGTGACCCGTACTACGATATGTTTGAGGACTGGGACCTGATCGTGTCCAGTTTTCTGTCGCAGTACGGGTTGAGGATAAGGACAAAAGAGTTTGAGACAGTCACCTGGGATGAATTTAAGGCACTGATTGCTGGTTTGTCCCCGGAGACTGCTTTGGGCCGGGTGGTGGCCATCCGGTCTGAAACGGATAAGGACATTATCAAGCATTACACCAAGGATCAGCGCCGAATATATGATGACTGGCGTAACCGGGAAATGAAAGAAATGGACGAGAAAGCTTTCGAGAAAGAGATGGCCTGCCTGGAGAAAATGTTTGCAGCCATGTGTGGAGGTGGTTGAGATTGAGAAAGTAAGATGTGTAAGGTGTGGGAAGACCCTTCTACTGGCGGAATATGTTAAGGGGGAAATCAAATGTCCCAGATGTAAAACTATAAATAGGTTAGATATGAAAATGACAGAGCCTAGAGCCGTACCACAGGAGTAGCGAGCCGGAGCCTGCTTTTGAATTAAAAGGCAGGTGATATGTATGGCAGCTGACAGTGTAGGGCAGATTGGCCTTGACCTTGTGGTCAACCAAAATCAATTTAAGCAGCAAATGACCGGCATACAAGGGTTGGCAAAAAAAGCAGGGGCAGCATTGGCGGCAGCGTTTGCGGTTAAAAAGATTGTAGACTTTGGCGCACAGTGTATTGAGTTGGGATCTGATCTGGCCGAGGTTCAGAACGTGGTGGATGTCACGTTTCCGCGGATGTCCAAACAGGTGGATGACTTTGCCAAGAACGCCATAACTTCTTTCGGCCTGTCTGAAACAATGGCTAAGAAGTTTACTGGCACCTTTGGCGCAATGGCCAAGGCTTTTGGCTTTGGTGAACAGGCAGCCTATGAGATGTCCACGACCTTGACTGGCCTGGCCGGTGATGTAGCATCCTTTTATAACATTAGCCAGGATGAGGCCTATACCAAGCTGAAATCTGTGTTTACGGGGGAGACAGAGACCCTCAAAGATCTGGGTATCGTCATGACTCAGAGCGCCCTTGACAGCTATGCCCTGGCAAATGGGTATGGTAAGGTAACGTCCAAGATGTCAGAGGCAGAGAAGGTTGCTTTACGGTACAAGTTCGTGCAAGACCAGCTGTCCCTGGCATCCGGGGATTTTATTCGAACTGCTGATGGATGGGCCAATCAGGTTCGCGTCTTAAAACTTCAGCTTGACAGCCTTAAGGCCACAATCGGTCAGGGTCTTATAAATGTGCTGACACCGGTCATACAGGTAATCAATCGTATCATCAGCAAGCTGATGAGCCTGGCCAATGCCTTTAAAGCTTTCACTGAAATGGTAACAGGTAAGAAGGGCTCTGGAGGGGCGTCTGCAGCAGCGGTCGGAATGGAGGCAGTGGCGCAGGCCGCTGACAAGGCGGGGAAAGCTGCAGGAGGGGCTGGAAGCGCGGCGAAAAAAGCTTCTAAAGATATGAAAAGTGTCACGACTGGAATTGATGAGCTAAATATCATCAGTCCAGAGACGGATTCTGGCGGTGGTGGTTCTGGGGGTGGAGCAGGCGGATATTCCCCGGATGAATTTGATATGGGTGAGGCAGATACCTCGGCTATAGATGAGATGGACAGCAAGTACCAGGGGCTGATAGACAGGGCCAAGGAGCTT
>OBKG01000633.1_pt1 | contig 12825 bp, 9 predicted proteins | sample 1519741 | NCBI WGS metagenome assembly OBKG01 (sample SAMN00265072, study PRJEB22529) | human gut metagenome
GTTTTTCGGATCAGCGAAAAACTCCACATTGGTAAACAGGGCTTTGCCCTAACAATAAAACACGGCTCCAAATCCCTTAAAAAGACATTTGGAGCCGTGTTTTCAGTTTTAAAGAGGCTACTTTCGCTTCCATCTGCTATCGCCTTTGTATTTTGCTGCACCCTCCAATTCTCATTGCCTAAATTTACGTTTACCGGACTTTGAGGGAGGGTGATCCAATTACTCAGTTATTTTACCCCAATAGCCATGATCGTTCTATCCGTAAGAGTTCCCTCATAGATAACGGTTACGGTATCTCCCACAGCCAGGCCCTCGAACATTCCGCTTCCTGAGAAGGTGAACAGGGTATTGTCAGGATCCTTAGTATCTATGACCACGAAATCAGCATTTACCTCTGCAACCTTTCCTGTCAATGTATATTCCTTAGCTTCTGCAGAATCAGCTGCGTCCTCAGTTACAATTCTGGTTGCTACCGGCTTATCCTCCTGATCCTCCAGGTCACCATAATAAGTCACCTCTGCCTTAACCCCTGCCTTGATGCCATTCTTTGTCACTCTTTGAGCAATTTTTCCATTGAACGTATATGTTCCGTCCTCTGTTTTTAAAGTGATCGTATCATCATCTGCAGCTTCAATGGTGCCGCTTATTGCCTGATCCTGTTCTTCGGCTGCTTTCTCCTCTGCTTCCGCAGCTGCTGATGTGATGATTTCCACAGACTTAGCCTCGGTCGTGTCACTCGATATATCACCTAAAAATAAGATCTCAATCTCATCACCGACTCCAATTTCCTCTGCGCCGGAAACCTCTGCCTTAGAAACATCAAACTTGGCTGTGGTTCCATTATCGGAAGTAATAGTAACCGTATCGCCTGTAACGCTGTCCACATATCCGTAAAAATACTTCTCTTCCAGCTCCTCTTCTGCAGGGGCACTCTCTGCTGTAGTGGTAGCTGTAGCAGGAGCTACAGTTTCTGCTGGTTTCGATGAACATGCGGTTATACCCAGCGCTACCGCTAATCCAGTAATTGCCAAATATTGTTTTTTCATAATTCAATCTCCTCTTTTTTGCGTCTGTTGCTCATTACCATGAATCGGAACACAGCAGCTACCCTTCTCTCTGCTGTATTCATGATACATCTTACTACGAAACCAATGTTTTTACTATGTCTTTTTCTTTAATTTTTCCTAAAATTTATAAAGAGAATATGCAAAAGCTTCTGTAGGCTCTCTGTAATTCGTCCATTCTTCATATACAGGATCTATTATTGTTTCCATCCCTTTCGTTTACCACATATTTATTTGCTTGCCTTAGCCTTTTATCCGCGGCAGGTACCTGCCGCGCTTTCTTTCTCTTCTTTGTCTTTCACATAGTATGAGTAGCAGCACAATTCCCACAAGGATTCCCATAAGGCTGGCGGCAACGGTAATGATAAAGCCGCTGCGTATCCAAAGGAGACCCTTCTCTGTCTCTCCCACAGGTGTGGGAGCCGGCTTGGAAACCGGCAGTGCCTCTTCAGACTCTACCATACCCTTGTGCTGTACCACTGGCCGGTAAACCATTTCCATCTCATAAGAGACTGGCTTCATCCAGCTTATCTCTCCCTCATAGGTAATCTCATAGTCCCTTAAAAGCTTGTCTCCTTTTGCCATAGCCTGACGGCATACCTGTCCGGAAGCGTCCATATAAGGCTCCCCAGACCATTCGATTGAATGGATTCTGTAGTCCCTGGGCGAAAGGCTCATCATAGAAAGCAGCTCCCCTGCAAGTTCATCCGTATTGGTAAGAACATTTTCACCGGATATGGTCAAACTTCCCGCTTCATATTCATCAGCCCCATAGGAATGAAAGGTAACTGGGACTGAAAAGCCCTCCTGCCATTGCTCCCTAAGCACTCTGGTATCCCGGACAGAAAGCTCTCCCTTTGCAGGAACGCCGGTTTCTTCCTCTGTAATGGTTATAGACTCCGGCAATCCTTCTGCTCCCTCTACGCCAGCATAGATAACCCGCTTTTCCATTTTCCTGTTAAGCCTGCAGCCTGGAATTTTCTTTATCTTCCAATGGCTCAGCTCATACTCTCTGCCATCCTGCCCCCAATAGGACATTGGAGGCCCCTCTAGTGTCTCCAGCTCTTCCATTTCTAGCGTTCTGGTTCTATGCAGGCTCCCTTTGACTGCCTGTGCGCTTTCCTCTGACAGCGTTTCCTCGCTCTGATGCAAGGCTGCCGTATTCCCCCGGCAGGTTCCTGCAATAGCAGCTATACACAAAAGCGTTGTCAGGACAGTATACACAGTATATTTCATTCCATAAGCATTCATCGCATTCCCTCCTTCAAACGAACAGGAATATACATGCATAGCAAACCCTGTAATATTGTCAAGGTACAAGAGGCATCTTCTATTTCACCTACTCTGGGAATCCTGCGGACTTCAGAAAGAAACCCACACCTGCGCCGCTGCACAGAAGGACATCAGAATCAGCTGTCCTATAGTCATATTATACCTCAGCTAGGGGGATTAATCAAGCTAAAACTAAAGATTCTCGAAAAAGACGCCTGCCCTTTATCTGAAAGAGCGGCGTCTTTTAATTAATTATAAAATGATTTCGGACTAACGAAACTGGCTGTATTTATGGCCTGCAGCAGCGCCGCCTCTATAGGCAGCCAGCTCGCTGACCGTTACGAGCTGGTAGCCTCTGGCTGTCAGCTCAGGTATCAGCACAACAGCTGCGTCTGCAGAAGTGCTGTAAATATCATGCATCAGAATAATATCCCCGTCTCTTACCTGGCTTAAAACCGTATCAATGGTTTTCTGTGCATTTCTATGCTGCCAATCTCTGGTATCGATAGACCACATAATGGCCGGCATGCCCAGGCTTTTCACCACTGACAGAGAATGGGCGTTAATGTATCCTCCTGGGGGACGCATGAGAACCGGTGATACACCGCAGGCAGCCTCTATCTTTTGGTTAGTTAAGGCAAGCTGGCTTACAATTTCCCCATCACTAATTTTAGTAATATACTTATGATCATGAGTGTGATTCGCCACCTCGCAACCCTGCTCTGCCATCCGCTTAACCACACCCCTATTGTTGTTTACATTAGCTCCAACTATAAAGAAGGTAGCCTTACCTCCGTTGGCCTGCAGGCTGTCCAGAATACGGCTGGTTACAGATGTCCTGGGGCCGTCATCAAAGGTAAGAGCAATCATGGGCCTTGAAGGATCAATGGCTGGCAGGACAGGCGCCGGCTCTGGGGGAGCTCCCGCTCCTTTCGGGGTGATAGAGGCACGGAACCCGTCTATCCTAAGACCTGCTCCTTCCACTCCTGCAACAGAGCCATTGGCAGCCCAATCTGTCCATGCACCGTTCTGAAGCACACGGTAATACAGATCGTACTGCACCGCGCCGCTTCCTGTCAGCTCCATCCGTATAGCCTCCAAAGGCATAATGCCCGCTGTATTGCCAGTCTCCTCTCCGTCCTCTGCCCAGTCCAACCAACCAGAACCACTTAAATTCACCTGATAACGGATTCCCACCTGAACAGCCTGGGGAATTTGAATCAAATTTGCTCGCATCGCAGTGATCCAGACTCCATCACCGCCCACACAGCTCCCATTATCCGCCGTCACTGCAGTCCAGCCCTGAGCAGCAGCAAACCCGCTGTAATTTACCTCCAGAGGTGTTTCCAGCTGTGCCGGCTGCTGCCCCTGACTCTGGTCCGCCAGCTCCTGGGGCTGCCGTACTTGGCTCTGGCCTGCCTGCTCCTTAGGCTGCTGACCTGCCTGCTCCTCTTGCCACTTCACTGCTCCCGGTCCTCCATGTGTCCCTGAAAAGCTGCCCACACCAGTCGTACCGGCATAAACGGTTATCCCATGTATACCAAAAAGGATTCCGGCAGTTAATGCGGCTGCCAAAACCCTTAGCCTTCTTTTTTTCCCTTTCATTTTATCTGCTCCTTTCAGCTTTCACTTCATCATCTTTACGAGGCTGCCACTCGCCAAATACAGACTTACAAAGCAGAACATATTCTTTATAATAAACATGGTTCTCCAGCTCCTTTAAGGCGAAAGCAATCTGCCAGTAATACCATGCCTGTTTCTCCTTATTCTTCTCGTTAAATCTCTGCCAGACAGCGTCCCCAAAAGCCAAATAATCCCGTGCGGTACAGCGCATATTGCTCAGTTTGTCTCCCAGGGCAATCATCTTAACCTCCATAGAAGCTGTACACAGATGACGGACCGTCCAGCATTTGCGCTCCTGCCAGGTTTTGGTTTTATCTTCGCTTTCCAACATAACCAATTCCATAATGCGCCGGCCAAAAGCTGTTTCAAGCTCTTCACCCGTTATTCCCGAATCCTCCACCACATCGTGAAGCAAAGCTGCCGCGATTATCTCCGGGTCATCGGTAAAGGCCGACACAATGACTGCCGTCTCCATAGGATGGGTGATATAGGGAATGTTGGTTCCCTTTCTGAACGCGCCTCTGTGTGCCTTCTCTGCAAATGCAGCTGCCCTCTCGATCATCGCTGTCATAAGGTTTACTCCTTCTTGTGATGATATATTTCTACCTATTATTTTATCTTGTGATATTGGGAATCACACTTATCATACCATAATCGGCAGATAATTTGAATAGCAATCTAAAATCTTTAGGAATTATTTAACACCATTAACATTTTCCTCTTTAATATGTAAGAAAAGATAGCTTGTAGGTAAGGGAAATTTCTGCTATGATATAAAAGTATTTTTATGTGCTTATATAACTAAGGAGGATATTCATGAATCGTCACTCATCCTACTCTGCCCCCAGAGGAGAACGTTCCTTAAGCTCCCACAACAGCCAACGCGGCCGAAGCAGCAAACGCAACGCCTACACCAAACGCTCCTGGAAGGATAATAAGCCCCTGTTTACTCTGGTCTGCTACATACTTCCTTTTATTCTTATAAACCTGTTTATCCTGTTTTTGGCTATTTCTACTCCTAAGGTGGAGTATACAGTTTCCGATACCAGGGATTACAAAACTGTAGACTTGTCTATTAAGGTTCGTTCGCTTCTCCCAGTGAAAGCTATGACCGTTACTCTGGAATCAAAGCCCATTGAACTGAAAAAAGAAAAGGGAGTCTACAGCACCACCCTTACAACCAATGGAACCCTGGAAATATATGTGGTAGGCTGGAACGGCATGTCTGATCGGGAATACGACCATATCGCCACACTGGACGATGGTTCTCCTTCTATTGATCAGGAAAACTATGTAATGGAAAATGGGCAGCTTAGCTTTACTGTAGAAGACAGCTTATCAGGAATCAACTTTGATTCCATCTATGCAATAGATGAAAATGAGCAGACTTTAAAGCCATCCAGCTATAATAAGGAAACCGGCGAAGTGACTTTTCCGATGGAAACCTCCCTTCTGAATGTCTTTGTCTCAGATTATGTTGGCAACATAAGCAGCGCTTCTTTTAGCAGAATCGTAGAAGGAATTGATACCAGCAGCAGAGGCGGGGATTTTCCTTCCGACGGCACTAACGGAACGAACGGCAGCAGTTCCTCAAAGGAAACAGAATCAAAACAAACTACAAAGGACAGAGAATCAACTAAGGCCAAGGAATCCACCAAGGCCAAGGAATCCACCAAAGCCAAGGAATCCACCAAAGCCAAGGAATCCACCAAGGCCAAGGAATCCACCAAGGCCAAGGAATCCACCAAGGCCGAGGAATCCACCAAGGCCAAGGAATCCACCAAGGCCAAGGAATCCTCTAAGGCAGAGGAAACTTCCAAAGCTTCTGAAACCACCGCCGCTCCTACCACCGCCCCATCCGCTGTACCCCCCGGCACTACGGCCGCTCCCACTGCCTCACCAGGCGCAGGAGAGCCGGGCGCTCCTGCCAACTCCCCAACCGGAGCCTCCCAGCCTTCAAGCCCCGGAGGTGCTTCCACAGGTGAGCTTATTATTCCCCTATCCTGAATCAGACCCGTTACTATTAAGAAGCAATAATTATCATAAAACACGGTCCCTACTGCCGAAGTGCTTGGAACCGTGTTTCCTTGTTTCAGAAAGGCAGGGCAGCTTTATTTCCAATCTCAGCTTTCTCCTGGACTCCCTTTTCGACCTCCCCCCTTTTTTACAGCCGGCTGCGTTGCAGCTCTCCTGGGGCCTGCCTGCTTAGAAAGCTCTGGCCTAGGCTGTGCTCCTTTTCTCTGTGCCTTTGGTATCCCAGCCTCCGGGATACACGTATAGATGCTGACGCTCATAGGAGGAATATAGATCTCGATAGAGTACTCCCTCTCATCCCACTCCATCCTTTTCGTAGTCTTAACCCTCCCATTCACACGGCCTGTACCGCCAAACGTTCTGGCATTGCTGTTTAATATTTCCTTATACCTTCCTGCAAACGGCACCCCCAGGCGAAATTTTTCATGCTCCATATTATCAAAATTACAGACAAAGAGCAGGGTTTCCTCTCTCTTTTGCGTCTTACGGATGAACATTACCATGCTTTCCTTCTGATAGCTGCAGTTGATCCATTCAAAACCCTCCGGCTCATAATCCAGCTTATACAGTGCGGGCTGCTCCAGATAAAGCTTATTGAGCGCCTTCACATAATTCTGCATTTCACTATGAAGCGGATACTCCAAAAGCTTCCATTCCAAAGAAGCGCCTTCATTCCACTCAGATACCTGGCCAAACTCCTGCCCCATAAACAGCAGTTTCTTGCCAGGATGTCCCAGCATAAAGCCGTAAGCAGTCCTCAAGTTTTGCGCCTTCTCCTCCAAGGTCCTTCCAGGCATCTTGCCTATCATAGAGCCCTTACCATGAACCACCTCGTCGTGAGAGAATACCAGCAAAAAGTTCTCACTGTAGGCATAGAGAAGGGAGAAGGTCAGTTCCCCATAATTATACTTCCTGAAATAGGGGTCACAGCGCATGAATTTAGTAAAATCATTCATCCAGCCCATATTCCACTTTAAATCAAAGCCAAGTCCGCCATCCTCAGGGGTGCCTGTAACCTTCGGCCATGCAGTGGATTCCTCCGCAATCAGAACGCTTCCGTCTCCCCGGCCTTTAAATACTGTATTCAGATGCTTTAAGAATTCCACAGCCTCCAGGTTTTCATTACCTCCGTATATATTCGGTATCCACTCGCCATCCTTTTTCCCATAGTCCAGATAGAGCATAGAAGCTACCGCATCCATACGGATACCGTCAGCATGATACTCTTTGGCCCAAAACAAAGCATTTGCAATAAGAAAGTTAGATACACCGGGCCGTCCGTAATTATAAATCAGAGTGCCCCAATGAGGGTGGGAGCCCTTTCTGGGGTCCAGATGCTCATAGACACAAGTTCCGTCAAAGGAAGCCATCCCATAGGCGTCTCTAGGAAAATGCGCCGGCACCCAGTCTAAAATTACACCGATCCCATGGCTGTGCATATGATCCATAAAATACTTAAAATCATCCGGCGTTCCGTAACGGCTGGTAGGCGCATAATATCCAGTAACTTGGTATCCCCAGGATTCGTCCAAAGGATGCTCCATGACCGGCATCAGCTCCACATGGGTGTACCCCATGGCCTTTACATATTCAGCAAGCCTTACTGCTATCTCCCTGTAATTGTAAAATTCCGATCCATTCTCACCCGGAATCCCTTCTCTGCGCATCCAGGAACCAAGATGTACCTCATAGATATTGCAGGGCGTGTCCAGAGCTGAAGCCTTAGCCCGCTGCTCCATCCATTCCTTATCCTTCCACTGGTATTTATAGATATCCCATACCACAGAGGCATTGTTGGGCCGCAGTTCAGCATAGTTGGCATAGGGGTCTCCCTTCAGCGCCGTCACCCCGGCCCTAGTCTTAATCTCGTACTTATAGATTTCCCCTTCTGCCAGGCCAGGAATAAACAGTTCAAAAACACTTCCCTCCCCCTCTCCCAGACGGCGCATCTGATGGCGTCTGCCGTCCCAGAGATTAAAGTTTCCCACAACGCTAACGCGCATAGCGCATGGCGCCCACACAGAGAAATACACGCCCTTCACACCGTCAATGGTCATTGGATGAGCGCCCATTTTCTCATAGATCCCGTAGTGGATACCTGCCTCAAACTTTTTTAACTCCTCCAGACTGTACTGGGGAGCAAATGAATAGGGGTCATAAAGCTCCTCCTCAAGGCCATTGTCATAGGTGACCATCAGGGTATAGGGCGTAACGCTCTTACGGGGAATCAGCACAGCAAAAAATCCCGCCTCATCTGCCAGCTCCATTGGATACCTTCTTCCAGTAAGCGCAAGCTTCACCTCTACCCTGGCAGCCGTTGGAATCAAGGCCTGGATTAAAAGCCCCTTATCTGTCACATGGGCTCCCAGCATATCCTGGGGAGCTGCCGACTCCGAATATACCAGTTCCTCTATCCCAGCCCAGTCCATTAAATCATATAACGTTTTTTCCATAAACCAGATGCCCCCTTATCCACTTAATTATATTCCCGAACATACACCTTTGCATTACAGCGTTCTGGCCCGTTCGGAGATATTCTGCCTAAAATTTATAATATCATGCTCATATTCCTCATCCATAAAGGGAGAAGTAATGATAAAATCTGCGCTTGCCTTATTATTTGCTATTGGGATATCGTAAACCTGGGCGATCCGCAGCAATGCCTTTACATCCGGATCATGAGGCTGAGCAGTCAGAGGATCGGAAAAAAAGATAATCAGATCAATCTTTCCCTCCACAATTTTGGCTCCAATCTGCTGATCACCTCCCAGAGGGCCGCTGTTATAGCCCTTTACAGGAAGACCTGTATAGTCTGTTATCATTCTGGCCGTAGTGCCTGTCCCACAAAGGAAATGCCTCATAAGGATATCCTTGTGGGAATCACACCACTGAATCAGCTCCTGCTTTTTTTGATCATGGGCAATGAGAGCGATATTTTTTTGTTTACCTATGGTCATAGGAATATATTCCATTTTTAATTATTCCTCCTGTCGATTTATACTCCTGTATTTGGCAATCCGTTTGGCTTATCATCAAGCTTATTCAACCACTCTGTTGGCGATTGTTCCGATTCCTTCAATGGTACATTCCACCAAATCTCCGGGCTTCAAAAACCTGGGCGGCACAAAGCCCATTCCCACGCCTGCCGGAGTTCCCATAGCTATGATCGTACCCGGCTTAAGGGTCATACCCTGGGACAGCTCGCTGACCACATGTCCCACGCCAAATATCATCAGAGCCGTATTTGCGTCCTGGCGCAGCTCTCCGTTGACTCTTGACTGTATGGAAAGCCTGGGTGGATAGGGCAGGTCGTCCACCGTCGTGATACAAGGCCCCATTGGAAGGAAGCCATCCATACTTTTTCCAAAATACCACTGCTTGTGCCGGTTCTGTATGGTTCTTGCAGTTACGTCATTAATAATCGTATATCCGAAAATATAATCCTTAACCTTATCTTCAGGCACATGGCTTGCCTCCCTGCCTATGATCACAGCCAGCTCCGCTTCATAATCCAAGTCCTCTACCATATCTCTGTGGCTGGGAATAACGCCCTGAGGCCCTGTAGCCTGACTCACCCGTTTGGAAAAGTATACGGCAAAGGGCCTTTCTCCTTTGAAGGCCTCCGCCTTAAACCGGGCGGCTTCCTCTGCATGGGCCATATAATTGATACCCAGACATATGACATCCTGCTTTGGATTAGGAATGGGAGCCTGGAGCCTGACCTCCTGTATGGGAGCGGCTCCTTTTATTTTATAGGGATCTTGGCCTACCGCTATTTCTAACAGCTGCTTCTCTGAATCGCTGACATTTTCAATCAGCTCCTGCATGGTTTTGTAATCCATATCCAGGGAGGACAAAGGAAATACCCAGCTGCCATCCTTGCTGATCACTCCCAGCCCGGATTTATGTTCGATTTCAAATGTGACAAGTCTCATCAATTACCCTCCTGCTGTTAAATGTATCTTATAAATACCATATCACATTTTTCCGAATTTTTCTACGATTTTGGTATTATTTCAGAAATCGACAAAGATAGATTCATGTCCTCCTTCCAACTCATTGTAAAGGCAGCCTGTGGTATAGGTCAGTGAATGGATTCTTTTAGTATTTTATGAATCTGTATAATCAGGGTAGGAAAAAAAGCTGCCGATATGATGGTTGTCAGCTGGCTCAGGGACAGATCAGCCGCTGCAAACATAATCTGAAGACCCGGAACAAAGAGAACCGCCGCCAGGAGTACTACGCCCAGCTGAAATGCCATCACACTATAAAGATTGCTGCCCAGTCCCAGGCGAAAAATGGATTGGCTGCTTCTGCAGTTAAAGCCATGGAACAGGCGGGCCAGAGTAAGAGTGGAAAAAGCCATGGTGCAGGCTCTCCCAGGCCCGCCCTCATGAAGGCCGATGGTGTATGCCCACATAGTGGCAGCGGCAATGAGTCCTCCCTGTACCAGAAGATCCCGTATAAAGGAGGCAGTCAGGATTCCCTCCTTGGGATTTCTGGGCGGCTGTTTTAGCAAAACCTCTTCCGGCGGCTCCATACCGATGGCAACGGCCGGAAGAGAGTCTGTCAGAAGATTAATAAACAAAAGGTGAACCGGAGCAAAGGGCAGAGGCAGGGCAAGGAGGGAGGTATAAAGAACGCAGAGGATACCTGCCATATTACCGGAAAGTAGGAACTGAATGGCATTTTTTATATTTCTGTATACGTTTCTGCCGTTAGCAACCGCCTTGATGATAGTGGCAAAATTATCATCTGCCAAAATCATGGAAGCAGCGTCCTTGGATACCTCCGTTCCTGTGATGCCCATAGCCACACCGATATCTGCTTTTTTAAGAGCAGGGGCGTCGTTCACTCCGTCTCCAGTCATAGCCACTATGTGGCCCCGGTTCTGCCAGGCCTTTACTATACGGATTTTATGTTCCGGGGATACGCGGGCATAGACGGAGATATGCTCCAGCTTTCCAGACAGCGCTTCTTCCCCCATATTATCCAGCTCCCCTCCCGTAACTGCCACATCTCCGGGTGTAAAAATGCCAATTCGCTCTGCGATAGCCATGGCAGTTACCTTGTGGTCTCCAGTAATCATTACTGGACGGATACCTGCCTGACGGGCGCTGGCAACCGCTGACCTGGACTCAGGCCTGGGTGGATCCAGCATGGCGGTAAGTCCCAGAAAAATCAGACCTCCGTCTTCTTCCTCATTTCCCGGACGGCAAGCCAATGCCAGTACACGCAGGCCTTTAGAGGACCATCGCTCATTCTGGTTTAATATTTTCTGGCGGTCTGAGGCTGAGAGAAGCCGGGCTGGCACCATAGACGTGCCGCCAGATTGCCCGCAGGGGCTATCCCCTCTTCTGTCTGACATGCCGGACGGATTGCCTCCTGCCGGATTCGCCACATGGGAGCATTCCTTCAGCAGCACGTCTACGGCTCCTTTTACAAAGACCAGCCTCTGCCTTTCTACCTGATTTACTGTAGTCATCAGCTTTCTTGCCGAATGAAAGGGAATCTCTCCAAGCCTTGGACACTGAACGCGGAGCTGCATGGGCTGGATTCCGGCCTCCATAGCCATATGCAAAAGAGCCGTCTCCATAGGATCCCCCTCGTCTCCTGTGTCCCTGGAAATTGCATTGTTATTCAAAACTGCTCCATAGAGAAACATTTTTACGTCAGTTCTGTTTCTGTGAAGCTGGAGCCAGGACACATCCTGCTCTGTATTATTTACATAAACCTTTTCCACACTCATCCGATTCTGGGTCAAGGTTCCCGTCTTATCTGAGCAAATGACAGACACACAGCCCAGGCTTTCCACTGCCTTCAAATCCTTGATAATGGCCTGTTCCTTAGCCATTTTCTGAGTTCCCATGGCCTGAACAATGGTGACAATGGAGCTCAAAGCCTCCGGTATGGCTGCCACCGCCAATGCCACAGCAAACATCAGCGCATCCAGCACCGGTTCTCTGCGGTACAGGCTTAAAAGAAACACCAGTCCGCAGATAGATATAATGGCTATGGCAAGCCTTCCCGAAAAGCGATCCAGGCTTACCTGAAGGGGAGTCCTCTTCTCCTTGGTGTCATTCATAAGAGAGGCGATCTTCCCTATCTCCGTGTTCATTCCAGTAGCCGTTACGACTGCCACTGCCCGTCCTGATGTTACAAGGGAGCCTGAGAATACCATATTGGTTCTATCAGCCAGAGCCACAGCCCCTTCCTGAATGCGAAGACCTTTTGTATGCTTTTCCACACTGAGGGATTCTCCTGTAAGAGAGCTTTCATTGACCGCAAGTCTGTTAACCTCTAAAAGCCGCCCGTCGGCAGCTACCAGATCTCCTGTCTCCAGTACCAAAATATCTCCTGGAACAACCAGGGCAGATGGCAGGGAAAGGCTTTCCCCCGCCCGTATGACCCTGGCTTCTGGGGAGGACAGCTCCTTTAAGCTGTCCAGAGACTTTTCCGCCTTAAGGTGCTGTACAGTACCCAGAGCCGCATTCAAAAGCAACACTGCGAAAATAACCATAGCGCTTTCCGGATCTCCTGTAAGCATGGATACAGCGGCAGCTGCAATCAAGATGATTACAAGTAAATCCTTAAACTGGCTCAAAAATCCCTGCCACCACTGCAGCCGCCCCTGCTCTGTAAGCACATTTTCCCCATATTCAGTAAGCCTTTTTTTTGCTTCCTTATCGCTGATACCCTGCTTGCAAGATCCAAGTTTCTTTAGCACATCTGTCTCCGACAATTCAAACCAGTCTGCCATCCCTGCTCCCCTCTTTAAAGTAAATCTGTCTGATAGATACAAAAATGCCCCCGGAAATGTTCTACATCTTCG
>OBKG01000642.1_pt1 | contig 12654 bp, 18 predicted proteins | sample 1519741 | NCBI WGS metagenome assembly OBKG01 (sample SAMN00265072, study PRJEB22529) | human gut metagenome
AGAATTTTAGATCAGAAAGTATAAAACTGATTGAAAAGATTAATCAGGTCATTGAAGAATACGAAAACCAGGGGTACAGTTTAACGTTGCGGCAGGTTTATTACCAAATGGTAGCAAGAGACATTATCCCAAACAACCAAAGATCATATAAGAATTTAGGGTCTTTGATTAATGATGCTAGACTTGCAGGTCTGATTGACTGGAATGCCATTGAAGACCGGACAAGAAATCTAAAAGGCCGATCCCATTGGGAGAAACCGGGCGAGGTAATAGATTCGGCAGCTTATAGCTATCATCTTGACTATTGGAAAGGCCAGGAGAATTATGTGGAAGTATGGGTTGAAAAAGATGCCCTGGTGGGAATCATCGGACAGATATGTGGCAGCCTAGACATTAACTATTTTTCTTGCCGGGGATATGTGAGCCAATCTGAAATGTGGCAGGCATCACAAAGATTAATGCAGAAACAAAAGGAAGGGAAAAACGTCATTATCCTGCATCTTGGTGACCACGACCCAAGCGGAATAGATATGAGCAGGGATATTCAGGACAGAAATACTCTCTTTGGAAACCAGTCTCTTGAGTTTCATAGGATTGCGTTAAATACAGATCAGATTGATTTATATGGCCCACCGCCAAACCCAACGAAATTGAGCGACAGCAGGTCGAACGGATACATAAGCAAATTCGGATACGAGTGCTGGGAGCTGGACGCATTAGAACCAAAGGTTATAAGCGACTTGATAAGCGAACATGTTGAGCGGTACAGAGATGAAGATGCTTATAGAGCTGTGAAGCAAAGAGAAAAAGAGGAGAAAGACGTATTGTATAGCGTAGCAAACAATTTCCAAGATATTTATGAAAATTGGGATGAAATCATGGAAGAGTATGTATATGGATAGGAACTCTTATAGGTTTGTTACTACGTGGAATGCATGTTTAGATTAGCATTTTAAGGAGGTAAAAATGAGAAATCTTAGAGGACGAGCGAAATTAAGAGGGATTCCGCTTGATGATGATTGTAAAAAAGCAAAAATATCACTTCATGAATATGGACCGGATGATAATAGAAAATTCTGCTATGGGGTTTATGAATTTCCGTATGAAATAGCAGAAAAGTGTAGGAAATGTGGGGCTTATGCTATTAATGCAGAGCCACCATAGAATTAATTTAGCATTTTGTGGAGGTACTGAGATGGGTGAAAAATGTATGAATTGCAAGCATTTTGTTAAAAGAAAACATGGAATACGCGGAGCCTTAAAGGGTTGTTGCGAGATTAGAATTTAGGGAGGAAAAATGAAGATGGTTGTAAACGTGGAAAAATGTAACAGATGCCCCGCTAGAAATGCCTGTATACTTGCGTGTGAACCAGGAAGCATAATGTGCAAAGTAAACCGTATGCGAAAAACACACGGTGATGAGATACAAGAAGCATATACGCGGTATTGCCCGCATTGTGGAAGACCAATAGATTAAAATTTAGGAGGATATAAAAAATATGAAAATATGTGAACTTGAAGAGTTTTTGAGAAATGTAAAAGATAAAAATAAGGACATTTATTTTTATTATGATGGTGATAACCCATTTGATTGTTGCGTTGGAATAGAAAACGCCTTTGAAACTTCCAAAGATGCTGCTAGCACAGGAAAATTTGAGGGCGTGTATCTAAAAGGAAATTAGGTTTTAGCTTCTGACCATTAAGTGTCGGAGAAAGAGGAAAGTATGAAGAAATATATTGGAACAAAAAGATTAGAAGCAAAACAAATGACACGTGGAGACTACAATAAGTACAGAGGATGGACGATTCCGGAAAATGAGAATCCGGATGACGAAGGATATTTGATTAAGGATTCAGATGGATATGAAAGCTGGTCCCCTAAAAAACAATTTGATGATGTATATAGAGTATGTAGTGATATGACCACTCTTCCGGATACTTCAATTCTAATGTGCAGTAATGATTATAAAGAGAGATTTAAAGCTGAATATATGCAGCTTGCAATCAGATATAGAGGATTACTGAATATGTGTGAAAAGTGGGATAGAAATGAATTAGCATTTACCCCAACTTGTCCAAGAAGCACATATGATATGCAGCTCAGAGCAATGAGAGAGTATATGGCAATTCTTGAAATGAGAGCAGTTATGGAGAGCATTAAGTTGGACATAAAAAAAGTAATTATGAAAAAAGAAAAGCAATCTGAAAAGAAATTTGGTTGGTATCTATGCAAACAAAATCTTAATGTAGAACTTACAGACGGAGCATATGGGAGTTTTTTAGAAGGTAAAAAATATTATTTGGAAACCGTCGGCAACGGATATTTTGTACGGGATGATTTCCAACAGTTAATAAAAATGCAGAAAGAATTGTTTAGAGAAAATTTTATACGAGTAGAATTAGAATTTAAGGAGGTAGAGCATGGAAGAAAAGAGAAAGACAATTCCGAAAAGTATAAGAGAAAAAGTATATAACAAATGCAATGGTCATTGTGCCTACTGCGGATGCGAATTGGAATATAAGAACATGCAGGTAGACCATGTTAAATCATTGCGCTGTGGCGGGACAAATGAATTAGATAATATGCTGCCATCCTGCCGTAGCTGCAATCACTACAAAAGGACGCTGGATCTGGAAGGGTATAGAAAGTACCTTGCAGGCATATCACACCGCCTTATGCGGGATAGCATCCCATTCCAGGTAGCCATAAGATTCGGGATTGTGCGGCACATAAAAGATGATGTGACGTTTTACTTTGAAACGATAGATTAGAATTTATAGGAGGATGACATGGAAGAGAAGATAGACTTTTTCTATATGGTCTCTAAATATGCTGGATTGGCAGAAGACGAAGATGGAAATCCATCAGAGTGTTACATGAAGCTGGGTTTTACTTTAAAAAATCCAATAAGCATTGAAGAAATTGAAGTTGAAAGGGAAAAGATGAAGGACGGTGCTTTAAAGTATGCTGCCAGGTCACTTAATGTAAACACATCACTTTTAACAATAGTTACTGAAGAAGAATATCAAAAGGGAACAGAAGACAACTGAAATTTAAGGAAGGAGGACGCATGAAACAAATATTATTTAATACCGATATGGTCCGGGCGATCTTGGACGACAGAAAGACAGAAACACGGCGGGCAATAAAGCCACAGCCGGACAAGGAGCACATATATCCGCTTGGATTCTGCATATGTGGAGAGAAAAAGAACATTGGGAGATTCAGATTTGGAACGGAAAAGCATGGCGGAAATATCTTCTATGCACAACCGCCATGCGGGATAGGAGACATTCTATATGTGAGGGAAACATGGGCGCAACCTGCGAAGCATACATACTGGTACAAAGCAGATTGTAAAGTGCAGAACATATTGTGGCGTCCGTCTATCCATATGCCTCAAGAAGCAGCGAGGATATTCTTGCAGGTTACGGATGTAAGAGTAGAGAAGCTACAGAAGATTACTATACAAGATGCAATCAAAGAGGGCATAAGAGCATTTGGATGTGATCCATGCTTAGAGATTAATGGTCGATGTATTCCGCAAAATCCATCTTCTTCATCCTGCGGAATTGATGAGATAGTAGAAGAAAAATTTATTGAACTTTGGGATTCTACAATCCCTAAAAAGAAAATGGCGCAGTATGGCTGGGATGCGAACCCGTGGGTGTGGACTGTTGAATTTAAGAGGATAGAGAAGCCGAGGGAGGAACAGGAAACGTGACTTTAGACAAGAGTATACTTATCCAGTACAGCGATATGAAAGAAGAAATAAAAGACCTGCGCCGCAGGATAGAACAACTAAAGAGGGAATTATACAAATTAGAAGAGGAAGGGACTGTTAAGGATGCAGTAACCGGAGGCATGGGAGGCACACAACACTTTGTTGTGGAGGGGCTACCTGCACCGGCAATACGCAGAAAGGCATTACAGATCAAGACCAGGAAGGAAAAGGCGGCAAAGATGGAGGAAGAGCTGTTAGAGCTTGTGTGTCAGGTGGAAGACTACATAAATAGTATCGACAGAAGCGAAATCAGGATTATGTTTCGGCTATACTACATAGACGAAATGACCTGGGCAAAAGTAGCAATGAACATGAACAGCATGTTTCCGAATAGATGCTATACAGATGAGAGCTGCCGGAAAAAACATGATAGATTTTTAGAAAAAGTTGCTTAACGTCCTGCACCGTCCGCTTAAAACGTGATATATTTACAATAGAACGAGTATAACATGGTGTTACTCAATCTACATAGGAAAGTTTCATAAATCCTCCTTTGTAAGCGGGGCGTCACGGCGGCGCCCCAGATAAACCAAAACGCAAGGCGTATTGAAACCTCTATAATTTATTTTGTTTTCCCCGGTATCTCTAAGGTATCGGGGTTTTTAGGTACTATAATTGCCCACAATGCCCGTACAAGTGTTTGTATAATAAAGAAAAAGGGTGAAATAATAAAAATGTCAAATATTACGTTTGTTTTAAAATACATTCAATATGACAACTTTTTGTTGTGATTTGACGATAATCTAGTATAATAAAAGTATGAATTGTTATACAACATATTGTGATAGCAGTTTATAAAGGAGGATGGAAGATATGGCAAGGGTATTGGATGTAGCAAAGTATATCTTGCACAAAAAAGGGCCTATGACAACGATGAAACTAGAGAAGCTCACATATTATTGCCAGGCATGGTCATTAGCTTGGGATGATGTACCGTTATTTGATGAAGAGTTTGAAGCATGGGCAAATGGTCCAGTTTGTCCCCAATTATTTGAAAAACATAAAGGAATGTTTGTGGTAGATGAAGACATATTTATGCATAGTGGATCTATACAAAATGTATTTTCAGAAGATGAACTGGAAACTATGGATAACGTGTTGGAATATTATGGAGATAAAGAACCACAGTGGCTTAGCGAGCTTACGCATAAAGAGGCTCCTTGGAAGATAGCAAGAGCAGGATGTGCGCCAGGAGCATATTGTAATGAAGTAATTACAAAGGAAAGCATGCAAAGTTACTATGGAGGTCTTCAGTAAGTGTCAAAGAACAAAAAGAAGAAGGTAAAAGTTTCTGAAAAACCGAAAGGGATTAAAGAAGCAAGAAATACTGAGAATCCTGAAAGTTATTATGATAAAACACCTAAATGGGTCTTCAAGGATATGGATGTAGAGCACGAAAGATGGAGTTTGCAGAAATGCGACAACATTTATCCTTACATTATTGAAAAGATGAAAGATTATGAAGGGATGACTTGGGGAGAAATCATAAAGGCAACCGGAGGAAGAAGAACAGGAAATAATAATCATTTTGAAAACGTCGACGAATTTATCAAGGAAGCCCAGGAAAGATGGATAGAGCTAAAACTTGAGGAGTATTCGGAGGCGTTTTCGCTTCGATTGACAGGAACGCATAGGTTGTATGGGATATTGGAGGATGGAACTTTTCGTGTAATATGGTATGATGAGGATCACGAAATATACAAATCAACAAAACGACATACATAATTTACGAAGCACCCATTTGTAGGTGCTTTTTTGATACAAAATTTAGGACATCTAGCTCATATGGTAGAGCAACGGCCTTTTAAGCCGTAGGTACAGGGTTCGATTCCCTGGGTGTCCATTTTTGTAACTGTAAACCGTAATGGGTCTTCTGTGTTCTGTCCTATACAAAAAATAATTATTCGAAGAACACAGGCATGGAGAATTGGCAGAGAGGAAATGCAGCTGATTGCTAATCAGTACACCCTACGGGGTGCGGAGGTTCGATCCCTTCATTCTCCGTTATTTACAGATAGAGAGGTGTTGTAGAGTGCCAAGGAGCAGGAGTCCGGATTCTATAAAGGCCGAGGTGATGTATAAAAACGGCATGAATCTGGTAGATATAGCAAAAGAGATAGGAAAGCCACCGGGGACAGTCCGCAGGTGGAAAAGTACACAGGGGTGGGATAGCGAACGTTCGGGAAAGAAAGCGAACGCTCGGAAACAGGAAACAGAACAGAATAATAAGAAGGTAGAAGCCATTGCACCGGAGGTAGAACAGGTTATAGATAACCCGAACCTAACCGACAAGCAACGGCTTTTTTGTTGCCTGTATATAAAGTCTTTCAATGCAACCAAGGCATACAGGAAATCATATGGATGTAGTTATGAAACTGCACTCACAAACGGACCCGGGCTACTCAGAAATACACGAATCAAAGAGGAAATACAGCGACTCAAGCAGGGTAGGCTTAATAAAGCGATGCTGGAAGGACCAGACGTATTTCAATGGTATTTGGATATTGCCCGGGCCGATATAACCGACTTTACCGATTTTGGAAACATGGAAATAGAAACGGAAAACGGTCCGATGACCATTTCCTATGTCAATATAAAGGATGCCAAGGAAGTAGACGGTACACTGCTGTCAGAGGTTTCAAAGGGCAAGGATGGGGTAAAAGTGAAGCTGGCTGACCGGATGAAGGCCATGCAGTGGATCAGCGATCACATGGATCTTGCGACACCTGAGCAGAAAGAGAAAGTCAAGCTGTTGCAGGCGCAGCGTAGGAAGTTGGAAGACGATGGGCCTGAGGAAACCGAGGATGATGGATTCATCGAAGCACTAAAAGGGCAGGTGGATGATCTATGGAAGGAAGAATAAAGAAAGCTGTCTTTAAATTCCTTCCATTTTCTAAGAAACAGAAGCAGGTCCTTACCTGGTGGCTGCCTAACTCACCAGTGCAGAAGCAGGATGGAATCATTGCGGATGGTGCAATCCGGTCAGGAAAGACGCTATGTATGTCACTATCATTCGTCATGTGGGCTATGGAATGTTTTGACGGTCAGAACTTTGCTATGTGCGGAAAGACCATTGGCTCTTTTCGTAGAAACGTGCTGTTCTGGCTCAAACTTATGCTGCGTAGCCGTGGATATAAAGTGGAAGATCACCGGGCAGACAATCTGGTGGTGGTCACACGTAAGGGGAAAGCGAACTATTTTTATGTGTTCGGCGGCAAAGACGAACGTTCACAGGATCTCATTCAAGGAATTACCCTGGCTGGGGTTTTCTTCGATGAAGTGGCACTGATGCCGGAATCCTTTGTAAATCAGGCAACAGGGCGTTGTTCGGTCGATGGATCGAAGTTCTGGTTTAACTGCAATCCAGATGGACCGTATCACTGGTTTAAAACGAACTGGATCGACCGGGCAGAGGAAAAGAAACTGGTCTATCTGCATTTCACCATGGAAGACAACTTATCACTCACGGAGAGGATTAAGGCCCGATATCGGTCTATGTACAGCGGGGTATTCTACAAGCGGTATATCCTCGGCCTGTGGGCTGTGGCAGAGGGTATTATTTTTGATATGTTCGATACGGCAAAGCATGTCACCCAGGATCTGCCGGAAACGGCGGGCAGCAGATATGTCAGCATCGACTATGGCACTCAGAATGCTACAGTGTTCCTGCTGTGGGAAAAGGGCATAACAGGCCAATGGATATGTAGCAAAGAATACTATTACTCAGGCCGTGACGAGAGTAGCCAGAAGACCGACAGTGAGTATGCAGATGATTTGGAAGAGTTCACGGACGGTATTGACATAGAGCGGGTGATTGTTGATCCTGCTGCCGCTTCTTTCATTGCAGAACTAAAGAAGCGTGGTTTTAGAATCAAGAAAGCCCAAAATGATGTGCTTGACGGCATCCGATTCGTGGGAAACATGTTGAACCTTGGGGCGCTTCTGTTCTCAGAGGACTGCAAGGAGACGATAAAGGAGTTTTCCTCTTACATCTGGGACGAAAAGGCCCTGGAGCGTGGAGAGGATAAGCCAATCAAGCAACACGACCATTGCATGGATGCGGTCCGGTACTTTGCATATACGATCATCCGAAGGGTACGGAAATGGAGTTGATAAGGTGTTACAGATCATTGAGAAAATAAGGCAGGTGATAAGAAAGATGCTTGGAAAAGAGAAGGTCAAGGACGCTATCGGAGTTGACGTAGCGATCTCAGACCGCATGGGGCAGGCCATTGAGCTTTGGTCGAGGATGTACGCAAATAAACCGCCTTGGCTTAAGAAGAATGTCATAAGCTGTGGCCTATCGGCAGCAGTTGCGGCGGAGATGGCGAGGCTTGTTACCTTGGAATTACAGACAGAGGTTTCCGGAAATGACTTCCTTGATAAAGAATACCAAGCGGTTATAGAGGACATCCGCAGGTATTGTGAGTATGGATGTGCGAAAGGCGGCATTGCCTTTAAACCGTATGCCACAGACGGACACATCGAAGTAGACACGGTACAGGCGGACCGGTTCTTTCCAACCGGCTATAACAGCAGGGGGGAGATCACATCCGCTGTATTTGTAGAAACGCTAAACAAAGGGAAACAGGTATACACAAGGCTTGAACTGCATGAGTGGAACGGCAGCAGGTACACGATACTTAACAAAGCCTTTGTAAAGAGCGACACAGATACCACGGAAAACCTGGGCCGGGAGGTTCCTCTTACCATAGTGCAGGAATGGGCGGACCTGGAGACGGAAACGAACATAGAGAACGTAGAAAAGCCGTTGTTTGCTTATTTCAAAGTACCGAACGCAAATAACATAGACGATCAGTCACCGCTTGGCGTGTCCGTTTATTCAAGATCGGTTAGTGACATAAAAGAAGCGGACCGGCAGTGGTCAAGGATCATCTGGGAATACGAAGGTTCAGAATTGGCACTTGATGTGGATAATACCATGTTCAAGAGGGATGAAAGAACCGGGGAATGGGACCTTCCGGAAGGACGGGAGAGACTATTCCGCATGATGGATCTGGATGATAACAATGACAAGTACAAGGTATTCTCTCCAGCAATCCGAGACGAAAGTCTATTCAACGGACTTAATAACATCCTGCGGCGCATAGAGTTTAACTGTGGCTTGGCATACGGGACGCTGAGTAACCCGGAGAACGTAGACAAGACAGCAGAAGAGATAAAGGCCAGCAAGCAGAGATCTTACAGCACTGTGTCGGATATACAGAAGTCTTTGCAAAAGGCGCTGGAGCACTTAGTCTATGCCATGGATGTGCTGGCGCAGCTTGGCGGGCTGCCCGGCGGGAAGGCTTACGAGCTGTCATTCAACTGGGATGATTCGATTGTAATAGATAAGGAGCAGGAACTCTTATCTATGCAGCAGGACGCAACCGGGGGATTTATCCGAAAGGAATTATATGTGGCTAAGAAATACGGGGTGTCTGAGGAAGAAGCTCTTAAAATGATGCCGCCACAAGAGAAAAATCCGCTTGATATTCAAGAAGAGTAGGTGGTCATATGCTTGATCCTGAATATTTAGAGAAATTCTCAGACCAGTTACTTGCTCTAATAGATGAACTATCGGCGGCAATCATCGGAGACATTGCCCGCAGGATTGTGAAGACAAAACAGATTACGGATACAGCAAAGCATCAGGCGCATGTTCTACAGAACTCCGGGGTTGTCTATCAGGATGCAGTCAAACGGATCGGTCAAGTATCCGGGTATACTGACCGAGAGGTCAAGCGGCTGTTTGAAGAATCCGGTGTTCAAAATATAAAAAATGAATCCGTGATTTATAGGCGTGCAGGGAAAAAGCCGATTGGACTGCATCAGTCTGAAGAAATTCAGAAGATTTTAAATGCGAACTTCCGAAAGACCAAGGGAGAGATCAGAAATTTAACTCTTACTACGGCAAACAAGGCACAGAGTGCTTATATTAATGCCTGCAACAATGCGATGTTAAAGGTGCAGTCCGGAGCATTCTCTTACGATAAGGCCATAGCGGATGCAATCAAAGAGGCAGCAGTACAGGGCACAGAGGTTTTATATCCTACCGGGCACACAGACAAGCTGGACGTGGCAGTCAGAAGAGCCACGTTAACAGGCGTGAACCAGTCGGCAGCGCAGTTGAATATAGAATATGCACAGGAGATGGGATGCGACTATGTAGAAACTACAGCGCACAGCGGGGCCAGGCCGGAACATCAGATATGGCAAGGAAAGGTCTTTTGTATCTCAGGGAAAGATCCCAAGTATCCATCTTTCTATGAAAGTACAGGATACGGTACGGGGCCAGGACTTTGCGGATGGAACTGCCGTCATAATTTTCATGCATTCATACCAGGGGTATCCACTCCGGCGTATACGGACGATATGCTGAAAGAGTACAGCGCAAAGAACTACGAGTACAACGGTAGAAACTACACAGAATACGAAGTTTCGCAGATGCAACGTTTCCAGGAACGACAGATCAGGTCCACAAAGAGAAAGCTGACCGGGTATGATGCCGGGATCAAGGTAGCAGGGAATGATGAGGTCTTGAAAAATACGTTGCAGCAGCGTTTTGAATCGGAATCTGTACGGCTAAAGGAGCAGGAAAAGAAGCTGAAAGAGTTTTGCAGACAGACGGGCCGCCGGGTAGAATCCGCAAGGACACAGGTTCATGCTGTATTAGACAGCAAAGGCAATATCGTAGGATTCAACAGGAGCGTAGCGCAAAAAGCCGTATGGGCGAACAAGCGGTATCAAAAAGTAGAAAACGGTAGTATAATAAAGGTATCAGATAAACAGTTCGGCAAGAAGATCGGAAAGCACACAAAAGAATACGGCTTGGATCCTCGAAGCACAAAGGACCGTCGGATCATGCGGCACACTATTTTAGACATTGTGGAAAATGCTAGTGAGATCAGAAGCGGAGAATGGAGAGGGCAGGCCGGAGAGATTCTTTTCTATATAAAGGGGAAAGATGTTGTTGTAGTGAAAAAGAGTGGCGAGTTTATCACGATATTGAAGGATGGTGTTGATAATGCAAGGGTTAAAAACGCAAGAAAGCGATAAATTCAATAGGTTCTGGGAGCTTGTGCAGGCGGAGGCAGCAAGACAGAATAAGGTATTCTTTGCTGACTGCGGAGAAGGACATATCTTAGAAACCCCTGTCATTGAATGCGAAGATATGAGGGGCTGGCTTATTCCGAAAGAGAAAGCCAAAGAATTTGAAAAGGAATGGCAGCAGGACAAAGTATCAGACGAATGGACAGACTTCATTTTTTGGGCAGAATGGTCTAAAAATGATGGAAATATCAAAATAAGATTTGAAACATACTAGATACCACCTCGTGAGAAAGGTGGTATTTTTGTATTCATTTTTAATGAAGGAAGGAGAAATATAAATGACTAAAATCATGATAGAATCAAAAATATCGTTTTCTGATTTTGACATGGCTATGAAAGTGTCTGAACTTCTTGAGAAGGAAGGATACGAAGTGGTCGTATTTCCGGATGATTACGAGGCGCATAAAAGGCATGGTGCTAGGATTGATATTTATAAGGTGATGAATGCGGAGAGGCGGTGATCCATACATCTCCCGACGGCAGGGTTACGCCGTACAGACACGCTTAAGGCGTGTTATTTTTATGAAAACAATTAACCGGTCAGCAGATCAGACCTAAAATAGTCGGTTCGTGGTGGATGGTTACACACCTTAAACAACCTAATACGAAAAAGGAGAACAGAACATGAAAACAGATTTTTTAAAAGGCTTAGGTCTTTCACGGGAGGTCATTGACAAGATCATGGCAGAGAACGGGAAAGACATTGCGGCAGAACAGAAGAAAACATCTAAGGCAGAACAGGATCGTGACAGTTATAAGGAGCAGGCAGACAATCTACAAACCAGGCTCGATGATGCCGGTAAGCAGATTGAAAAATTTAAAAAAATGGACATAGAAAGTATTCAGAGGACAGCTGACGACTGGAAACAAAAAGCAGAAGATGCGACTGCGGAGGCAGATAAAAAGATTCAGGCCATGCAGTTTGATTATGCTCTTTCAGATGCCCTTGCAGGAGCAAAAGCAAAGAATACCAAAGCAGTCAAAGCCCTGCTGGATATGGACGGACTGAAATACAATGATGAAAAGATTGTAGGATTAGATGAACAGATCGAAAAGTTGAAAGCTGACAATGACTATCTGTTTGAAAGCGATAAGCCAGCCCCTAAGATTGTTAAAGGCACAGGCGGCGGTGATCCGTTGCCAGGGGGAGAGGTAACAAAAGAAGCATTTAACAAAATGGGGTACAGAGACAGGGTGGCATTAAAGAAAGACAATCCCGACCTGTATGCCGAACTAAGCGAATAGGAAGGAAGGTAACATATGGCAGTAACAAAGTTAGAAAACATTATTGACCCTGAGGTCATGGCGGACATGATCTCCGCAAAAGTTCCAAAGAAAATCAAGATTACGCCGATTGCGGCAGTAGATACAACACTCACGGGGGTTCCGGGGGATACAATCACCGTGCCCAAATATGCGTACATCGGAGATGCCGAAGACGTAGCAGAAGGTGTAGAAATGGGGACGACCGTTTTAACAGCCTCCACAACGACCGCCAAGGTCAAGAAAGCGGCGAAAGCTGTAGAATTGACAGATGAAGCGATTTTGTCCGGATATGGAGATCCGCAGGGAGAGGCGACAAACCAGATTGCCTTATCTATCGCATCCAAAGTGGACAATGATGCAATGGATGCTTTGCAGACTGCAAAGCTGGCTTATGATGGATCTGCAAATGTGATTAATTACGATGGAATTGTAGACGCTGTAGACCTGTTTGAAGAAGAGGATCAGCTCTCTAAGATCATGTACGTACATC
>OBKG01000655.1_pt1 | contig 12517 bp, 14 predicted proteins | sample 1519741 | NCBI WGS metagenome assembly OBKG01 (sample SAMN00265072, study PRJEB22529) | human gut metagenome
CGGTGCGGGTGATGTCCGCCCTGGTGATGACCGCTATGTACTTACTCATGGTCGCCGCTTTTTTCCAGTGCCCTGTCCATTTTTCCTGGCAGTCCACCGCATTTTCCTATAAACTCTATTGGATTTTTAAATTTCCCTTTATTGCGCAATAAATCCCTCCGCCCGGGCGTTATGCAGTCAAACAGGAAAACAGCTCCCAAAGATTGCTCTGCTGAAACATTAAAGGAGGATATGCTGACTCACTTATTTTGTAACTAAAATAGATTGAAGGAGAACAGGTATGATTAGGTGGAATGACAATTATATTACGGGTATAGAAAAATTAGACAAGGAACATCAGCAGATATTCCAAATGGCCGATCAGGTTTTGAATAAGTTACGGGAACGAGGAGATGAGGCAAATTATCGTATATTCCTCGTTCGGGAAACTTTAACTTATATAACCAGCTATTTTGAGCGTCATGCTAAGGCGGAAGAGGAATACATGCGCAAAATCGGCTACACTGGGTATACATTACACAAGATGTTGCACGATGAATTTTGCAATATCCAGCTAAAAAAATATCAAGATATTGTCAAGCGTGGTGAGTGCAGTAAAGAAGAGATACAAGATTTTGTCGGAAGCGGAATTGGATGGCTTTTGGAGCATATAGCAACAGCAGATATGGCGATCATAGGAAAGGGTATTCTAGCCGCGCCTGCAAAGAACAGTGACTTTGAAGCGCGACTGGAAGAAAAGATCAATACGCTGTTGACCGCTTCTTTAAATATTGCGGCAAATGCGAAAATTATAGGTAGGAGCTATCAAGGAGAATTTTTGGGAAAGGCTGTATATCAAAAAATGGTATATAGTTTGGATTCACGCGAGATTACAATTGTTTCAGGTATAGAGAGCTCATTTCTACTTCGCGTTGCCGAAATGATCTATGGGACAGAAGTGAAGAATGAGATGGACTTGATACTATCTAGTCTACAGTTGTTTGCTGCAAACTTCTGGAGATCAATAGGACAGCACTTTGCTGGTAGTAATACTATGATGACTATGAAGTCGAATAGCTTTATCATTGCAGGACTTCTTTCAGAAGAACTGAGGAAGCTTAAACTAACGCACTCATTGCTCTTTGCTTCTGATATGGGGAAATTTTTTATAGCTGTTAATTACTGAGAATTCCAAAAACGTGATAGAGTTGCGGTGTCATTCCATGGGGAATCAGAACGAGGGGCAACGGAAACTACAACATCTGTCCGCTCCAGATACCAGACTGCTTTAGGCATATCCAACAAGGCAAGCAGGAGTGAGTCTATCTTTAGCCTGTGCGTGCTTTGTTAAAGCCTCTGCCTGCTCCTGAGCCTGTACCATGCCATTTACTGCATCCATTACCCATTTTTCGCTTCAGCGTTGATAGAGAGACTGTAAACACAAGAAAATAGACAGCTAAAGAGTTATATAGTGGTGACGGAGGATGCCTTGGACATGTGGGAAGAACACTTGCCCGAGCAGATATACCTTCTTTGGGAAAGGTTGTAAAGAATCCTATTCAGAGGACTTGAAAGAGCCACCTGGACAGGCTATAGTAACAGTAAAAATAGGCCATTAACTTTATTTGAAAAAGAATACTATGACCCGCCCCCTGCTTACCGGCGCCGCCTAGAAATAATACGAATGGAAGCGCAGACCGCATCTACCCGCGGATATTTGAAATTGCCTGGGAGACACCCATTCCTGGCAGCCGGAGGCCAAAGGAAAGGGACATCCTCGCGGATGTCCCTTTCCTTTGGCACGCCTGAGGGGATTCGAACCTCCGACCTACCGCTTAGGAGAGCCGCCCATAACAGATTTCCGAACGCTATATGATGCCGAAAAGTCCTTATAAATCAAGGGTTTTCAGCGTTTTCACTGTTCAATAAACACTAACGAAATCCAGCTAATTTCATTGGGTTTCAGTTGGTCTGTTTGGCTCTCTTTTAGCAGGAGAAACCTAAAAACGGGTTGTGTTACTCGGTTTCAAATCTCCCTTGGGAACGCCATTTAACTACAGCATTGATTATATTATAGCATCTATTTGTGAAATTTTCTACCCCTACATTAAAAAAAGGCAACCCTTGCGGATTGCCTTTCCTTATAGTTTCTTTATAGCTTGCTTGCGAGTGCTTTGAGCAATGCCGCCGTTTCAGGATTGCTCAACAGTTTTGCAATCAGTTCCGTATCTGCCTGAGTATCTGTTGCTGTTTCATCTTTTTTATCAGACTCTATCGGTACAGCTTCGGGCAATTCGGTTGATGACTCAAACTTTGGCATAGGTGGTATTGTATCAGCTTCCGGGGTATTGCCTTGATAAAATCTCTCCTCAAAGCGTTGCGCATTAAATCTTCTGTCCTCGTCAATAATATGCGAATACACATTGGATACCATTTCGGCACGGGCGTGTCCTGAGTCTCCCTGAACAGATTTTACATCACCGCCGTTCCATTTCAGTTTGTAGGTAATACTTGCGTGTCTGAAGCTGTGAAAGACTACATCAGGCAGATTGTTTTCACGGATGAGTTTCTTCAATGCGTGGGTTATTACCTGTCCCTCCATCGGTCTGCCCGATGAATTACAGAACACAAGATTATAGTCTGTGTACTCATCTCCAAAGAGTTCTTTGAGTTCGTCAATCTGCTGTTTACGGGCTACCAACATCTGAGCAACTGTTGTAGGAAGAAATACCTTTCTGACACTCGTTTTTGTCTTTGGCGATTTGAGAACCAAGACGGTGTTCCCCTTTTTTATTAAGTGAGGGAATGTCAAGATCACATCTTTGTTATCCAAGACCTCCAACACATCTCGTTTGACTCTTTGCAGTTCTTTATTGATGTAGATGTACGCCGTATTTTCCTTGATGCTTTTTTCTGAAACATCTATGCAGTCCCAAGTAAGTCCAAGCAGCTCCCCCATTCGTAGAGAGCAGGAAAAGGCGAGGTTGATTGCAAGCGATAGTATTTCATCATCGCATACTTCAAGAGCGTGCAGGAGCGTTTCGAGAGTCCATATCTCACGAACCTCGTGTTCTTCTTTTGGGAGTGTCGCATTGAGTACGGGGTTTCGGGACATCATTTCCCATTTGACAGCCTGATTAAAAGCGCTTCTCAGGAGTTTGTGTATCTCCCTGACTGTATGCACAGTGAGATATTCGTTTTTAGGTTTGCGGTTATTTACGACCTTTGCCTTTACACTCAAAAGGCTTTGAAAGAACCTGTCCATAGTTCTCGGATTAAGGTCATCCAACTTCATATCTCCGATAAGCGGATTGATGTAATTGAGTATCAGTCCTCGTTTTGAGTCATAGGTTGACATTGCCCAAGTGCTGACACCGTAAACGGAAGTGTATTCATCAAGAAGCTCTGCGACCGTTGTAGCTGTCGGAACTACGAAACTTCCGGTCTGCTGTTGATACTCAATCTGAATTTTACGCTTTTTTGCTTCAGCATTGGTATCAAAGGTTTCCCACTTCTGTCGGGTGTTGCCCTTATCATCTTTGTAGTTATATACGACTGCGTATCTGTTTTTACGCTTTACGATTGATGCCATAATGTACCTCCTTATTCGTTCTCAAGCCAAGCATCAAAACTTGCTTTGATTATTCTGAATTTGTTGTCTACCAAGACCGCCTTGAAACAGCCTTTTTTGATGAGCTTATATACTGCCTGACGACCGACGCCAAGAATTTGCTGAACCTCGGCAACGGTATAGCTTTTCTTATTATTTCCGCCGCCGTTGAGCTTTTTTACTCGTTCTTCAAACATTCTCATCCCTCCTGACTTTTGAATATACGCTTTGAGAAGCAAGCCACTCCTCAAAGCTCTGAATATCTACTTGTATGCGTCCGTTGATTACTTCCGTTTTTACAAGACCTCTTTTTACGATGTCGTATGCGACCGCACTGCTTCGTCCTATCAAGTCTGCCATTTCGTAAACAGACATTGTATGAGCGTACTTTTTACCGGGTTTAGTGCCGTCTACTTTCTTATAATGGAACTGTCCGGCATACCATTCTTCAAAGCTGTCAACGAGTATTCTCATTTTTCCGCCGACCAACACGGTTTTGAAGTACCGCTTATGTACTAACCAATATGAATCCGTCTTTCCCAAACCAAGCATCTTTGCCATTTCGGGAACTGAAATACTTTTCTTATCCATTTCGACCTCCGTGTTTTGGGACTGAAACTCGTCAGCCCAGTCCATATAGCCAAGCCAATTAGCTTGGCTATATGATACTGACTTTTCGGAGATCTGTGAATGATGCGATTAAATCAATCGCATACTTGACAATCTTCAATATTGCTATCCATTTCATCGAGCCATCGGTCGAAGCTCTTTTTTGAAATTCTGAACTGACCGCCGACTTTTACATAGTGGAAAGCTCCTGATTTCACAAGGTTATATGCCGTTGTCTTGCTGACACCTAAAATGTCCTGTATTTCATCAACGGTATAAACTCGCTTCTCATAAACGGGAGCCGATTGCGTGATTTCTGTTTCTGCGTTCATAGCAGCTATTCTATCTTCAAACAATTTCAGCACCTCCGTCCTTAATGGCTCTGTCTTTTATCGACAACAAAGTAATCATACCCGTAGCTGCTGCACCGGTCACATTTGTCTTTAACACGCTTGAACGGATCAACACGCTTTACAATGTAGTCACGGTTGTTCTTGTAATCTGATAAGCACTTACTGCACAAGCATCTAATATCACTTGTTCTGTAAGTATGATAGAACCAAAGTCCAAAGGTCTTTTTGATGCCGTTCCCGATAATTTTCAGCAAGCGCTCATCATCAACCGTACCGACATACTCAAGCAGTTCCGACTTATTGACCGTTCTGAGCTGCTCTAACAGAACCATAGAAGGCTCCTGCAAGCCAAACTCTGCTCCCAAGTAAATATGGGACGGTAGGTATCTTTTCTTAACAGCAGTAGTAAGTGCCGCCACTATGACAGTCGGAGAGTTCTCATTCAACTCATTCGCCTGAATTATAATTACAGGTCTGCAACCGTTTTGGATTGAACCGGAATTGCTGCCGAAGTCATAGTAGAAGATATCGCCACGAGTGATTTTGCTTTTGATAGTGTTGTTGGTTTCCATATTATTTACCTCTCATAAATGTAATAGAAAGGCTCGTTTGTATCCGGAATAAAACAAGTCCCTTCACTTGTTCCCACTGGGAGAGGTCAAATGGACACCCTAAATCAAAAACTTTTTCAAATTTTCTATTGCGGAAGCTATAGATTTTGAAACAGCACTATGATTGATACCTTCTTCCTCCGCAATTTGACGCATACTCTTATCTTCAAAGAAAAACTTAATGATGCGTTCTTTCTGAATAGGCTTTAACTTTTGAATTGCCTGATGTATTTTTTCAATTTCAACTTGATACTCATATTCGTCCTCATAGCTCTGTGTTGCCACTTCGGGGTGGTGTTCTTCAAATTCCTCGTCTATATCGAAAATATGGATGCTCCTTATAGCTCTCATTTGATGTTTTTTTTCATTGCGAATATAATTCTTTCTTACCTCGCCAAAAGAGCTGTTAAGCAGCAAAAACGGAGAATACGGCTGGATTAACTCAGCGTATTTCCTCATAATATCTTCTTCTGTTAAGTCGCTTATGATTGCCCACTTTTCCTCGCCGGTATATCCGGGATATTCGTAGTTCAAATTGATAAGTTTGCACTCCTGTATAAACTGCTCCTCTAAAGCAGAAATATTGGTTTTTTCCATTTTCGTAATCTCCTTTGAATTTTGAATTTTGGGTTGAACTCAAAATTCGGAGATCACGGATATTCAGCTATGTAACAAAGCCAGTTGTATAACATAAAAAGAGCTTCCTTTCTGATTTCTCAGCCGGAAGCTCCTCGCTGTTCAGTCATCTGCCGAAAACAAAAAGCCACCGGCAAGACAGAATTAGCCTGTAGCTATCTGTCCTGTCGGCAGCCTCTCATGTTTGCTTTTCGCAGGTCTGGTTTAACTGACCGAAGTGTTTTCAAAGCAAGTGACCTGATAAGGAATTACGCAGCCTGTTTCATCTCAACCTTACCGTCGTTTCGCCGTTATTCAGTTTTGAATTATTTAATCGACTGGCGGCAACTGTGTCGCCCAATCGTGCAGAGCTTTAGCCGCCTTTGCCCGTTCCGCAAGGAAAGCATAAAACTCATAGTTGTTGTAAGTGTATCTTATGGTTCTTTCATCGTCCCACTCAAAGCCGTCCGGCAGAGCAAGGACGATAGCTTTTTGCTCATTTTCTTCAAATGTAATATAAAAGTCATTATCCGGCGTCACATATAAAGCCCTGACCGGTACTCTTGGATTTTCTGTTCTTTCTGTGCCGATCAAGCCTACAAACGCTTTTGCCGTTTCTTCGGAATCGACCATAGCTTCGCATAAAGAATAGAAGGGATGTCCTGAACAGCAGAACTTTGTTTTGTAGCCCTTAATATTCAATTCTCGGATTAACAGAGCTATCACTTCGTCAATCTCAATATGTTCGTCGTGGAATCCGTCAATGTTCGACTCCGCCCAAATCTCATTCGTTTTCAAATCATAGTAAGCCATTTTTTCCACCTCACTCATATCGTACTTGCCCTGCGGGAGCATATAAGTCTATTGTGTCGTGCCTTCGACCTTTTTGCTTTCTTACTGAAACTGCTTTACAGTTCTTACACTCATATTTGATAATTCCGTTCTCATTCCGGTATCCGTAGTTTAGGTGTCCGCAGTTTGCGCAAAACATAGGAACCGGAGTCCAAGTATCATATTTCAATTACATCACCTCATCAAGTTGCTTTGTACCTTTGCTGAGGTTTTGTAAAATCAGAGTATTAAGCTATTATCAAGTGGCAACTCTGCTTTTACCCTCAACAAACCACTTCCCGTTTTCTTCATCAAAGAGATAGGTTTCCTTACCGCAAATCATCACAGTATACCGAAGTCCCGTACCGCCGACTTTAGTAGAAGCAGCTCGGCAGCATTGCTTCACACGGTCGATTTCATAAACCTCGTCATTTTCAAACTTTATAGTTTCCGGTCGGCAAGTGCCATCAATCAAATGTCTCGCTCTTACCTCCACATATACTTTTCTGCGTTCTTCCATTGCCTAATTCTCCTAACTCAACATTCTGGTCGGCATTGTGATTTCCGCCCTTTCAGGCGGCATCCTAAGATTTTGAAACAGGACACCGTTTTTAATGCTGTCCTTGCCGAACCTCTGTCGGATTGTTTCAATACACAAATCGAGCTTTTCCAATTTTTCAATTCTCTCCACATTCATAAACAAATCAATCTGTCGGGGCGTGTCCTGTGGCACCAAATTGATAGCCTGAATCGTGACAGAGCGAATTGGATTTCTCCAGTCGTATCTTTTCTCAAATAAGCTGAAAGCAGCCTTTGCAATGAGCATCGGGGACTGTGTAGGCATATCCAACTTCGTTTGCCATTGTTTTGAGAAAAGCGTGTTGTCCCGTATGTGAATAGCGACTCCATCCGCACACTTCTGATGGACACGGAGCTTGTGTCCGATGTCTTGGGTTAATTCAAGAAAAACGGGCCACACCTGCTCATTTTTCTCTAAATCTTTAACGGTGGTAATTCCGTGCCCTACACTTTTAATTGGCGAAACAAAATCAGTTTTGGTAACACGGGAGTGGTCATTACCGTTTGCATATTGCCACAAGGCGGTTCCGTTCTTACCGAGCTTCCGTTTCAAGAAATCAGGATCGGTCTTTGCCAAATCACCAATGGTCTTTATGCAGTAGCTATCTAATACACGCTGCGTTGCCCGACCTACACCGAGCAAATCCGCTGCGGGGAGTCCCCAAATCTTTTCCCTGAAGGTGTCCTGCGGGATTACCGTTACAGCATCAGGTTTTTTCATATCTGAGCCTAATTTGGCAAATATCTTATTGAAAGACACTCCAACAGAGATAGTCAAGCCGAGTTCAAATTTAATCGTTTCCCGTATCTCATTTGCCACCTTTTCAGGTGAACCAAAAATATGCTCTGTGCCGCTAATATCAAGCCAGCACTCGTCCATACCATACGGTTCCACTTGGTCTGTATATCGGCTGTAAACATTCCGTGCAAGTTTTGAATACTTAATGTATTCTTCGTAATGAGGAGGAACGACCACCAAATCTTTGCATTTTTGCTTTGCCTGCCATACGGCGTCACCTGTTTTGACACCAAAGGCTTTTGCTGCATAGTTCTTAGCAAGGACAATACCGTGTCGTTCTTCAACAGAACCGCACACTGCAACCGGATTTTTTCTTAAAGAAGGATCAAGCATACATTCGACGCTTGCATAAAAATTGTTCATATCACAATGCAGTATGGAACGACTCACTTTTTTCACCTCAATATTTGAATTTTTTTGCACAACCTCTTGACGAACTCAAATTCGTGGTGTATTATATATACACGAACTAAATTTCGTGTTGTGGGTAAATTATAGCACGAACCCAAATTCGTGTCAATGGGTTTTCACGAATTAAAGTTCGTGTTCAAGAAAATGATAAAATTCAATACGAAGGGGTATGATTATGAAATTCAATGAAAGACTCAAGAAGTTAAGAGAAGAAAAAGGATTAACTCAGGTTCAGCTTTCTGAACTTACCGGAATTTCAGCTCGTATGATCCAAAAGTATGAAAGTGGAAATGCCCGCCCTCGTTTAGATGCTGCCGAGAAAATTGCAAAGGCACTTAATATTACTGCTGACCAACTTCTCGGAAATGCCGATATGCTCGTTGCCCAAGCCGCAGAGAAATACGGTTCCAGAGGTGCAAAGCAGGCTCAGCAGCTTACCGAGGAAGTAACCGGCTTGTTTGCAGGCGGCGAAATGGCGCAGGAAGATATGGATGTTATGATGAAAGCAATCCAGGACGCTTATTGGATTGCAAAAGAAAAGAATAAAAAATACACCCCAAAGAAATACCGTTCCGAAGAGTAAGTCCGTTTTTCGGGACATATCTTTTGATAGAATTAGTATAGGAAGGTATTAAGGGGGTGAGAATCAATGTATGTTTGTAATTCCGAAATAGTGCAAAAGGCAAATCGGCTTGTTGCTCAATGCGGTACCCGTGATCCAAAGCGCATTGCGAGAGAACTCGGAATAGAGGTAATGTATTTGCCGTTTTCCAAACAGCGAGGAGCGTATAAGGTTATAATGCGAAATCGCTTTATGTTTATCAAAGACAATCTGCATCCGGTTATGGAGAACATTGTCTTGCTGCACGAACTCGGTCACGATATACTGCACAGAGAAGAAGCCACCCGGACAGGCGGCTTTGAAGAATTTAATATCTTTGAAATGCAGGACAACCGTATGGAATATGAAGCAAACATTTTTGCTTCTCAAGTTGCTTTACCCGACGATGATTTTCTTGAGCTGGCTGAGCGAGGTTACGACACTCAGCAGATTGCAAGAGCATTGAACTCGGATATAAACCTTGTTGCTTTGAAGGCGGATACTCTCATATCACAAGGATATAGGCTCAGACCGCAAGAGCACCAAAACGATTTTCTTAAATATAACAGATAAAGGCTATGTGATCCAATCAGGACTACATAGCCTTTATTCTTGTATATTACAAGAATAAATCAACTTCGCACCGAGATATAAAATGAGATGGCATAGGTGATTGCTTTCAGCCATTATACTTCTGTCTTAGGAATGACCGCATTTATGGGTAAATCTGTGCCGATATGTGTCCTCCGAAGTATCAACGTCATACACTTCCGAAGAAACGTATTTATCCACCCAACAATGGATGCAGGGCGTACTTTTATATCCAAATGACTGACGGGGTACGAGAGTTTTTCTTCCGCACTCTTTATGCTTTAGAACGACGTATCCATCTTCATCAAGGTCTCTGACCCAAGTATATCCTTTGTACTGTTCCGACTCCGAAAAGATGTCATAAAGCACATCATTCCAGTTGAGGTCAATGTCAATATCGTGCTGTTCACAGTAATTGATAATCTTATTACTAATGCGTTCTCCAGGCAACTTTGTAACACCGGTTCGTAGGTTTTCTACTTGAACCGATGAAATACCAAGTTCCGAGGCTAATTCCTTATGAGTTAAGCCTTGTTCAAACATTATTTGCTCGATTACTTCTGTGAAAATCATTTTCGTTTACCCGTCAAACTCACAAACAGCAAATTGAGAAGTCAGACTATCTTGTTCTGCTTTTTCTCGATTGCTTCTCGTGCAGTTTCTTCCGCAGTTACAATTTTTTTGACAACCGTATCATACGCTTTCAGTTCATATTCGGCATTTGCTTTCGCATTGTTTATTGCATCTGCAAGCTGACCGATGCTCTCCAAGCCGTATTTACGCATGGTTTCAATAATGGTACTGTTCTCGCCAAGCCACATTTCATAAAATGCTCTTGTTTTTGCATATTCAAGAACGGCAGCATCCAAAGTTTCAAACTCACGAATGTATCGTTCAATATCTGCCTTGATTTCATCCAACGACTTACTGCTACCTGCATAGATAGCTTCAATTTCGTCGTGATGCTTTTCGATAATGGCAGTAATATTGGTTTTGATTCTTCGCTGTTCATCATCAACTTCCGTATTTGCTTCTTCGACTTCGGAGAGTAATTTGCGGAGTTTTTTGTTTTCGTCAGCAACGGTCTCTTTGCGTTTTTTGTCTTTCTTTATGTCTGCTTCCATTTGCTCGTTTTCTTTTTCGATAGCTGAAATAACGGCATCGGAAACAGTTTCGTGGATAGCTTTGAGTTCGGTGGTCTTTGCTTGCAAAGCCTTATACTTAGAATTCAAAGCTCTCAGTTCTTCCTCTTTTTTGAGCAAGTCAGCCTCTTTAATAGTCATTTCATCGAAAGCAACCGTTGTTGCTTCAATCTGTCCTGCAGTCTCGGTTATGGTTTTACCAATACTACCGTTAAGAGCAGCAGGGTCTAAATAAGGCTTGCTACCATCATAGAAAGAGCAGACTTGCTTGCCAACTTCGCCGTATGCCGCAAAAAGGCGCCTCATACCAAACTTATCGTATTGAGACAACGTTTCTGATGATAAATCCGTATTGCGGAGCAGGAGCTTTATTGTTTCGAGGATAATGATATTACTGTCAGAATTAGACTCGCTTTCCTGCAAAGAGCTAATCTGAGATTGCAATAATCCTATAAATGTTGCATCCATTTGTGTTACCTCACTCTGCTTTTTCTCTAACCGCTATACGGGCTAACAAAGAGTTCAAACGAATCTGTTTTACAGTTCCTTTTTTGTCTCTAACGTGTAGGGTAGGAATAAGGTTTTTGTCAACAGAAAAACCGATTTGATACTCATTGGATATATCATCCATGTTGGGGAAAATCTCGCCTACAGATTGGTCGAGGGCTGCTTGTGTTCTTCCAACCTTGTTTTCTCTACCGTCATCAAGGAAGATTCTGAATACACCGGACTTCAAACGAACCTGCACTTTATTCGGTGCATATATTGGCTCCTTGGCTTCCGATACCTTCATGCCTTTTTTGATGATGGTAATGTCAGTATCAATCCAACGGTCTTGGTCATCGGGACGAACTGCAATATAGCCAATGTTGTGAGTACAAGTGTGGTCAACCTTAACTACTTTTTGAGCAATCAAAGCAGCACCCTTTGCAATAGCAAGCGATTTGTTGTTCAGCGTAAACACCTGGTCAAAGCGTTTGTCGTTCAATCCATAGCGAGAGCCGAAGAAACGACGAACTGTTTCCTCTACGCAGTAGAAGTTGCTAAATCCACCAACGAGTAAAACCTTAAAAGCATCCTGACTGGAGGAATCAACGCCATGTGTTGCAAAATATGCCTGCATCTGAGACAGGGATTCGTCCAAAACGGGCTTATTGATTTTGGCGAAACATTCTGCCAAATCTTTGCAGTAAACACAAAGCTCATCATCGTCATATTCAAGGGTGAGCAATACTTCGTCTTCGACGATAGAAGGATCGTTGTAGTAAAGCTGCATCATTTCTGTGATGTGTTTGGTCTCGGTGATTTTCTCCTTTTCAAAAGCATCACGCAGCTTGATAAACTTTTTATCTGTCTTTTCAAGGTTAATGTCATTATCTGCACAGAGTTTTTCAATGACAGCCTCATCAAAGGCAACACCGGCACAACCGTTCGTGCGGTTGTATTCGCCATATCCACAGCGTTCCAAAATCTTAATGTTTCCGCCTTCTTCAACCTTGCACAGCGTTACATCAAGTGTACCTCCGCCATAGTCAACAACGGTTATAAAGCCGTTATACTTTTTGCCTTGGGGGTTCTTGTCCTTTGCGTGTTCATACGCCCAACAGAAATAACCTGCTGCAGCAACAGGCTCGCTCTCAAGTTGGAATTGAGTTTCAATATCGTATCCCAATTCCTCGTAAATTCTTTCGATGTTTTCACGAGCAGTACGGTTGCTTTCTTCCCGGAACCAATGCTCATGTACGGTAAGGAAGCAAGCAACCGAAAACAAGAGATAGACCGCCAG
>OBKG01000657.1_pt1 | contig 12514 bp, 13 predicted proteins | sample 1519741 | NCBI WGS metagenome assembly OBKG01 (sample SAMN00265072, study PRJEB22529) | human gut metagenome
GGATGAAGCAGCGCGTTTGCAGAGCTGCGCAGGGACGCGAACTGCCAAGAAGAAATCAGCGGGCGTATATGACATCTTTTTTATGGGGGCAGTAGAATAAGTCTCTAATCAAGAGTCGCCAGTTCTGGCGATTCCCTGGCAGGACGCACCAGCTTTACATTGAGGCCGTCGTAAATATCGTTCATTACATCACTCCAATCTGATTTTTAGGTAAGAAAAAAGCAGTCAATCCTAAGACTAACTGCTTTGTATATATCTGGTATATAGTTGTTAAATTGAGTTTATCAATTCTTGTACTTCATTAAAAAATCTGGATAAATGGAAACCATCTGCTACGGCATGATGAATATTCATTGTAAGAGGCATTATATATCTTTCTCGCTCTAATTCATATTTTCCCCAAGTAATAACTGGTGCAAGAAATTTTCCTTCGTCAAAAACATGAACATCAAAATGATTATATTTTACCCACGGCAAACAAGATACATCAAAAAAGTTCAAGGGTTGGTTTTCCACAAATGCACGTTCCATTTTATGTTTCTCTCTATCTAACATAAATCGTTCATGGAATTCAAATATGCTATCAGAAAAATCTGTAACCATTTTTGTGAAATTCTCATCTTCCTTATGAAATTCAGCATAGGACGGGGAAATATAGTCCCATTTAATTAAATTACCTTTATTGTCCCAACTATATTTAAACTCATCATGTTCATTAACAACCTTTGAAACAACCCATATCATAGCTGGATAAAATTTCAAATCATGACTCTTTGAAAATTCAATTAACTTTGTTACATCAATATCTACGGTTAAGCTCATAACGATACGCATATCATCAATGTAACTTTGAAACAATTTACCTCTATTCCATTTATTCAAATCAATTTTTGTATATTTATATTCCATGCCCATTCTCCTTTACATTTTGAAATTTAGTAAAATGCAAGGCTCTCTGGATAACATTTCACTCCATGCAAGTCTATTCCATTAAGCCTTGTATGGAGATAATACAATACCCAATTTCATAATATCCCTCCCTATCCAATAAACCTTAGTTTATTGTTTTCATACCTGCTCTTCAAAAAACTTCGCCTGAAAACCAATCCAGCGCTTATTCACTTCATCATAGATAGGATCTGTCTCCAATCCATGATTATTGGGATTCGCATGAAGATATCTAAACTGTTTATTTCCAGAGAGATTCTCATTGGCAAATAGCTGACGACATAAATCCTCAAACTTAAACCGAATCCCACGGGCATCATGATTATATGTACTAAAACTTTCCCAGTTTATTTGCATTTCTATCCCCTCACCTAATAAGTTCAAATCCTGGATATACCAAGTTTAGGCTTATTCTTTCTCTAAGTTACTTGCATGCGTATTATTTCATGAGATTTTCACTAACTATATTAGGGATAATCCCAATACCAATCTACATAGATTTTATCAACAATTTTTTATAACTTTTAAGTTCACTCTATCTTCCCATTTTATCAACATACTGCATAAAAGGGTCACCATTCTCTGGCAACCCGCCCATGCATTTCATCTTAAATTATGCGCCTCTTTTCCCATCTAAAGTACGCACTTCTTCCACTGTCAATTTTGAAAGTTTAGCAATCTGCTCATATGATAATTCACCCATCGCTAATAAATCTATTGCAAACCGTTTTCTCTCTTCCAACCGTGCTGTCAAAGCAGCCTCATTCCGCATATCTTCCATTGCCTTACACATTGCAGCCACTCCTTTCTCATCTTCCTTGAAATATCTTACACGTTCTGCCAATGTTCTATACTTCATATCCTTCGCATCTGTACACGAAAAATCACGCATCAGAATCCCTATGGGTGACTCATCCCGGTATGCACCGTTCACATATAAAATATATGCCTCATCGCCAAAATTCTCGCCGGTTTCTTTGATCACCCGGTGAATATGATAAATCGGCTGTCCCTTTCCCAGCACATCACGTTCTGCAATAAAGATCACATAAGTCTCTACCAGGTTCTCCAGCTTCTCTCCTGGCTCAGTCACATTGGCATCAATCAAACTGCTGTGATACCTGGCTCTCTTTGCTCCCGCACCACGATCTGCTCTCTGGATTTCCACATTGTACCTTTTCCCAGCGTGATCCGTGGCATAGATATAAAAAATAATCGATCTACCCTGCAAGTTTTTAAGCTGATGCTGAATCGCTACCTTTTCCACCTTCAGATCATCCCTGCCAAGCACAATCTGCAATACCAACTCCGTACACTCAATATTTTTCTTCAAAACAATTTGACATAAAGTCATCATCCATCAGGCGCAATCCCCGAAGGCGCTGCAGATCTTCCGGCCTGAATTTTTCTTCCCAATACTTACTCATATCTGCTCTTCCTTTCTCTGCCTGTTTTTATCAGAAGGGTATACTTCCCCTATCATACCTAAATTTTATCACAGGCACACTTTTGTTGCAAGATTCATTCCAATTCGTTTTATGTTTTTTAATCAGGCGGTCCCCACACTTCTTCTCTGATATCATTTTCTAATTTCCCCATACATCCAGCCTCTGCACCATTACGATCCCCGACCGGAACTGGATCTCTATCTTATTCTGATTGACAACCTTGACCGTCTGGATCAGGCGCCACACCAAGTCGTTATCGAATTCTCTGCTCAGCACCCCTGCTTTCTTCATATAAGCATCCATCTCTTCCACTCTTTGGTCATACGCTTCCGCCAGACGTTTTTCCTCCATGAGCTGCTCTTTCTTCTTTCTCAGATCCTTCAGTTTCTCCGTAACGCTTCGGTATTCCCGGTCAAAGGCTTCCTCTTTGCAGTTTCCCTTGGCACTTTCCTTTTTGATTTCAGAAACAGAAGCAACTCGTCAAATGTTGTTTCATCCTTATCATCAAATGCCGCTATTAACACTTGCATAAGTTCCCAATGTCAATGCACATGAAAAAACATGACCACCATTATAGTCCGTATGTTCTCCAATCAGATTCACTTGACCCGGTGCAAAATAAGTACGGATTCCATCACTTGCACCGTATATCTTCGTAAATTCATTCACTAATTTTGTTCTCATATGTTTACTCCTTTTAGGACTGCCCAACCTCCAGCTCGCTTTGGAAATAGGGCAGTCCCTTTACACTTTTAAACTACATCCTCAAACATACGATATAATTTTTTGTTAATTTCTTTCACTTCGTCTTCGACAAATTTCACTTCATCTCTGTCGTAAGTGAAAATACCATTGATTTCTTCTTCGATATCGCTGGTCTGTGTATAAATTGTACTGGAAAGACCATTCACAAGATTTGGATAAATCTCATTTTCCCAAAGTCTCTTGTAATTAGAAGTCAGTTCTTCTTTTGAATGATAAGACTGATATCCGAACTCTTTTTCACAGGCCAGATGACCTGGCATAGCATATGAATAACCGCCAAATTCAGTCAGGGCAACAACTCGGTCTTCCTGTGGTTTTACAGTAAGACCCGGTTTGTAATTGTGGATACTGTACATATCACCGCCCTGCTGGTCGAACCATCCACAGGCTTCATTAACAAATCTTGTCTTATCAAGACTTCGAATAAGTGCAGTTGCACGTCTCGCATCAAACTGTCCCCAGCCTTCGTTAAAAGGAACCCATACAGCGATAGATGGATGATTGTAAAGCTGCTCAATCATCGCTTCCAGGTCTCTGTAATACTGTGCTCTGCCTTCTTTGTCCTGTCGCTTAAACATGCCATAGAGGTTGTCACGAACTCCTCTTGCGAACCAGTCGAAAGCATTTGTAAGATATGTAACAAAGACCATATTGTAGTCTCCGCCGCCATTTGGCATATCCTGCCATACAATCATACCGATTTTATCGCAGTGATAATAGAAACGATCCGGTTCCACTTTAATATGTTTACGGATAGTATTAAAACCAAGTTCTTTCAGCTTTATGATATCGTATTTTAAAGCTTCATCCGTTGGATTTGTGAGAAGGCTTTCCGGCCAGTATCCCTGGTCGAGAATTCCGTTGAAGAAAAATGGTTTGTTGTTCATGAAAAATCTTAAGATTCCTTTGGAATCTTTCCCAACATGGAACTTTCTCATACCAAAATAGGACTGTACTTCATCTTCGCCAAAAACAACATTTAAATCATATAAATACGGATCATCCGGTGTCCATACATGCACCTGATCTAATTTAATAATAACATCTTTATTTGTCTCTACGATTTCTTCTTTCACAACATTTCCCTGTTCCAGAACACGAACTTTTGCTGTACCGGAAACATTGGTCTTGATATTAAGACGTACTGCCTTATCATCCAGTAAGGGAGTGATTTTAATCTTTTCAATATAATCTTTTGAAACACTTTCCATCCATACTGTTTCCCAAATACCACTTTGTGGAGTATAGAAAAGAGAGCCATATTTACCTTTTTTGACTAATTTCTGTTTTCCACGTGCATGTGGAGCTTCCTCTGTCATATCTTTTACACATAAAGTCAGTATATTTTCTCCATCCACAAGATAATCTGTGATGTCAAAATGGAACGCTGTATATCCTCCAATATGCTCCCCTAAAACATTTCCGTTCAATAAAACGGTGCATTCCTGATCAACCGCACCAAAATGGAGAAGAACACGTCCTTTATTAAAATCCTCTGGAATCGTAAATGATTTTCGATAATGTAAATAATCTTTAGGCATTACAATCTTTTTAACACCAGACAATTCTGTCTCTGGTGAAAATGGCACTAAAATCTTCCCGTCATATCGATTTGTTGTCTTTTCCTGGTTAATGCAATATTCCCATTCGCCATTCAGGTTAATAAAACTGTCTCTCACAAGATTTGGTCTTGGATATTCCGGCAGTACATTGGCGGCAGTTACCGTTTTGCCCCATTTACTCATCAATTGAATCATACGCTGTCCTCTCTCCCTTAGTCATTTTTCTTAGTCTTCTTTAAATTCTGGAATACTTCGGACTGTACACCTACAGAGATTAATACAAGTAAGCCCATGATTACTGACTGCCAGTGTACGGATACCTCTGGAAGATATGTGAAGATTGTATTAATTACGAAGTAAATCATAATACCAAAGAATGTTCCGGAGAATTTGCCCTCTCCACCGGATAATTTAACACCGCCAATCGCACACATAGCAATTGCATATGTCTCATAAACATTACCTGCACTAAGTGTTGCACTACCACTGCTTGATGCAAGAAGTACACCGGAAAATGCAGCAATGAGACCAGCGCAGATAAATGCTTTAATCTTAATTCTGTCTACATCAATACCCATCATGCGTGCTGCTTCTGTATTGCCGCCTACTGCATACATTCCCATACCGAACTTTGTATGTCTGCTGATAAACATGCATGTAAATACGAGGATAAAGAAGATTGGAATTAAGATGGACACACCTGCTTTTACACCAAGGAATCCTTTTAAGAACTTTGCGCTTGCAAAAGACATAATGCCTTCCGGAATTTCAACAGATGCTTTCGCAACGAGTGTAATCATACCACGAACCGCAAACATCATAGCAAGAGATGCAATCCAGGAAGAAATTCTCATCTTTGTATTCATATAACCAATAAGCGCACCGGATACTACACCAACCATAAGACCTGCAACAATACCAAGTACAGGATTAATCTGGCCGGTTGTACCCATAACAACACCACTTAAGGCAAATATAGCACCTACAGAAAGGTCGATTTCACCACAAAGGATAACAAAAGTCATACCAAAAGCAAGAAAACCACCGTTTTTCGCTGCTTTTAATAAAATATTTAAAACGTTTGGTACGGAAAGAAAGTTCTGATCCGCAAAAAGAATACTTGCTGCAATAACCAAAAGTAAAAATGCTAAAATAGTACTTTTGGAATAAAAGGAATTATAGAATTTTTTTATCTTGTTCATACTACCTAACCTCCTACTTCGCCTGTTCTCGCTGGATAAATACTGCGAATACGATAATAATCGCTTTGAAGATCTGTGCATATTCATCCGGAATGTTATTCATTACACAAGTAAGTGTGATCATCTGCATAATAAGAGCACCAATTACTGTTCCCATAACATGAGCTTTACCGCCACTCATCGGTGTTCCACCGATAACTACTGCTGCGATTGCATCAAGTTCTGCTAACTGACCTAAGGAGCTACCTGCGGCTACTGTTACTTTCGCTGCCTGGAATACACCTGCAAATGCTGCAAGAAGACCGGAAAGACCATATACGATCATTAATGTTTTTGCTGCATTGATACCTGCAAGAGAACTGGATTTGATACTGTCACCAACAGCCTGAATCTGTCTTCCTAGTACAGTCTTTTCTGCCATAACCCATACGATAGCAACCGCTAGAACGATAGGAACGATCTGAACAGGGATTACACCGCCGATTTTGTAAGAGCCCCAAAGTGCAAGCTGATCGCCAACTGCACCAAGTTTATTGAAGTAAATATCACGTCCGCCGCAGAGAACCTGTGCAGCACCACGCATTGTAAGCTGCATACCAAGTGTGATTACCATGGCCTGTAATTTTAATTTACCTACGAAGAAACCGTTGATGCATCCAATTGCAGTACATACAACCAGCGCCATAATAAGGGCAGGAACCAGACCGAATTCAGTCATAAATTTTGCTGTTAATACACCGGAAACAGCCATGATAGATCCTACGGAAATATCGATACCGCCAGTGGAAATAACAAGAGTCATACCCATACCGCAAAGGATAGCAGGGCAGATCTGTGTGATAATGTTATTTAAGTTACTGATAGCGAAAAAATTCTTTGTAAATAAAGAGTTGAAAAGAACGAAGCATAAAAGCATCGCTATCGCGCTGTACTGCTTAATCAAAGCCATTTTATCTTCTTTTGTCTTAGCCATTGATCGTTCCCTCACTTTCGCTGCCTTTTGCAATCAGTTCCATAATCTTTGTCTGATCGATAGCAGTATCAATTACTTCACCAACCGCTTTACCATCTCTCATAACTACAACTCTGTCACAGTTACGTTCTAATTCTGCGATTTCGGAAGAAATCATAAGTACAGAGATCCCCTGATCGGAAAGTTCCTGAATCAGGATTTCAATCTCAGCCTTCGCACCAACGTCGATACCACGTGTAGGTTCGTCAAGAATCATTAATTTTGGATTCATGCACATCCATCTTGCAAGAAGAACCTTCTGCTGGTTACCACCACTTAAGTTTTTAATAAGCTGTTCCGGAGTTGGAGTTTTGATTTTTAATCTTTCGATATATGTTTTTGCAATTTCGTCCTGTTTTTTCTGATCAACAAAACCGTTTTTCTGTAATTTAGGAAGAAGGGCAATTGTCATATTTTCCTTTACGGAAAGGTTTGGAATAATGCCTTCTGTCTTACGGTCTTCTGTACAGAAACCAATACCTATGTTAATAGCATCGATTGGTTTTTTGATGTTTGCAGGTTCGCCCCACCAGAATACTTCACCTGCATCCGGTTTTGTAGAACCAAATAATACATTAGCAAGCTCGCTTCGTCCGGAACCAAGAAGACCGGAAAGACCAACGATTTCACCTTTTTTGATTGTAAGGTCGATTCCATTCAGTCTCATGCCCTGTTCGATGTTTTTCATCTCAACAATCTTGTCTGCGTTTTCAAAAGCATAGCCTGTTTTCTTTCTTTCTAATTTAACAGTGTCTTTTCCAACCATTAAAGAAATCAGTCTGAACTGATCCAAATCTTTAATGTCATAATCGCCAACATACTCACCGTCTTTAAATACAGTAAGTCTGTCTACGATTTCAAAGATTTCATCTAATTTATGGCTGATGAAGATAACACTGATTCCGTCCTCTTTTAATTTCCTGATAATACGGAATAATACCGCAACTTCCTGTTTATCTAAGGAAGATGTTGGTTCGTCAAGGATAATTAATTTTGCATTGATACTTACAGCTCTTGCAATAGCAACCATCTGCTGGATCGCTGTGGAATAATTGCTGAGAGGTTTTGTAACGTCTACATCAATTCCTAAATCTTTTAAGATTCTTTCCGCTTCGGAAATCATTTTCTTACGGTCAACAGAACCGAATTTTGTTCTTGGCTCACGGCCGATGAATAAGTTCTCATATACAGTCTGAAATAATACTAAGTTTAATTCCTGGTATACTGTAGAGATACCTTCCTCGTTTGCTTCAATCGGTGTTTTGCAATCGATTTCTTTTCCATCAAATACGATTGTACCGCCATTTTTCTGGTAAATACCTGTTAAAACCTTAATAAGTGTAGATTTACCAGCACCGTTTTCTCCCATAAGAGAATGAACTTCTCCCTTGTTTACTGTAAGATTAACGCCTTTTAAGGCACGTACACCAGGGAAAGTCTTTTCCAATCCTCTGATCTCCAGTAAAGCTTCTGACATGTCTTTGCTCCTTTCTCTGCCTGTTACCTTTTTCATAACATAATTTACATCGTTAAAAATGTGTCTGCGACACTTCAACTCCCTAACCCTCAATTTTGAGGGAATTAGGGAGTTCCTTTTATATCATTTTTCCTTTTTTCTCAAAGACCTCTCTCTTTTGAATTGTCTTTTCTCTGCCGTCCGTAGTGTCATTTTGCGTATGTTCCACAAAATCAATAAATCTAAAAAGTTCACACCCGGTATCATTTGTGTCTTACATACTTTCGGGCGTTTCTTACAATGGAATCCCCACATCCACTGTCTTGTTTCTGAAGGTGGTGTTAGCGATGATGGGTTCTGGCGCAAAACCGATTTCTTCAGCTACACTTATCTTCGCAATGCTTTCTGTACTGCTTTATTAAATATGATGGAAACAAAGCTTGGTCCTTCCTTCAAAGCAATGAAAGGATATATTTATAAGCATTGTAAAAATGGCTTCTATATTTGGGGTAAACCTAATCTTTGTGACCCTAAAACAATTACTAAATATATTGGCCGATATTTAGGACGTCTTGTTACCGCCACCTCGCGCATTGATGCTTATGATGGTGAATATGTTACTTACCATTACAATCGTCATGAAGACAATAAACTGTACCAGGCCGTTTCAAAAGAAGCACATAAAATCTTTTTAGATTTTAATCGTTGGAGAACTGCAATTCTTTCTGTGTTTGGTTACGATCCACTAAAGTGTCCTCACTGCGGAAAGGCCATGCTTCTCTTTGAACTCTACTACAACCATAAACCTATTTCTTTGCAAGAATTATATGAAAGGTCAAAAGCCAAACACCTATGATAAAATTTGAATATCATATTTTGAATGGAGACAATGACTATGGAAATCATTACGGAAGAACAACTTGCAAAGGAACTCAGAACTAAATACATCAAAAATCCGCCAGAAGGCATGACCTCATCAATGATTAAAGAAATGAGCGATAATGAACTTCTTGATATGGATTACTTTTTACATGAAGAAGACATCGATTTCGGTGGGGAATGTGAAGAAGGCTTTTATATCTTCTAATTCACATTACCTTAATTTTCTGCGCCCACTTCCACGCAAGCTTTTTTTCATCCCTAGTCCTCCGCCAGGAGAACTTTCCTATTAAAAATAAAAAAGGACCACTGCAAAATGAACGTATTCCTTTTGCAGCAATCCTTATAGATTATGTTACAATCTTAGAATCCAACAGATACGTCTACATTATCAATTGTATAAAGTGTATCAGGATTAACAATATGTGCGTCTACTGTTTCACCAGCGATAATTTTTCCGATTGTTTCAACTACGATAGGTCCGAAGTATGGTGTACATGTACAAGAAGCTAGCTGTGTTCCTCTCTGTACTGCTTCTAATGCAGCGCGAGTTCCGTCTACACCCATTGTAAGGATGTCTTCACCTGGTTTAAGACCAGCTGCTGCGATAGCGTTCATTGCACCCTGAACCATATCATCTGTTACAGCGTAAACTGCATCGATGTTTTCTCCACCCTGAGCCTGGATGATGTTTTCCATAACTGCCTGAGCTTTGTCCATTAACCATTCGCCGTCCTGTTCAGCTACGATATTGAAAGCGATGCCGGATGCTTCTAATGTATCAACGAAACCGTCCTGTCTTTCTGTAGATGTAGAAGAGTCATAACCACCATTGATAACTACAACGTTTCCACCTTCTGGAAGAGCTTCGATTAACGCTTTTGCACACTGTTCGCCTTCCCATACGAAGTCAGATGCGATAGATGTTGTGAAGTGAACACCAACATCACCTTTGATTGCACGGTCAACTAAGATTACAGGGATTTCTGCTTCCATAGCTTCCTGAAGTGCGCCCTGAAGACCATTGTCCTCTAATGGAGCAACTACTAAGTAATCAACGTTTGCTGCTACTAAGTCACGGATATCAGATTCCTGAGTAGCGATGTCGCCACCTGCATCTTTAACGATGAATTTTCCGCCTGCTGCTTCAACAGATTCTTTGATACTGTCTGTTTCCGTTGTTCTCCAGGAAGACATGCTGTCTGTCTGAGAGAATCCAACTGTTTTTCCTGCAAGAGGGCCTTCGTTGCCGTCAGCCGCATCGTTGCCTGCGCCTCCGCCACATGCTGCTAAAGAAAATACCATAACAGCAGCAAGTAAAAATGCTACGAGTTTTTTGAGTTTCATAATTTTGTCCTCCTTAGACACAATTGTTTATTTCATATTTTATGATACATAACTCCTCAAATCTTGACAATAATAAATCTTTCTTTTTCATTTTTTTCTACTTTTTCACTAAAATACTTGCATTTGTTTTGTTTTTATCTTATATTCATTATCTAAATACTGTATCTATTTTCCATTTGAAATATTTTTGTTGCACAAAATAAGATAGGAGATACCATATTATGATAAAAAGGAGAAAACATAACATCACCATAAGTAAACCGCGCGACACAGTTTTATACATCGGAAATGAAGACCATACAGACAGAATAACCAAAATCGGCAAAGCAATTTCTTCTCCGATCCGCCTTCAGATCCTCGACTTAATCAAGAGTTCCCCCCTATCACTGCAGGAAATTGCAGACACTCTACACATTCCTCTCTCTTCTACTGTACTTCATGTGCATAAGTTAGAGGACGCCAAATTAGTCGTGACAGAGAAGCAGCCCGGCATCCGCGGCACTATGAGAGTCTGTGTCTCTGCATTTAACAGTTTCACATTAGCAAGTCTTAATAACACTTTAGATTCAGTCGAGAAAACGGTATCTGTAGAGATGCCTATCGGCAATTATTTTGCTTTCAATATCACTCCATTCTGTGGTATGGCTGACGAAAATGGTGCCATCGGCTCCTACGACTCTATATACAGTTTTTATTCACCACAAAGAACCAGAGCACAGCTTGTGTGGTTTACGAAAGGATACCTGGAATACCGTTTCCCAAACATCATTAATCCTCTGCTCAGGCTCAGTGCCATCTCCTTTAGTATGGAGCTTTGTTCCGAAGCCGCCGGATTTTCAGAGCATTATCCTTCTGACATCACTATTCTGATTAATGACATCGAGATTGCCACTTATACAAGTCCCGGTGATTTTGGCGCCCGCAGAGGTAAAATCACACCAAAGACATGGGCAAACGGGCAGACACAGTACGGTCTTTTAAAAACATTCTTCGCGCGAAAAGATGGCTGCTATATCGACGGACATCTTCAGAACATGAAGACAACCCTTAATGATCTAAATCTGAAAGATTACCCTTACATCTCTTTGAAGATTGCTATCAAAGACGATGCAAAGCACATTGGCGGAATTAACCTTTTCGGCAAAACATTTGGTGATTATCCGCAGGATATTATTATGAATATTATTTATGAATAATCGAGTAGGAGGGAAAATTCAAAATAAATTTTCCCGGCCTCTGCTTTTACATCGTTTTCTTTTAAATTGTCCGTTATCATCAGTTACAACAACATGACTTTCGCCCGTCGTCTTGCTTGTGATCCTAAACGGAACATCTGCAAGACGCTTGTGCGAACCTGCACCAATTTTTACGCCCTCAATATCGCCACGTTTAATCTGGTTATAGATAGAGTGGGCTTCGTCAGTCAAATCAACGATTTTTCCATTCTCTGTGATTTCAAAATCAATCGGCTTTGCACCGTCAGTCAAATATCCCTCTGGCGGTTTTTGTTCAGACAATCTGTATTTTCCGTAAGGTAATAGGTCAGCAGAAGTAGAAGCGATACCCTCAATGTCGGTATGGATTGTCTTTAACACTTCATTTTTCTTGTATAACTTGCCCCCAACTAAGACGGCATTCTCATTTAAGGAAATGATTTCAAAGGCGGTATCTTTCAAAGTCGCACCGCCTTGAGCTTTCGTGTCTTTGGTTTCTAAATCTCGTTTCTGGATTTTCACACCGCCACGAATGACTTTATCAGAAACATGGTATTGATTGCTTCCAGACAATACGGCAAGGTCGCCGTCCTCTGTAATCTGTGTCAGATACATTCCTTTTATCTGTTCTTCGCTACCGTCAGCCTGCATATACGCACCCTCTAACAAGTAACCCGACGG
>OBKG01000671.1_pt1 | contig 12344 bp, 10 predicted proteins | sample 1519741 | NCBI WGS metagenome assembly OBKG01 (sample SAMN00265072, study PRJEB22529) | human gut metagenome
TGTTTTGCCTCAGAAGGATGGATCGCGGAAGACGCACGCCCCGCCCACATAGGTGCGCAGCACCCGGGCGGAGAGCAGTTCCTCCGGCGGGCAGGTCAGCAGGTTGCGGTCCACCAGGAGGAAGTCGGCCAGCAGGCCGGAGCGTATGCGCCCCTTGATGCGCTCCTCACCGGAGGCGTAAGCGCCGCCTGCGGTATAAGCGTACAGCGCCTGGTAGGGCGTAAGGGCCTGCTCCGGCAGGAAGGGGCCGTTTCCGGTGAAGTCCCGCCGGGTGACGGCGCAGTAGACCCCCTCCAGGGGGTGAAAGCGCTCCACCGGGCAGTCGGTGCCGAAAGCCATGTGGAGGCCCAGCCGCTCCATGTCGCCCCAGGCGTAGGAGTGGGCCAGGCGGTTTCCGCCCAGTCGTCCGGGGGCGATGTGCATGTCGCCGTTGATGAACACCGGCTGGACAAAGGCGGTGACATCCAGCTCCGCCATGCGGCGGAGCTGTCCCTCCGACAGGATCTGACAGTGCACCATGCCGTGACGGGGGTGCAGCCAGGGCAGCTCCGCGCGGGCCCGCTGGAAAGCGTTGAGCACCATCTCAGCCGCTCCGTCTCCGATGGCGTGGATGGCAACGGCCATATTGTGCCGGTGGGCGGTGACCACCAGCCGGTCCAACTGTGCCTGCTCCGGGTAGATGGGCAGGCCGCAGGTGTCCGGGGCGTCGGAATAGGGCTCCCGCAGGAAGGCCGTCCGCGCCCCCAGGGAGCCGTCGGCCAGGAGCTTCACCGTGGAGATGCGGAAGCGGTCGCCGCCGCCGAAGCAGGCCCCGCCCCGGGTGAAAAACTCCTCCAGGGTCTCCGGCTCGGTGAGCAGGGCCTGCTCGGCAAAGCGCAGCTTCAGCGCCCCCCGCTCGGCCAGCTCCCGCAGGCCGTCCATGAGGGCATAGGGCTCCTCGTCCGGCGCATACTTGAAATCGTCGCTCTGTATGCTGGTCAGGCCCTCCGCCAGCAGGTCGTGCTGGGACTGAACTACCTGCTCCAGCAGGGGCCTCAGGCCCACGGAGGGGATGGCGGCCTTGATGTCGTCCAATACGTTCTCCTTCACCACGCCGTTGGGCGCCCCGGTCTCGTCCACCTCGGCAAAGGCGCCGTAGTGCCCCACTGTGTCCCGGTTGATGTGCAGCAGCTCCAGAGCCCTGGAATTGAGCGCCCCCACGTGGAAGCAGGAGCGCAGGATCAGGATGGGGTACTCCGTACTCACCTGATCCAGCTCCCGGCGGGTGGGAAAGCGCCGCTCGCCGGTGAACTGCTCCTGGTTCCACCCCTCGCCCAGAAGCCAGCGGCCGGAGCCGGCCTCCAGCCCGGCCAGCCCCCGGCGCAGGCGCTCCTGCACCTCCGCCAGAGAGGTACAGCCGAAGAGGTTGACGGACAGCTTTGTTTTGACATAGTGGATGAAGTGCAGGTGGGAGTCATTGAAGCCGGGCATTACAAAGCGGCCCTGGAGGTCCAGAGTCTCCCAGGCTCCCCTGGAAAAGCGGCGGGCGAAGTCCTCGGCGTCCGCCCGGCCGCCCACATAGGCGAAGTATGCGCCGTCCACTACGGCGGCCTCCGCCATCGGGCGGGCCGGGTCCATGGTGGCGATGGTTCCATTGGTCAGCAGCAGCATGGGGTTTCCTCCTCTCCGCATTTAGTCCCGGAACGGGTCGGGATCAAAGTGCTCATCCAGGGCTGCCAGAAACTCGGCCAGCACCTCCACCGTCTGCTCCACATCGGCCAGAGAGCCCACCTCACTGGGGGAGTGCATGTAGCGCAGGGGAATAAAAAGGGTGGTCACGGGCAGGCCCGCACCCGTCTGGTTGAGCTTATCCGCATCGGTGCCCATAACGCCTGGGGTGACGGCATACTGCAGGGGGATTCCCAACCGCCCGGCGGCCTCCTCCAGCGCCCGGTTGAGAGGCGCGCTGCACACCGAGCCCTTGGCCAGGGCGGGGCCGCCGCCCAGCTTGATACGGCCAAAGCGCTGGGGGGGCATGCCGGAGAAATCAGAGGTGTGGATCACATCCACCGCGACAGCCAGCGTGGGCCGCACCCGGCCTGCTGCATGGAAGGCGCCCCGCATGGTGGTCTCCTCTCCGGTGGTGGTGGCCGCAAAGACGCCCACCTCCGCCCCCTTCTCCCGGGCCCGCAGCAGAGCGTGGAGCACGGTATAGGCGCCCAGGCGGTTGTCCAGCCCCCGGCCGGCGATGCAGTCGTTCTCCAGCTCGTCCACGGCATAGGAGTAGGTGACGAAATCCCCGGGGGCGACCAGCTCCAGGGCCTCCGCCCGGCTGGTGAAGCCACAGTCGATGTAGAGATCGGTCAGCTCGATGTCGGTGCGCACCTCGCCGTTGCGCAGCAGCAGGCCCATAACGCCGGTGAGCCGCTTCCGCCCCAGCACCGTCACCCGCTTACCCTGAGCCAGTGCCAGACGGATGCCACCGGCCTTGCCCACCTGGAGATAGCCGTCGTCGGTGATGTGGGTCACCCGGAAGCCGATCTCGTCGATATGTCCGCACAGGAGCACCCGGAAGGGGGATGCGCTGTTGATGGAGGAAATCACATCCCCCGCCAGATCGGTCTCCACCTCCGCTCCCTGCTCCCGCATGTAGGCGGCCACCTTTTTCTGAAGGGGGATCTCCCCGCCGCTCACCGACTCGGTGCGGAGCATCTCATATAAAAAAGCCTTGTTCATGACCCTATCGTTCCTTTCTAACGCCGACCGGCCATGCGGTCTTCCCTGCGCAGCAGGAGCTGAAAGCGCACTCCGTCGGCCCAGTTGGAGGCCCAGATGTCCCCCTTGTGAAACTGCACAATCTTTTTTGCGATGTAGAGGCCCAGGCCGAAGTTGCCGTCCGCCCCCTTGTAGAACTTTTGAAACAGGACGTTCAGAGTCGGCTGCGGGATGGGCGCGCCGTCGTTCTCCACGGTCAGGAGGTAGCCGCCCTCCTCCTCCCCGGTCAACTCCATGCGGATGTAGCTGGCCGCATAGCGCAGGCCGTTTTCCACCAGATTGTCAAAGACGGTCTGGAGCGCAGCCTCATTCCCCGACACCGTGAGGCCGGCCGGGACGTCCACCTCCAGCCGGATACCCCGCTCGTTGCCCCGAAACCGCCTGCGGCACTCCTCCATCAGTCCCCGGAGCTCCACCGGCCGGAAGTCGCTCTGTTTGCCCAGCATGTGATCGAAGGAGGAGACATAGAGCAGCTTCCTGATCCCTGCCTCCACCGCCAGGCTCTCCTTCATGATGATGTCGATGGCCTCGGAGCCGTAGATGCCGTCCTGATAGGCGGCGCAGCAGTTCTGGATGACCATAATGGGGGTCTTGAGCCCATGGGACACACTCTGGTAGAAAAACTCCTCGTCCTCGTTGAGCTCCACCACATTGCGCTGAATCTGTGACAGGGTGTTGACAATCGTCCCGATCTCGTCCCGGCGAGCCGTCTGCAAGACCGGCTCACTCCAGTTTTTGCCCTTGATGCGCTCCAGATTCCCTGCCAGCCGCTCCAGGGGCTCGGTAATGCGCCGGGCCGCCAGCTTGGCGGCGAACAGGTTTGCAATGAGCAGCAGGGGGAACAGGGCGGCCAGCCCATACCACTGTCCGGGCTCCTCCGGCCGAAGCAGGAGGAGGACGTACAGCAGGATGGCGGCCAAAGTGAGTCCCTCCGCCAGTGAGAGGCAGGCCCAGAGCTGGACGCTCAGGGGCCAGTCCTGTAGCCAGTATCTAGTCGCAAAGCGATTCATGTCTCTCCCCCGTCAGGCAGTAGCCCAGGCCATAAAGCGTACTGATTTCGATGCCGGGCAGCTTCTTGCGCAGGCGGCGGATCGTGTCGTCTACCACCCGGTCGGAGCCATAAAAGGTATAGCCCCACACGGCGTCCAGGATGTCGCCCCGCTTCAGGACGTGCCCCCGGTTAGCCGCCAGATAGAGCAGCAGGTCGTACTCCTTCACCGTGAGGCTGATACTCTCGCCGCCGCAGTAAACCAGGTGCTTTTCCAGATGGACCGTGTACGGCCCCACCTGGACCTCCGCTGTTTTAGGCCGTCCCCCCTTCAGCAACCGCTGAACCTTGATGACCAGCTCCCGCACCAGAAAGGGTTTGGAGATGTAATCGTCCCCGCCCAGCTCCAGCCCGGCCAGGCGGTCGATATCCTGGTTGCGGGCGGAAATGAAGATCACATAGCTGTTGGGATTCTTCCGCTGTACCTCCCGAAAGACGGTGAAGCCGTCGATGTCCGGGAGCATAATGTCGATCACCCACAGGTCAGTGGGCTTGTCCAGCCCCTGCACAGCATCCTCCCCCCGCAGGTAGCTGCGGACGGAGTAGCCCTCCTTCTGCAGATATTTGGTAATCAGATTGTTGAGAACGGCCTCGTCCTCCAAAACGCTGATCCACATGCCGCACACACCTCTCTCCCCAATTGCTCAGGAGCATAATACCAAGCCCGTAATACTTTGCTATTATACCATATTCCCGGGGCGGCTGGTAGAGGATGCCGGAAAGAAAGGGCGCCCCCCATGCGCGGCAGGTGGCATGAGGGGCGCCTCGGCTCAGCCGATCACCGTATAGTACTGGAAGTCCCACTGGCCGACCGGGGTGCGGCCGGGGCCGGAAACCTTGCCGTGGTCAATGACCTGGGTATAGGTGGTATAGTAGATCGGGCAGATGACCATATTCTCCATGAGGACATCCTCAGCCTCCTTCAGGTAGGCGTCGCGCTCCTCCCCGGAGGTCTTGGCCGCCATCTTCACGGCGTTGTCATAGGCCTCGTTTTCCGGGTTGAGAATGGTATCCCCGGGCACGCCGGAGTAGGGCTTGTAGCGCCAGCGGACATCGTTCATGCCCTCGGCGGTGAAGAGGGAGAGCATGGTCATGGGGTCGTTGTAGTCGGCGCTCCAGCCGGTGAAGGCAATGCTCCAGTCGCCGGAGTTGATGGTGTTGGTGAACACCGCGTACTCCTGCACCTGCAGGTTAACCTTGATGCCCAGGTTTTCCTGCCACATCTGCTGCACCGCCTCCACAATCAGGGAGTTGTTGCCGCTGTCGTAGTAAAGGACGTTCAGCTCGGGGAAGCCCGCCCCGCCTGGGTAGCCGGCCTCAGCCAGATAGGCCTGAGCCTCCTCCACCTTGGCGGAGTAGGGGTCGATTTCGTACTCCTCCACCACGTTTCCGTTCTCATCCAGCGCCCGCATACTCTCGCCGGTGGACAGCTTGAAGGGAGGCGCCACGAAGGCGGAGGCGGGTACAGAGCCGTCACGCAGGATCTGGTCGGTGATGGTGCTCCGGTCAATGGCCAGGGACAGGGCCTTGCGCACATTGAGGTCGTTCACCACGTCGGCGTCCATGTTGAACTGGAAGTAGCTGTTGCCCAGGGCGGGCTCGCTGGAGAAGTTGGGATCCTCGGCCAGCAGGCGGGGAATCTCCGCGCCGGGCAGGATGGAGGTGACGTTGATTTCGCCGGCCTCATAGCCCTGGAGGGAGGTGGTGGCGTCGGAGATGAAGAGGATGCGCACGCCGGCCAGATTCACATTATCGGCGTTCCAGAAGTTAGGATTCTTCTTCAGTAGAATGTGGGAGCCCACCTTGTACTCCTCCAGCATGAACGCGCCGTTGGAGACGCATTTGGCGGGATCCTTTTCCCAGCCCTCGCCGGTAGAGGCCATATCCTCGCGGCAGGGCATGTAGGTAAACCAGGACACCAGGTTCAGGAAGTATGCGGTGGGCTGCTTCAGCTCCACCTGGAGGGTCTTGTCGTCCAGGGCCTTGACCGCCACTTCGTCCCAGCTGCCTTCGCCGCTGAAGTACTCATAAGCGCCCTTGATGTAGTCGGTCATCAGGAAGGCGTAGGGGGAGGCCATCTCCGGGGAGCAGGCCCGCTTCCAGGCGTACTCGTAGTCGTGGGCAGTGACCGGCTCGCCGTCGGACCAGGTCAGGTCGTCCCGCAGATAGAAGGTGTACACGGTGTCCTCAACGCCGTCGGCGTTGGCCGAGAGCTCGTAGCGCTCGGCGGATGCCATCTGGACGCCGTCCCGGGTGTCGCGCACCAGGCCGTCGTAGAGGTTCAGAATGACATGGCCGCCCATGCTGGAGGTGTTAAGCTGGGGGTCCCAGGTCTTGGGCTCCTCGCCCACGTTGTAAACCAGGTACTCCGAGGATGCACCGCCGGAGCCGGAGTCCGTTCCGGTGGGCTGCGGGCTGTCGTTCCCGCCGCCGGAGTTGGTGGTGGGCGCGCAGGCCGCCAGCCCCAGGATCATGGAACCGGCCAGCAGCATGGAAACGAGATGCTTCGCTTTCATAATATGCCTCCTTTTTCCTCATTCCCCCTTGCGGGGGTCACTCTATGGCAGGCAACCGCATGGTTGCTTCCCACCTCGGTCAGCGGCGGCTCCTGCTCGGCGCACAACTGCGTGGCGTAAGGGCAGCGGGTGCGGAACCGGCAGCCGGAAGGGGGATCGATGGGGCTGGGAATGTCCCCCTGCAGCATGATGGGCTCGCTCCTGTGCGCCAGCTCCGGGTCGGGGAGGGGCACGGAGGAGAGCAGGGCCTCGGTATAGGGGTGGAGATGGTTCTGGTAGATTTCCTCGCTGTCCCCCACCTCCACCAGCTTGCCCAGGTACATGACGCCGATGCGGTTGGAGATATGGCGCACCATGGACAGGTCGTGGGCGATAAACAGGTACGTCAGCCCGAACTCCCGCTGGAGATCCTCCAGCATATTGACCACCTGGGCCTGAATGGACACGTCCAGGGCGGAGATGGGCTCGTCGCAGACGATGAACTCGGGATTGACCGCCAGGGCGCGGGCGATACCGATGCGCTGGCGCTGGCCGCCGGAGAACTCGTGGGGGTAGCGGTTGGCGTGCTCCCGCATCAGGCCCACGTGGTCCAGCAGTTCATAGACCCGCTGGCTCCTCTGCTCCTTGGTGGTGAGTTCGGAGTGAAGATCCAGCGCCTCCCGGATGATGTCCATGACCGTCATACGGGAGTCCAGGGAGGCATAGGGATCCTGAAAGATCATCTGGATACGCTTGCGGTAGGGGAGCAGCTGAGGGCCGGTCAGATGGCTGATATCCGTCCCGTCGTAGAGGATTTTTCCCTCGGTGGGCTCATAGAGCCGGGTGATGGTGCGTCCCAGGGTGCTCTTGCCGCAGCCCGACTCGCCCACCAGGCCAAAGGTCTCGTGGCGCAGGATATGGAGGCTGACATGATCCACGGACTGCACTACTTGTTTTCTGCGGCCCAGCAGGCCCATGGGCTTATAAAAGTATTTGGTCAGGCCCTCCAGCTCCAGGAGCTTATCCGTCGGCACGCCGCATCGCCTCCTTCCGCTGAACATACTCCGGATTGACGGGGGCCTCCTCGTGGAGGAGCCAGCACATCGTCCGGTGGCCGTCCTCCTGGAAATAGGGGGGCATCTCCTCCATACACACATTCATGCAGTAGGGGCACCGGGTGCTGAAGGGACAGCCCTTCGGCGGGTGAATCAGGTTGGGCGGGGTACCGGGAATGGGCTTAAGCCGCTGCTTCTCCCCGCCCGTGACACGGGGGATGGAGTCAATCAGGCCCATGGTATATGGGTGCTTCGGGTGGTAGAAGATCTCCTCCACCGTGCCGTCCTCCATAATCAGCCCGCCGTACATCACCACCACCTTGTCACACAGGGTGGCCACCACGCCCAGGTCGTGGGTAATCAGGATCGTAGTCATGTCCAGCTCCCGGTTCAGGCGCTTGATCAGGTTGAGGATCTGGGCCTGGATGGTCACATCCAGGGCAGTGGTGGGCTCGTCGGCGATGAGCAGCTTGGGGCTGCACGCCAGAGCAATGGCGATCATGGCCCGCTGGCGCATGCCGCCGGAGAACTCGTGGGGGTAGTTGTGAATTCGCTTCTCGGGGGATGGGATGCCCACCATACGCAGCATCTCAATGGCCCGCCGTTTGGCCTCACCCTTGCCGATGTCCTCATGCTCCTGGAGCATCTCCATGATCTGGTTGCCCACAGTATACACCGGATTGAGGGAGGTCATGGGATCCTGAAAGATCATGGCAATCTTCTTGCCGCGCACCCGGCGCATCCGGCGCTTTCCGTAGGAGAGGATGTCCTGATCCTGGAAAAAAATCTCTCCGTCCACCACCCGGCCGGGGTGCTGAAGCAGGCCCATGATGGACAGGCTGGTGACGCTCTTGCCGCTGCCGCTCTCTCCCACGATGCCCAGCACCTCGCCCTGGTTCACATCAAAGCTGATGCCGCGCACCGCCTTTACCTCGCCTACGTGGGTGAAAAAGGAGGTCTTTAGATTTCGAACCGAAAGTAAACGTCTTGACATATCGCAAACTCACTTTCTCAGCCGCGGGTCCAGAGAGTCCCGCAGTCCGTCGCTGAACAGGTTGAGCGCCAGGATGGTGATACTCATGATGAGGGCGGGGTAGAAGAGCTGATAAGGGCTGGTGTAAAGGCTGGGCAGCGCGGCGTTGGCCAGCGCGCCCCAAGATGCCTGGGGCTTGGAGACGCCCAGTCCGATGAAGCTCAGAAACGCCTCGGTGAACATGGCACTGGGGATCTGCATGGTCAGGGCCACCATGATGGGGCCCATGGCGTTGGGAATGAGGTGGCGCACCAGGATCTTCCGGGTGGGCACACCCAGCAGGACGGCGGCGGAGACAAACTCCTGCTCCCGCATGGTGAGTACCTGGGAGCGGACGATGCGCACCATGCCCACCCAGTAGGTCAGGCCCATGGCCAGGATGATTGAGTGCAGGCCGGAGCCCAGCACCACCATGATGAGAATGACATAGAGCATCATGGGGATGGAGCTGATGGTGTCCACAATCCGCATCATGATGTTGTCCACAGCGCCGCCGAAGTAGCCGGCAATGCCGCCGTAGAGTACGCCCACGATCAGGTTGACCAGGGCGGCCACCACGCCCACCAGCAGGGAGACCCGGGCGCCGTACACCACGCGGATGAACAGGTCGCGGCCCAGGGAGTCGGTGCCCCAGATATAGGTCTTGTTCAGGACGGTTTTGGCGGGGGTGATCTGCGCCCCGTCGTAGAACACACGGAAGCGGTCGATCTTGTCCTCCAGGATGTGCTCGGCCTCCCGCAGACTCACCGTCTCGGGGGCGTCCTCCCCGTAGTACTCCCTCAGGTACTCCACCTCCGCCACGGTGACGGGACTGCCGTCGCCGTGGGCAGCCTCCTGGGTGATAAACTCCGATTTGGCCCGGAAGTACACGCCGTAGTCCACCAGCAAATCCTTTCCGTTGATCTCATATAGGTAGGTCCGCCCGGCTTTGTCATCCTTGACCAGGGTGGAGGCCCCAAGCAGGTGGCCGGAGCCGTCGGTGTCAATACACTTGTAGTCGCTGGTGACATAGACGAAGCTGTTACCGCCCAGATCGTAGATTTCCAGCTCCGGCGGGATGTTGGCGTACCGCAGGTCCTGTTCCTCGTAGGAATAGGGCCAGAACATGGGCACAAAAATGGCGGAGAGCACCACAATCACCACCACCACCATGGACAGGAGCGCGGTCTTGTTCCGGCACAGCCGGTGCCAGCAGTCCTGCCAGTAGGTCAGGCTGGGGCCCCCGATGGCCTCGGAGGCCAGGGCGTCCCGCTCCGCCGGCAGCCAGCGGCGGTCCGTTTCCTTCATACTCATGCGCGCCTCCTCAATCCAGCTTGATTCTGGGGTCGATTAGGACGTAAACGAGATCCACGATCAGCACGGCCAGGACCAGCAGTACGGCAAAGAACACCGTAATGCCCATGATCAGCGGATAGTCGCGGTTTACAATGCTGTCGGTGAACAACTGGCCCACGCCGGGGATGCCGAATACGGTCTCAATGACAAAGGAGCCGGTGACAATGGAGGCCACCATGGGCCCGATGTAAGTCACCACCGGCAGCAGGGCATTGCGCAGGGCGTGCTTGTAGATTACCTTGAATTCGGAGATGCCCTTGCTCCGGGCAGTGCGGATGTAGTCCTGCTGCTGCACCTCCACCAGGCTGGTGCGGGTCAGGCGGGTGATGAAGGACAGTGGGAATGCCCCAATGACCAGCACCGGGCCGATATAGCCCGCCACCTCGTCCACACCGAAGGCGGGCACAAGACCCAGGGTTTTGCTGAAGAGAAACAGGAAACCCGTGGCCAGCACAAAGCTGGGTATGGTGGAGCCCAGGGTGGACAGCACCATGAAAAACCGGTCAATCAGCTTGTTCTGGCGCAGCGCGCACACCGAGCCGAACAGGATTCCGGCAAACACCACCACCAGGGAGGCGTAGATGCCGATGGTCAGCGAAAAGGGGAAGCCGTCGGCTATGACCTTGTTGACAGTCAGGCCGGCCTTGGTGTAGGAGACGCCGAAATCCCCCCGGAGGAAGTTGCCCAGATAGATGATGTACTGCTTCCACAGCGGCTGGTCCAGGCCGTACTTGGCCATCATGGCCGCCTCAATTTCGGGATTGGGCATCTTCTCCGCGGCAAAGGGGTTGCCGGGGATCGCTTTCATCAGAAAGAATGTGATCGTGATGATAAAAAAGATGGTGACCAATGCGGATAAAATTCGTTTCAGCACATACTTGAGCATACAAACTCCTTTCTGAACAGACAATGCCTCCCCGGTCTATCCCGGCCTGATAGGGAATACAGTGCTTTAATGTGTTACAGAATATTATAATTATAAATCAAAATTGTCTTGAGAATATCGACAGCTTATGTGAAAAATCACATATTTTTGCGCTCCATTTCGGTCTGCATCAGGTCGGGATGGGGCGTAACATGCCAGATATGGACATCCCGGTAGTGCTCCAGCAGCAGGAAGTACCAGTTGCTGTCGAACAGCAGCAGCCCCGCGAGGGCGAGTGAGGCCAGCCCGGCGGCCCCACCGGACAGGCCGGGAAGCAGCGCCGTCCCCTTCCAGATGTCCCACACCGCCGCCGCCCCCACCAGGCCAAAGCAGAGCAGGCCACACCGCCGTCCCTCCGGCCGGGCCAAGGCGCGCACCGCACGGCCCAGCCAGAGCAGGCCAAACAGGCACAGGAAAGCCCACAGGCAGGTCTGTGGCCAGCGGTTGTCCTCAGGGACCAGCCGGGCGCACAGAAACAGGAGCCCCAGCGCCAACTGCACCGTAAGCTGCAGCAGCCCGCGCAGCTCCTCGTAGAAGGCGGCCTGGGCCGGATGGGCAAAGGATGGCCCCTCCTCCCGGGCAGACAGGGTGCGGAGCAGCGCCCCGCCGCAGCCTGCCGCTCCCCCGGCCTGGAGGGCGGCCGCCAGCCCCGCCCCGGACAGGGAGAACAGGAAGCGGCTCCGGTCAAAGGCATCCAGCAGCACCAGCTTGACGGCGGGGATCAGGTTGGGCAGATTGCCGAGCAGGGCCGCCGCCAGCAGGAGCAGAAAGAGCAGGGAGAGCACCGTCTCGCCTCGCTCCCCCACAAGCCGGCAGAGCAGCCACAGGGCCAGCAGAACCACCAGCCAGGGCAGGAGCCCCGCGCCTCTCGCCGGGGCGGAAGGACTGGCCAATATCCGGAACAGCAGAGGCAGCATGCCGCACAGCGCCAGTGTCTGAAGCCAGCGGAGCAGACGGCCCAGTCCCGGCCTTGCGCGGGCCCTTTTGCGGCACAGCATTCCCTCCAGCAGGGCGGACAGCTCGACCCGCCCGCCGCAGCCAGGCTGGTAGTAGCGCCACAGCCCGGCCAGCGCCCCCAGCGGGTGCAGCCAGAGCAGGGAGAACACCAGATACCAGAACAGGGCTCCCGCCCCTCCCAGGCAGAGCGCCGCCATTGTCAGTATCCAGGCCATGGCGCCGCTGTCGCCGGGGAGCCCCGTCAGAAGGGCGCGCACGATGGCGCGGCGCTGCCCCGGGGCACACTCCTCCCCGAGAAAGCTCCACAGGGAATGCCGGTACGGTACCTCAGCAAAGATCCGCCGGTATCCGGCCCAGAAAAAAAGCCCCAGGCAGGCGGTAAAAAAGAGATAAAATGGGTTTTGCAGCATCTGCGTCCCTCCCAGTGGCGGCTGCGGCCGGTAAAAATCTGTTTTCTGAATCATAACACACTTCCCCCTGCTTCTTCAATCTGGATCGCGCTTCCCTTGCCCCGGCTGTGGGCGGCCACAAGGGCCGCCACTGCCTTTCCGGGGTTCCGTCTCCGGCGGGCTATTCTGCGGTGCTTGAAGCCTGTAGGGGCGGGTGCCCACACCCGCCCGGAGCTGGCCGGTGGCCCGGAGGTGCGGGCCGATGTGGACATCGGCCCCTACAGAGGTCTGCTGCGGCAGGCATCGCCCGGCCAAAATGCTCCGTAGGGGCGGGGCTTGTCCCCGCCCGCGGG
>OBKG01000672.1_pt1 | contig 12339 bp, 10 predicted proteins | sample 1519741 | NCBI WGS metagenome assembly OBKG01 (sample SAMN00265072, study PRJEB22529) | human gut metagenome
ACCGTGAAGCCCGACGAGGGGTATGAGCTGGACGAGCTGACCGTCACCGACAAGAACGGCGATTCCGTCAAGCTCACCGACAAGGGCGACGGCAAGTACACCTTCAAAATGCCAGCCTCCAAGGTCACGGTGGAGGCCGTGTTCACGGCGGCGAAGGTGGAGGGCCTGCCCTTCACCGATGTAACGAGCGGCGACTGGTTCTATGACGCCGTGGCGTATGTGTACGACAAGGGAATGATGGAGGGGACCACGGACACCACCTTCGCCCCCGCCATGAACCTGACCCGGAGCATGATCGCCCAGGTGCTCTACAACCTGGAGGAGCGGCCGGAGGCGCCCGGCGCGGCGGGCTTCACCGATGTGGCGGCGGGCGCATGGTACGCCGACGCGGTGAACTGGGCGGCGGCCCGCGGCATCGTGAAGGGGTACGACACCGGCGCGTTTGGGCCGGAGGACAGCGTGACCCGGGAGCAGCTTGCGGCGATTCTGTACCGCTACGCGCAGGCGAAGGGCTATGACACCACCCAGGGCGGGATGGCCGTGCGGGAGTTCAGCGACTCTGCCAGCATCTCCGACTGGGCGCAGGAGGCCATGGCGTGGGCGGTCAACGCGCAGGTGCTCTCCGGCAAGGGGAACGGCGTCCTGGATCCCCAGGGCACCGCGACCCGCGCCGAGGTGGCCCAGATGCTGATGAACTTCGGCGAGCACGTGGGCTGAACACAGTTCCATTCAAAGAGCAATAAAAGAGCCCCCCGGAATCCCATTGGGATTCCGGGGGGCTTAGTCTGTCCGCAAACTCTCCGGCTAAAGCGTTCAGATAGACTGATAAAAATTGTCTATTATGACTAAGGATATGAAGAGGGGCTTTCCGTTGTACTGCAAGTGTTTGGGGACGAAAGAGAAGGAAGTGCGTCAAAAAAAGGGCAAAATATTCAGCGGACTGCTGAAAATGGAATTCTCTGTTGTTGGATATTGACAAATAAACGATATGACATTATCATTTAATCAAAAATAAACGTTTTATAAAAATGATTAGTAAATGGAGGCGCGGCTATGATGACTGAATTGAAGAGGGCAGGTGGAAACGAGCTGCGGGACTTTAAGGAGCTCTCACTGGAAGAACTGCGCCGCGGATACGTCATCCATAGAGATGGTACTTACACCTGCATTTTCTGCGGCGCGTCTTTTGAGACAGGCGTCATCTATCACAGCCGCGGGCGTGATGTGACGGCAGAGCGGGCGATACGGGAGCATATGCAGGAAGTCCACTCCGGCACATTCTGGCCCATGCTGGAGCTGGATAAGACGCTCAACGGTCTGACCGAGGTGCAGAAGACGCTGCTATCCTGCATCTATGAGGGGAAAAGTACGGACGAGATCGGTGAGATCATGGGAATCAGCACTGCCACAGTACGCGCCCACAAATTCAACCTACAGAAAGCCAAAAGGGAGGCCAAGATCCTGCTGGCTCTGTTGGAGATTCTGGAAGGCGAGGAGCCGCCTGTTCCCCGCCCGGTGCACGGAGAGAGCAGAGCGGAGTCTTCCGGGATAGAACAGACAGACGACCTGTTTTCACTCAATATGCTGCACCCATTTTTTACACAGTTCCGGTATAAATAGGGGGGACGATATGGAACGGCCGAGCCCAGGGCGGAGAAAGATCTGGAACATAACCATGTTTATCATCAGCTATGCGCTGAACAATCTGGTCAGCGGCATCATCTATGATACCTATGTCAATTACATGCAGGAAATGGCGCGTTCGGTAGCGACATCCTTTTGGGCGTTTTATGGGTATGCGACCTTTATCAGTGCTCTGATGCTGCTGCTGATTCCGAAGACGGGCTATAAAAAACTTTTGGTGTTCTGTTCGGCCTCCTGTGCGGCGGCCCTGTTGAGCGCGGTATTCATGCAGACTGAGTCTGTATTCTTTCTGACCACTCTGCTTGCACTGGTAGGCATTCAGCTCCATTATATTATGCTGGCGCCTTATGTGGCGGTGTTTACCGACCAGAGCAACAATATTGACTGGTATACGCGGGCCTACTATCTGGGTTACCTGGGGTATTTTCTTACTACTTATCTGGGCGGCGTGCTGACGGTCAAGATGTTTTCCCTGCGGGCGGGCGTGACCTATCAGGCGGCAAAAACACTGACGGAACACGTCGACACCATGGCGCCCGGGCTGCGGGAACACTACCTACAGGGGAACCGGGATGTGCTGCTGCTTGTTGCAGTGCTCGCGCTGGTTGGACTGATTCCCGTGCTTCTTATCCGGGAAGAGCGGGAAGACCACTGCATCGCCATATCAGAGCAGGTTCCCTGGCGGCAGCGGCTACGGGAGATGCGGCAGGCTCTGCTCCAACGGGATGCGGTGATCTATCTGATCTACTGGGTGCTGATTTCTTTTGGTATGGGACTGTTCACTTCCTATTATTCGATTTTCCTCAACCGAAATCTGCACATTGACCGGGCGACATCTTCACTGCTGGTCTCCCTGTCCTATCTGGCCATCGTTCTCTTCCTGCTATTCACCCCGGCGGTGGTCAGACGGTTTGGGCAGATTGTGACGCTGGGCGGTGTGGCGATGCTCTCCGTTCCGTTTATGCTTCTTATCGCCAACGGCGACCGGTTTGGCCAATTTATGGTTCCAGTCGTGGGCATCGCCCTGTTTATGCGTTCTGGCTTGATCAACCTCAGTTCGCCGGTGGACAGTGCTTTGTCCATGGAGCTGGTACCACGCCAACTCCGCCCGGCCTTTGCCTCTATGATCAATCTGGCGGCGGGGCTCGCCAGTATTCTCAGCGGTTGGTTTACCGGGAATGTGCTGTTTGTGGAACAGGAGGGCTACCGCACGGCCTATTATATTGCCTCCGGTATTTATGTGGTGGCTTGCATGCTGTTGATGGCCGGTCTGTGGAAATACAACCGGGCGGCACCGAACAAGGAGGAGGGGAGATCGTGAGACGTTGCGCTTCCGATGCACAAAAGCTGGAGCAGCTTCGGCGGCTGATCCGTGAGATCGAATATCTGAAATATACACTTAACTCCACGCTTTACTGGGACAAGATGACCTACATGCCGGAGAAGGGGCTGACCTATCGCAGTGAGGTGATGTCCTTTCTAGGCGCGCAGCTCTATGAGCGGTTTCGCTCGCCGGAGCTGCGGAGCCTGGTCGATCATTTTTCCCGGCAGAAGGACGCTCCACCCCAAGTTTCCGCAATGGTTCGAAGGGTAGAGAGCAACTACATTTATATCAATAAGATCCCGCAGGAGGAATATCAGGCATACATTGCCCTCATTGCAAAGGCTGAGCAGGTATGGGAACAGGCACGGGAAGCCAATGACTTTCAGCGGTTTGCTCCCTATCTGGAGCGGATTGTGGATACCTTCCGGGCTTTCGCCGGATATTGGGGGTACGAAGCGGAGCCTTACGACGCCCTCATGAGCTTCTATGAGCCAGGGACTACCGTACAGCAGATGGATCGTCTGGCGGATGAGCTGAAACACTTTGTGATCGACCTGTTTCAGACACTGCAGGCCCGTGGAATGCCATGTGGGGAACCGGCGGAAGGGCGGTTTCGCCTCCCGCTGGAGGAACAGCGGGCCCTCTCGCAATATGTATTGGAGACAATCGGATTTGATTTTGCATCAGGCCGTCTGGACGAGGGACCTCATCCAACAACCCTGGCAGCTTCACCGGGCGATGTCCGAGTGATCACATCCTATCAGGCGGAGGATTTCCGCTCCGGTCTGTTCAACACCCTGCACGAAGGCGGTATGGGCCTTTATGAACAGGATATTGATCCGGCTCTGCTGGGGATGCTTCTGGGCGAAGTGGCATCCTTTGCCACCGAGCTGGCGGAGGCCCGTCTTTATGAGAACATCATTGGACGGAGCGCCGGATTCTGGGAGTATCTGTTCCCAAGAATGCAGCAGCTCTGCCCCTCACTGGCTGTGGGCGAGCGGGAGACGCTCTTTCAGTCGGTCAATCAGGTCCGTCCCACGTTGATCCGGAACAATGCCGATGAGCTGACCTATATTCTCCATATCCTCATACGCTATGAGGTGGAGAAGGATCTGATCCGCGGAACGCTGTCTGTGGCGGAGCTGCCACAGGTGTGGAGACAGAAATATACCGATTATCTGGGAATCACACCCCGGAATGACCGGGAGGGCGTCCTTCAGGATATCCAATGGGCTGCGGGCTATATGGGCTATTTCCCCGGTTACCTTACCTCCAATTTGATGGCCGCACAATTTGCCGCCGCACTGGAGCGGGAGCTGGGGCCCCTTCGCCATTTGTTGGCTGCCGGGCGCTTCCGGGAGATCCATCAGTGGCTGGCAACGCGGATCCACCGCTTCGGAGCGATCTATCCGCCGGGCGAGCTGGTGAAACGGGCCACAGGGGAACCCCTCCGCTCCACCTACTTCATCAACTATCTTCGGGAGAAGTATACTGAGGTATACCAGTTGAAAAAACAATAAGGAGAGAATGAAAAATGTCCAAACTGTTTTCGAAGCTTGGGATGGGCGAAAAGACCGCGCGGAATTTCATTACCATCCTGCTCATCGCCGCAGGCGGTGCCATCATCTACGGCCTGCCCTACTTCCGGTATGACTACTATGACGCCTATTTGGAGGTTTATCATCTGACCAACACCCAGATGGGCGTCTTCGGAAGTATCTTCGGCGTCTTTGGTATGATCTCCTACTTGTTCGGAGGTTACCTGGCAGACCGGGTCAGCATCCGCCTGCTGCTGACGGTGTCGCTGGTAGGAACCGGACTGGGCGGCTTCCTCCACCTGCTCCCCCTGACCTTCCCCATGCTGGTGGGCCTGTATGCCTTTTGGGGCTTCACCTCCCTGTTTGCGTTCTGGCCCGCCTGTGTGAAAGCCGTCCGCGTCTTGTCAAGCCCGGAAGACAAGGGTAAGTCCTTCGGCTGGTTCGAGGGCGGCCGCGGCGTGACCGCCGCCGTCATGGCGCCTCTGGCTGTCGTGGCCTTCCGGATTGGTCTGAGCGCCAGTAATATGGATGACAAGATGGGCATGCGCTATGTGATTATCTTCTACTCTGTTCTTACAGTGCTGAGCGGACTGCTGGTGTTCTGGAAGATGCGGGACGAGTCCACCATTGAGAAGAGTGAGCGTATTACCTTCCGGGATCTGGGCAAGGTGCTTAAAATGCCTGCCATCTGGATCATCGGCCTGGTGACCTTCTGCAACTATGTCTTTACGCTGTCCCTGTACTACTTCACCCCCTACGGCACCTCGATTCTGGGCATGAGCGTCACCTTCGGGGCGATTCTGGCGGCCTGTAAGCGTTTCCTGTGTCCTGTTTCCAACGTGGGCGGCGGCTACCTGGCCGACAAGGTGGGTACCAGCTCCCTGCTGTTCACCTCATTCATCGCCATGGCGGTGGGCACTGTGGCCATCCTGTTTCTGCCACAGGCCACGGCCTCGGTTCTGCCGTTTGTGATCCTGTTCCTGGTAATCTATTTCTTCTACAATGTCAACTATGCCCTGACCTGGGCCATGATGGACGAGGGTAAGATCCCGGAGCGGTATTCCGGAACGGCGGCCGGCATTATCTCCACCGTAGGTTATCTGCCGGAGATCTTCTGTTCCCTGCTGGCGGGCGTGCTGATCGACGGCTATCCGGGCGTCACCGGCTACCGCTACTATTTTTCCTTCCTCATCGTAATGCTGCTTCTGGGCGCAGGCATGGTGTTGGTTTGGAAGCGCTTCCTGAAGAAAAGTCAGGATAAGTAAGCCTCTCTTCGGAAAGGAGAACGTTCTTGTGGAACAACATATACCTGGTATTGTGCTGAAGGACGGCCTGACGCAGCCGGTTTTTGATTATAAAAGGTGTCTGTTTGAGAAGGTCTATGTGGAGACGCCGGTAGATACAGACGGAGACGGCCGACTGGATCTGATCGCAGTCTACATCCGCCGCCCACTGGAAACCACCCAGGGGATGAGGGTGCCCGCGATCTATGTGGCCAACCCCTACATGCTGGAGTGTAATGAGGATTGGTATGTCCCCCACGATGTGGACCGGGATGTGAGTCCCTATCCCCAGCAGCACATCACCGAGTCGGACATCACATTTGACCCGTCCACAGTATCCTTCCCCCAGCCCAGATACCCCAGGGCCACCGTCGGCTATGCGGATACCGCGCCAACGGAGGAGATCCCGTTGGACTGCATCAGCGACTGGTACAGCTACTTCAACTCCCGTGGCTACGCCTCCGTGTTCTGCGGCGGCCTGGGTACCCGGGGATCCCAGGGATTCAACTGCTGCGGTTCCCCGGAGGAGACGGCGGCATTCAAGGCGGTCATCGACTGGCTCAACGGCCGCTGCCGGGCCTTTACCAACCTGACGGACAACATTGAGATCCGGGCGGACTGGTGCACCGGCAAGGTGGCCATGTCCGGCAAGAGCTACCTGGGGACGATGTGTATCGCGGTCGCCTCCACCGGTGTGGAGGGATTGGAAACCATCATTCCCGAAGCCGCCATTTCCAACTGGTATGACTACTACCGCTGCAACGGTTTGAACCTGCCCGCCATCGGCTGGCAGGGCGACGACCTGGACATTTTGGCCAAATACTGCTTCAGCCGTGCCAAGGACCCGGAGGACTATGCGTCCGTTCGGGAGGCGTATGCCGCCTGGCTGGAGGGAATTGCGGCAGATGAGGACCGGGACAGCGGCAACTACAGCCGCTGGTGGGACATGCGCAATTACCTGAAGGCGGCCGACCGGTTCAAGGCATCGGTGTTTCTGGTACATGGTCTGGCGGATTGGAATGTCAAGCCGACACATTGCGTCAATCTCTTTGCCGCCATGGAATCCAGAGGGATCCCCTGTAAGATGATGCTTCATCAGGGCGGGCATATCTACATCCATGATTTGCAGGGCAGCCGGTTCAATGAGATGCTCCACCTTTGGCTGGATCACTGGCTCTACGGTATTGAGAACGGTGCGGCAGAGCGTATCCCCAATGTTCTGGTGCAGAGCAATCTGGATCAGGATCTCTGGCTGGCGTCGCCTTCCTTCCCGGCGGTCAAAGGGTATACCGAGCCGGTGCTCATGCCCGCCCAGGAGAGCGGCCGCCTGGTGGACGACCTGTCAGCCACTGTGTATGACAGAACCCGGGACAACGCCGCCGAGTGGTTGGCCGAGCTGGTGTTGAGCGAACGACATGCCCACTGCCTGCGTTATATCACCGCCCCGCTTAAAACGGATACCCGGATCAGCGGCACGGTTCAGGTTTCGTTTCGTGCCGCCTGCCGGGCCTCTACCGCCATTCTCAGTGCCATGCTGGTGGAACTGGGAGAGGAATGCCGGCTCACACCGGAACAGGAGGTAGTACAGGCCGGCGGGATTCCATGGGGAAACAACACACCGTTGGGGGACTGGAAGCGCTTCCGGTCGGAAGAGAAGCCCTCTGCCTTCAAGGTGATCTCCCGCGGCTGGATGAATGCCCAGAACCGCCGCAGCCATTACTGTAAGGATACCATTGAGCCAGGCGTTATTTACGATTACCAGTTCTCCATGGTACCCATGGATCATACGGTTCGGGCGGGACGGAGGCTCTGCCTGGTTTTGTACGGAACAGATGTGGAGGCCACCCAGCGGCCTTTCGCGGTCACCGAGTTGAGTGTGGAGCAGGATTCCGTCCGGGTTGCGGTTCCCATGGCTCCGGTACATACCCTGCGTTCGGACAAAGGAAATCAATAAAACAAAAACGGGCGCGTTACAAAACAAACCCATAAAAAGATAGACTGGATAGCCCGAAAAGGGAGGCCGGTCTATCTTTTTACTTTAAGCCTAATTAGAAATGAAACGCTAAGGCAAGATGGCGTTCTTTTATTTTGGCGTGATAAAGAGCCCGTTGCAGAACCGCTTTATTCTGCAACGGGCTACTGGTTTTCTATCAAGCCGTCTGAGGGATGTTCCACCTTTGTCAGATGTGAGCAGGCAAGGCTGGACTGTATTCCTGCGGTGTAATTGCTGGAATTGCCCAAATTTTCTGCATAAAGGTAATGGTGCTCTGGGGCAGGCAGGGAGCGGTCCGCGTCGCGGATCACCGCCTGAGCCGCTTTGGCCGTATCAGAGAGGCGGCCGAAGCCCGTCATGGCCAGCAGCACAGCCCCAAGCGCACCGCCGTCATGGGTGTTGATGGTGCACAGCTCCAGTCCCAGCACGTCAGAGAGGATTAGGAGCCATACTGGGCTCTTGGCGGCGCCGCCGGTCACCCGGGCGAAGGCGGGGCGGACCACCCGATCCGCCTTGTCCAGCACCACCAGGCTGTGCATCTGGCCGCAGAAACTGATTTCCGCCACCCGGGACAGGCCATATCGGTTTCCCAGTCCTGCCAGGACGACGTACAGCGCCTCCAGCCAGTCAGACGTACTCGCCGGGAGAGCCGCCCACGTAGAGGCCCGTGCCCCTCCTTTTTTTCAGAAAATAACGTGCCGGAGCACGGGGGCGCTTGGGGGAGGTGTTGCCCTCGTCATCGTAACAGGTATAGAACGCCGGGATCACACCTTGATATTTTTAATATCCATACAGTTTTCCCTTATGTCAGCAGGGAATTTTCAAGACCAGCTTGTCAATATTCATCGGAACTCTATCGGAGAGCTTTGGCAGGTGCCCCTCACCGGGAAAGACCAGCAGGAATCTGTTCTGGTCCAACGTAACCGAATATTCCGGCGTACCCAGGTACATGGTAGAATCCTCATCTGCACGAACTTCCGCCTCATCTAGGGATTCTACTGGGGCCAGGGCTACCTGTTCGCAGCCGGAAAGGACGATGTGGAGGTCCAGATAACGTTCATGGGCCTCAAAAAGAGAGGACTGGGATATGAGAGCCGTGGTGTAGGTAAAGTGGTTGTAGTATATGTCTCCGCCCGGGATCTCAGTCCGCCCCATTGGCAGGGCGGTGAGGTCAGTGGTTTGAAGGAAACGGATGGCCGCGTCCAAATTTGGGGACAGCCCGAAATACCGGGCGAGCTCAGCGCGTTTGTCATAAATCATGTGAATTTTCTCCTTACCTAGTCTGTAGTGCCTGATATGCCGCACCATACAGACCGGCCATATTTCCAGGCTGGGCGCCGACGGCCTGGATGCCGTGGAATCCGGGAATCAAAAGAGCCCTCGTTTGGGCCTGGACACCCTGGGGGCATAGGGCTGCTCCATGGCGCCGCCTGACCGGGGCATTGATGTGCGGCTCCTTCAAATGCCAGAAGAGGGCCCGTCCGCTTTCCAGAGCCGGGTTCACCCGGCTGGCAGCCAAGCGGAGCGCGGCCACAGTGTATGATCTCCCGCTTTCTCATATTGCACTTTAGCATCAGAGCAACATGGGAGCGGTGGCGTTCAGGGTACGTTCTCTGTTTTCCAGGGCGGTTTTGGCGTCTTTTGAGCAGTATTCGTGAAACAGGACATCTATGATAAACAACTGCCCGAGTTTGACGGCGACGGAACCCTGCTGGTTTGGGGCTTCGTCCGCACCGCAGATCAGGAGCAGGTCGGAAAATTTGGCGCCGGGGGAATTGGGAAACCGGGTGACCAGAATCAGCTTGGCCTCCGTCTTCTGGACGAGGCCGCCCAGCTCGGACAGCTCCCGCATGGCGCCGGAAAAAGAGAAATAGAGAATGACGTCCTTGGAGCCTAGGGTAGCGGCGGTGATCGCCTGCATGTGGAAGTCATTGATCCAATGAAATTTGGAGGTGATGGAGGAAAAACGCCCCCAGGCGTCCATGGCTATGATGGAAGTGTTGCCCTGGCCGAAGCAGTACACATTATCCGCCTCATAGAGGCAGTCCACCACCTTGCGGACCGCGCCGTAATCCAGCAAGTCCAGCGTCTGTTGCAGGGCCTGAGTGCCGACGCGGTATAGCTTTTGGCATTTTTGCTCCAGGGAGTCCTCCAACTGGATGTCACCATAGAGGTCATATCCGCTGGCCGGGCCGGAGGTGCTGTCGGAGGAGATGGCCTGAGCCGCCCGTACCTTAAAATCGTTAAAGCTGGCGCAGCCCACAGAGCGGCAGAACCTGGTGATAGTTGCCTCGCTTACCTGGCAAGCATCCGCCAGAGTCTTGCTCATAATATAGGGCAGCTCGGGCTTGTGCTTGAGGATATAGTCGGCCACCCTGATCTCGGAACGGGTCAGTGAGCTGTAGCCTTGGATAATGACATCGAAAATCGATTCGCCATTCATGGATGGTTTCAGTCCTTTCTGTGTAAACGCGGCAGCAGGGTTCAATATCAGGGGCACGCCGCATCTCCAAGAAGCATTTTATGCTCATTTTCTAACTCTGACAATTCCTTGTTTGAGAAAATAAGTATTTTTGTGTAATTGCACAAGAAAAGAAACTGATTTTCGTGTATTATTAGTTATTGAAAATGACTTTCATATGGAATAAAATAGAACCAGCATCAGAGCAACAGTCACCCAGCGGCGCATTTGTCCCAGTGGCCCGTCTACTATGCAACGCTTAGGAAGGAGAAATGAATCAATGAAATACCTCTGGAAACGCGCAACAGGTCTCTTGCTCACTTCCGCACTGGTCCTCGGCCTCGCCGCCTGTGGCGGGACGCCCACAGGCAACACGAATCCGCCGGAAGATCCCGGTACGCAGCAGACCACCCAACCTGTGGCCCCTGACAGCGGAGCCGCCGGCGAAAAGCTGGTCTACTCCAACGGCGGCCCGGAGGAGTTCTTCGAGACGCCCTGGCTCAATCCAGGTACTTACGTCTATAACAAGGCGGTCTATGGGCACCTGATTGTGGCCGACGAAAACCTCAATCCCATCCCCAACCACCCAGACGCGCTGGCTACCTATGAGTACAGCGCGGACGGCAAGACACTTACCTTCACTCTTCGGGACGACGCTTACTGGCACAACGGAGAAAAGGTCACCCCTGAGGACATCAAGTGGAGCATTGAGTTTGTCGCCAAAACTCCGGTGGCCAACGCCGTATTTATCTCAACCTTCTCCGCCATCGCCGGCAGCAAGACCGGCGACACTTTCAATGACACCTTCAGCGGTATCGCTATCGACGGGCAGAAGATCATCATTACCTTTGATAAGATCGCCCCCGACGCTCTGCTGACCTTCACCCAGTTCGCCCCCGTGCCCAAGAGCGAGTTCGAGGGAATTGACCCCCTCCAGGTCCAGCAGGCCCCTTTCTTCCAACACCCCATCGGCTGCGGACCTTTCATGGTGGAAGAGGTCAATATGAAGAACTACACCATCCTGGCACCCTTCGACAAATACTATAACGGCGTGGCCGACTTCAAGATCCAGCTTCTGCCCAGCGCCGGTGACTCCGATCCCAATGTGGTCACCCGCGCCAAGTCCGGCAATCTGGACTACGGCTACACCAAGATGGTTGCAGACGTGCAGGCCCTGGAGGGTACCCCCGGCATCACCGTTACGCCTATCGACGTGCGCTATACCCGCCTGTTCTACCTCAACAAGTTCGACAAGAAGGACGGCTCCCCCGCCCCGTTGGCTGATGTCCGGGTCCGTCAGGCCCTCCGCTACGCCATTGACATGGAGACCATCTGTGAGACTCTTTTCCAGGGCTCGGCTGTCCCCGCCAACGCCCTGGCGCCCGACGCCAACCTCAAGGGCGGCGACCTGAACGACTACAACTACAACCCGGAGAAGGCCAAGGAGCTGCTGGCCGAGGCCAATTGGGACCCCAACACCGTCATCAAGGCTGTCTATTACTACACCGACCAGGCCACTGTGGACCTGATGACCGCCGTTCAGGCGTATTTGGCTGACGTTGGCATCAAGATGGAGTTTGAGCTGGTGGAGGGCGATCTGGCCACCATCCTGTGGGCCGCTCCCGCCGACCAGACCAACGGCCCCCGCGCTGTGGATTGGGACATCTGCTACGCCGCCAACGCCGCCCTCTCCCTTCATGAGTATTACGACCGCTACCGTACCGGCTCTCCCACCAACTCTCACACGCCAGAGGACGCCGAGCTTAACCGCCTGATCGACGCCACCAACGCCTCCGCCGATGTGAATGCGCAGAACGAGGCGTTCAAGGAGCTGATTAAGTACGAGAATGAGAATCTGTTCACCATGGCTCTCTACTATCAGCCCATCTTCCTGATTACCAGCGACAAGATCGGCGACATCCAAAAGGGCACCCCGCAGTTTTGCATCAACTGGGACATCCAGAACTGGAACGTACAGTGATTACCGGCCGAGCCCGAAAAATACATAAGGGCCGGGCCCTCTCCGTTCAGCCCTGAGAGACTATTGATGGGAAGGGGCGGCGCCAGCCGCCCCTTTCTCTTTTAAATTCGGGGGG
>OBKG01000687.1_pt1 | contig 12193 bp, 11 predicted proteins | sample 1519741 | NCBI WGS metagenome assembly OBKG01 (sample SAMN00265072, study PRJEB22529) | human gut metagenome
AGATCATGTACGTACATCCAAAGCAGATCACACAGTTAAGAAAAGACCCAGATTTTAAAGACATTAGGCAATACCCACTTGAAGTTGTAATGAAGGGTGTAATCGGTGAAATCTGTGGATGTCAGGTTATTCCGTCTAAGAAAGTACCTATAAAAAAGGTGAATGGAATTGATTGCTATATCTGCCCGATTGTAAAAACTCAGTCAGATCAGGAAGTTGATGAAGACACCGCAGCGCTGACCATCTACATGAAGAGAGATGTAAACTTTGAACCTGACCGGAATGTCACAGCAAGAACAACCCTTGTGACGGCGGATGAGCATTATACAGTTGTCTTGTCAAACGATGCGAAGGTTGTTCTTGCGAAGTTTGCAAAGGCAGAGGCGGCACCATCCGCATAAAAGGAGGGACACGGTATGGTAGAGTACGCAGACTACACATTCTATAAAGAGCAGTTCCACGGCAGCACCATACCGGAGGCTGCCTTTTCTTCTGCAATTCTGCGGGCGAGTATTTTCGTAAAGTACATCACAACCGGGAAAATAGAAGATATAGAGATCCCGGAAGAGGCCGGAATGGCAGCTTGTGCCGTTGCAGAAGTAATGTACCGGGCTGATGCAGAAGGGCAGCAAAAGAAATCTGAGACGGTCGGAAACGTCTCTGTCTCTTATGTGACTGAGCAGCAGGACGGGCAGGTAAGGGAAACAGCCATGGCAAAGAAGCAGTATGCGGCAGCGTATCCCTTTTTGATCCATACCGGACTTCTATATAGGGGGTGTCACTGATGGTTACAAACGCAGACATAACACTCTATAACAAGAACTATGACCGGGATGCCGGGATAAACCGGTATTACCGCACAGTCTTAAAAGGCGTGAACTGGCAGGATACCACAGCTGTACAGCCTGCAGACAAGGGGATTGTAAGTGCCGATGTTGCAGAAATCTACATTCCGTTTGCAGTAGAGACAGAGAAACAGTTCCGAAAACCGAAGAACTTTGTACAGGATGCAGAAAAGCCAGGCCTTTTCACGATCGAGGCCGGGGACCTGGTGGTCCGTGGCGTTGTAGAAGAAGATCTGACAAGTGCAAAGGACGAGGAACGGCTGAAAAGCGGCTATGATGATGTACGGACCATTGCCGTTGTGGAGACGAACGACAACGGCAGCCCGGAGATGCAGCACTGGAAGGTGACGGCAGAGTGAAAATCAGAGTAACGATGAATCCGGCCAGTGTGATCCTTGCAGAGAGGAATTTGCAGAAAGGAGGCCCTGGACAAAGATTCTCAGTCCATGAGGTACGAAGGGTATCTGATACTTATGTTCCGTTTTTGAATGGACCACTGAAAAATACGGCGATTGAGACAACCTACTATATAAAGTATATAACTCCGTATGCAAAGAAACAGTACAACGAAAACAAAGGAAAAGGTTTGCGTGGAAAGCACTGGGATAAAAGAGCATGGGCGGATAGAGGACACGAAGTGCTTGTGTCCGTGGCGAGGTTTGTAGGAGGAAAACCAAAATGACAATCGTAGAAGCCATACGGGACATTATAAAGCAGTGCCCGTATCTGGATGAATTTTATAAGGGGGTCGGAGTGGATTACCTTGGAGACGATACAACGTATTATTCAATAGAATCCGTTCCATCCGAGACAGTTTTAAAAAGGGATATTGTCGGCAATACGAAGCGGCAGTATCTCTTTAATTTTGCCAGCCGGGAGACTTACGGGGAAGAGGTAAGACAGAACCTTGATAACATTGGGTTTTACGAACACTTCTCTGATTGGCTGGAGCAGTATTCAGATGCCGGAGAGTTCCCGGAGCTGGATGCAGGAAAAGAAGCATTAAAGATAGAAGCAATCACAAGCGGTTATGCATTTGATACAGAACTTGATAAGGCAAAGTATCAGATCCAGTGCCGCTTTCTTTATTACCAGGAAAGGAAGGTATAACAAATGGCATTAAAAAGCGTAAGACAGAGAAGGATGCAGGCCAACTACTTGGACATTGGGGCAGATGATACCCCGAAGTTTGTCCTAATGGGGACAGGGTTCACAGATTTAAACGAGGAACCGGGAGCACAGACCAGCTCTAAGAGATATGTAAATGATGCATCTACCAGTAAAGGAATTACTGGATACGAATGGCAGGCTCCATATACAGCAGACCAGATCCGATCAGAAGAGGCGATTGCCTATATCTGTGAGATCGGAGAGCTTTTAAAAACAGGAGCAGACGCAGAGACAGACTACGTGATCGTAGATCTGGATCAAAATGAAAGCGCAGAGAATACTTACCATGCTCGTAAGTTCCACGTGGCAATCGAAGTAGCCAGTTTCGGAAATGAAGATGGGGAAATGAACTGCGAAGGAAACCTGTTAGGCATCGGTGACGTGGTAGAGGGAACCTTTAACACCAGCACAAAGACATTTACAGCGAAAGGCGATACACCCTCTTAAAGCCGTGACGGGGGTAGCGCTTAACAAAACGACGCTGTCCCTTGCAGTTGCGGCGAAAGAGACACTTATAGTAACCGTAGAGCCTACAGATGCCACGGATAAGACAGTCACATGGTCAAGTGCCGATATCGGGGTTGCAACAGTATCTAATACCGGGGAAGTAACCGGGGTTGCAGCAGGAACTACGGATGTGACAGTGACAACGACAGACGGGAATAAGACGGCAACCTGTGCCGTTACGGTAACAGTAGGAGCATAGAGAAGAAAAAGACAGTGAACATGGAGGAGTACAGGATATGAACAAGATTTTTAAATGGAACGGGGCAGAGTTTAAATTCTCTGCTCTGGATGCAAATATGATCGATAAGTTTGGAACGATTAAGCAGCAGACATTTGATGAATTGATGGAATATGAAAAAAAGCACGGGATTGATGGAGTCTTAAATGCAGAGGGTGTTCGGGCTGAATGTAAGATTATGGACCGGACATTTGATAAGCTACTGGGAGATGGTGCAGCAAAGAAAATGTTTTCTGACACAGACATTCATGAACGCGTTGCCGCATTTAACAAACTTGTGAATCTGCGGGAGTCACAGGTGGAATCTTACAACAAACTTGTCCAGTCCATGGCAGGTGATTAATGAATATTCTGACGGATCAGCTGCCGAAAACCGTTCTGGTGGCTGGCCAGGAATATAAGATCAATACAGACTTCCGAACTTCTATCCTGTTTGAAGAAATGATCCAGGATGAGAACATCACGGAAGAACAGCGGTTTTTCATGGAAGAACTTTTAAATATCCCGGAATTTGATGGAGATGAGAAAAAAGCCAGGTTGCTTGCGAAATATAATAGCGGCCTGGCTTTGTATTATCCGGTGATCCCGGATGATCTGGACGGAGCAATCTCCCAGATGCTTTGGTTTTACCAGTGCGGCAAGACTGAGGAACAGAAGCAATCTGGGAAAGGCAAGAAGCAGGAGCAGATCTACAGCTTCACGCATGATTCGGATTATATCTATGCTGCGTTTATGGAGCAGTATGGAATTGATCTGAACGCCGTGGAACTGCACTGGTGGAAGTTTTCTGCCATGTTCGCCGGACTAAAAGAAGACTGCTTAATATCGAAAGTGATGGGATACCGGGCAGCAGATACAGCCGGGATGGATAAGGAACAGAAAAAGTTCTATAAAAAAATGAAAGAAATATATAAACTTCCGGAAAATGTGTCTGAAGAAGACCGGATTCTGGAAGAAGAAGTCACACAGGCCCTAATGAACGGTGGGGACCTAAGCAATATTTTATAAATAAAAACACTGTAACACAGAGGTTGCAGGGGAGTGGAACTCTACGCCCAGGAAGATAGAGAGTGAACATAGAAGACAGACGCAGGCAAAAAAGAAAGGAGGGCATATGCCTGACGGAAGTATTGAAATAGAGGTTGAGTTAAATTCCGAGAAAGCCGAAAAGGAACTTAAACAATTTTCGAAAACACTTGGCACAGAGACTAAAAAAGCAGCAAAATCCGCAGAAACCGCAGCCAAACAGGCAGTAAAATCCGCAGAAACTACAATTAAGCAAGCGGCAAAAGCGGCAGAAGCCGCCACAAAGCAAGCGAGTAAAACAACAGAACAAGCGGCAAAGCAAGCAGGGAAGACGGCGGAAACAGCCGCAAAGCAAGCCGGAGAGAAAGCCTCACAGAGTACAAAAAGGTCTGGAGAGGAACAGAAACGATCTTATAAGCAGACAGAAGCACAAGCCAAGAAAAGTGCGGCCAATGCAGAAAAATACTGGTCTGGTGCTGCTGGAAAAATAAAATCTGCGGTATCCACCGGAATGAAAGCAACCGGGGCCGCAATGATTGCGGGAGGATCTGCCGCTATCAAGGTTGGCAGTGATTTTGAAGCGGGGATGTCCGAAGTGCAAGCAATTAGTGGGGCATCTGGCAAGGAATTAGAGTCTCTACGAGATAAAGCAAAAGAAATGGGCGCCACTACAAAATTTAGCGCTACACAGAGTGCAGAAGCGCTAAAGTATATGGCAATGGCTGGATGGAAAGCAGATCAGATGGTGTCGGGTCTTCCCGGAATCATGAATCTTGCGGCAGCTAGCGGCGAAGATCTTGGAACTGTAAGTGATATTGTAACAGACGCTTTAACTGCCTTTGGATTACAGGCAAAAGACAGTGCGCATTTTGCTGATGTGCTGGCAAAGGCATCAAGTAGCAGCAACACAAACGTAGGAATGATGGGCGAGACATTCAAGTACGTTGCTCCCATTGCTGGTTCTATGAAGTATTCCGTTGAGGATACAGCTACTGCCATTGGATTGATGGCTAATGCAGGAATTAAAGGGGGAGAGGCCGGAACATCCCTTCGTGCAATTCTAACCAGACTTGTGAAACCGCCGAAAGATGCAGCGCAAGCATTGGACGCTTTAGGGGTAAGTGCCAAGAACTCAGACGGGACAATGAAGCCGTTAAGGGAGGTTATAGGGGATCTCAGAGAGAAATTTTCTGGATTGGATGACAGTCAGAAAGCACAGTATGCAGCAAGTATTGCAGGGCAGGAGGCCATGTCTGGATTGCTTGCGATTGTGAACGCAAGTCCAAGTGATTTTGATAAGCTAACGAAGTCGATTGATAAGTCCAATGGTGCGGCAAAGAAGCAAGCAAAGACAATGAACAACAATCTGAAAGGGGCTTTATATGAGTTAGGCTCTGCGGCAGAATCCGTAGGAATAGAGATTTACGATGATATAAAAGGACCTCTGACCAATGCTGTAAAGGCTGGCACAAAACAAATCAGTTCATTGTCTAAGGCGATCAGTAAAGGTGGAATAAAATCTGTTGTACCAGAGCAAACGATTACAACAATCAAAAACCTTGGATCTGCGGCGAAGACAGTCGCAGGCGGTGGTCTAAAAGTACTGGGATCTGCGGCGAAGTTCCTAGGAGAGAACATACAGACGGTACTTCCGTTAGCAACAAGTCTTTTGGTTGCATTTAAAGGGTATAAAACAATTACTGCTACGGTTGCGACTTTCCGAACTATGCAGGAAGCAATGGCCGGAGCAAGTACCGGTATGACTTTGCTTGGAACGGTCGTTAAAATTTTTACTGGGCACACGATGGCTGCGACAACAGCAACGGGTGCATTTAATGCGGCATGTACTGCCCTTGGTGGTCCGATCGGTATGGCTGTACTGGCAGCAGGGGCCTTGACAGCAGGGATTGCAGCATATGCGATAGCGACAGAAAAAGGGGTTACCAAAGAAGAAAAGCTGATCCAACAGCATGAAAAGTCCGTTGCTTCTTACAAAAAGCTGTCAAAGGAACTTGCGGAGAATAAAAAGTCCAGGGAAGACGCAATCACCACAGCAGAAAATGAAGGTGCCACGGCTGAAATATTGTCCCGCAAGCTTCAAGGATTAATGAAGCAGGAGCATAAGAGCGCAGGGACAAAAGAACAGATTAAAACCATCGTACAGCAGCTTAATCAGATTCTCCCTGATTTGGGTCTTGCTTATGACGATGAGAAAGATAAACTAAATCAGTCGACTAAGGCGATACAACGTAATATCAAGGCTCAAAGAGAATTAGCAGTGGCGAAGGCATATACTGCTCAAAATGAAAAAGTAGCAGAAGATATTATAAAGACTGAAAAAAATCTGACAAAGTATAAAAAAGAACAAAAACAGGCAGAAGATGATCTCGCAGAAGCTACCAGAAAAAGAAAAGAGACTGAGAGAAAGTTCAAGGAAGATCCTTTTCATACGTCTGGAACTGATGTAAGGATTGCGAGGAGAGAAGAAGATGAACTCAAAAAAATCAACGATGAGAAGCTGAAACTTGTCGGTGATACGCAAAAAAAGATTAATGATTTAAATGATGAAATAGATTCCAATATTGCGAAATCCACGGCACTGACAAACTATGTGGAGTTCACCAACAACATTGATAAGCTTGCCAAAGAAGCAGGTATAAAGGCATCTAAAATCCCGGAGTCCATAGGTAATGGGATTAAAAATGGTATTTATACCAATCCAGCATCTGGCGAAGATCTTTTACAATTAATTGATGTTGATAATCTTCTTTCAAAGGCCGGAGAAGCAGGGGTAAAAATACCGGAATATTTAGCACAAGGACTTTCTAATGGTTCTATCTCATTTAAGTCCGCAGCAGACCAGTTAACCAAGGGATTGAATTATGAAAAGCTTTATACTGATGCTTTTGGTTCTGGGAAGAAAATACCTGAAAGTGTTGCAGCTGGAATCCAATCAGGACAGTATGCAGTGCCAACCTCAACAACTGCAATGAAAAACCTGGTGACGTTTGACGATTTAAAGGCTAAGGCACAGAACGGCGGGGTCCAGGTGCCTGAATCTCTTGCAAGCGGTATCATGTCTGGAAGCATGAAGCCAAAGGAGGCCGCCGCCGCACTTGGTAATCTGATGGATTTTCAGGAGGCGATTAATAAGGCGGGGCTTCAGGGGGCGCAGATTCCGACAGAGTTAGCCACAAAGGTGGCAGAAGGAAAGACAAGTGTAGACGATGCGATTAAACAGCTTATAGTTAACACCCCGAATGTTTCTCCTGACGAAGTTGGATTTCTTAAGTCTTTTGATACGATTGCAGGAAGTGTTGACACCAAAGTTAAAAAAATTGAAGATTCAGGAAAGCGAATACAGAAAGTTTCGAGCATCCCAGCAGTAGATAATAAAGCAAGTGCAGATAAAACATTTGGAGATCATCCGAAAGCAGCAGCAACCGCAGAGAAGAAAGTTAAAAAAAGCACAGATGGAATTAAGAAAGCTTCAAAAATTCCGGCAGTGTCCAGTTCTGGAAATGCCACAAAGTCGGTAAATGATTATACGTCAACTATCGGAAAGGGAGCTGGAAAAGCAAAGTCTGAGGCGAAAAAGGTAAGCAACGCAGCAGCAAGTGGATTTTCTGGCGGTGAATCTAAGGCTAAAGCAGCAGGGGCGAAACTCAGCGGCGCATATGTCTCTGGCATTTCTTCCAAGAGCGGGCAGGCCACGGCAAAAGGAAAAGAACTTTCCAGCAAAACTGCCAGCGGTGTTACCGCAAATAAAGGAAAGATCAAGACAGCGGCGCAGAGTGCGGTAAACGGTGCAAAGAAAGTAAGCACAGGTGGATTCACAAGCGTTGGAAAGAACATTTCTTCTGGAATTGCCTCAGGGATCAATGCGAACTCCGGTGTTGTTTCTTCGGCGGCACGAAAGGTAATTCAACAGGCGAAAGCTGCGGCAGAAGCGGAGGCGGGCATCCATTCTCCATCTACTCTGTTCAAAAATGCGATCGGAAAATTCCTCACTCTTGGTATAGCAACCGGAATGACGGAGAATGCCGATAAAGCGGCGAAAGCGTCTATGAAGGTGATAAACGTGACTATTGGGGCCGCAAAGAAAGGTATCCCGTCCCCTGCTAAGATGTTTAAAACCCTAAAAGGCGAGACGATCCCGAAAGGCATTGCAAAGGGCGTAAGGGAAGGGCAGAGCGAGCTTGTGGCAGAGATGCAGGGTGTCATTTCCACAGCGCTGTCTGCCGCAAAGAATGCAGCAACAAAAGGCAACTACTCAGAAATTGGGAGCGATCTCTTAAGCGGTCTGAACAACTCCCTGAGCACTGCAAAACAACGGTCCTCTGAGACGGTACAAGAGATCATAGACCAAGCATACAATAAGCAGGTTAAGGCATCTGAAAAAGCTGAAAATAAGCTGCAAAAGAAAATTGATAAGCTGGGCAATAAAAAGAAAAATAAGAAAAAGAAAGCGAAGCTTAAGGAAGAACTTAAGGATTTAAAAGCTGCAAATGCAAAGAAGGAAAAGCAGTTAAAAGAGGCAGGGGAAAAGGCCGCAAATGCTTATAACACGGCATTTGAGAAAGAAGCGGATCGCCTGACAAAGATTGCAGAAGAAAAGATACAGGCATTGTCTGAGAAGTATCAGGAACAATATAATGAGATCAAGAGCCTGCAAGACAATTTAATCAGTAAGCAGCAGTCTTACGGAAGTATGTACGATCTGGACCAGAATCTGCATGATATTGAAGATTACCAGGCACGTCTAAAAGCATTAGAGAACAAGATACCAGACAGCCTGATGCAACGTATCCTTGGCATGGATGTAGAAGAGGGCCGACAATACATGGCCTGGTTCCAGTCCCTTACGGCGGCAGAACAGAAAGCCTACATGGAGAAGTGGAATAAACAACAGTCCATGGCAAAGAACTTCTCCGAATCTTTCTTTAAAGACGATTTTGAGAAGATCAATAAGGAATATCAAGCGGCAATAAAAAAAGAGACAGATAACCTTAATGCCGAGATGAAAAAGGCCGGGGCTAACGTTGCAAAAGGTTTGGCTGCTGGAATAACGGGAGAAACCCGGAATCTGAGCAAGGCAATGAAAAAGCTTTGCGAAGATATTGTAAAATCCGCAAAAAAAGAACTTAAAATAAAATCCCCATCCCGTGTATTCGCCCAGATCGGAAAGTTTACGATCCAGGGAGCGGAAAAGGGGCAGGAGAAAGAGGCCCCGAAACTGTATCGGCAGGTTGAAACGGTAGCAGATACTATGGCGGCCCGTTTTGCAAAAGCAAACTTAAGTATACCGAATCTCCAAGGACGGATGCAGGCGGCGGTTGCCCGGCAGATGTCTAAGATTACGGCGAGTGTGCAGCCGCAGGTTGTTTACGCCAGAGGCGGTGGAAGCGTAACAGAGAAAACGATTTACACTGGTCCAGAGAAGATCGAAGTGCCGGTGACCCTGGAAGGTAGAGAAATAGCGAGGGTGACCGCTCCGTACATGGATAGCAGACTAAACAACATGGCTGACAGAAAGGCCAGAGGAGGTGTATAGATGGAAAACAGAGGGACACTTGGGGCATTAATCGGAGAAAAACATACATTAAAAGACTGGAATCTGGGGTGGCTGTCTGTCACTCTAGGATTCCCAGAAGCGAAGACGTATGAGCAGGAGATACCGGGTGCAGATGGTATCCTTGATCTTACAGAGGCAGTTGTGGGAGATGTGAAATATAAGCAAAGATCAATTTCTATGGAGTTTGACATGCTGGATACTGATTACTTTGATTGGCAGGCAAAGCTATCAGAAATCGCAAACCACCTAGCGGGACAGAAATACAAGATTTTTTTGGACAGTGATCCAGCATTCTATTACATAGGACGGCTGAAACTGGACACAGAAAAAACCGAAAAAGCAGAAAGCAAGATCACGATATCCGGAGAGGTCGACCCGTATAAATATGAGAAATATAGCAGCTTTGATGATTGGACCTGGGACGACTTCAATTTTGAAACAGGAATCATACGGGAATATAAAGACATACAAGTGGATGGCAGCTATCAACTTTATATCCCAGGACGCAGGAAAAAGATTGTGCCGGTGATCGAGTGCAGCACTGCTATGCAGGTGACGTATGGCGGGAAAACGTACAGCTTGCCCGTAGGGAGAAGCAAGGTCTTTGATATATGGCTGGGTGAAGGAGATAACTATCTTACTTTCACGGGCACCGGAACAGTAAGCGTAGATTATAGAGGAGGGAGTTTATAAGTGTATAGAGTACTATGCGACAACAAAGTGTTGCACGATGTAAGGGACGAAGATTATATGTTGCTGGGGCCCAAAGTGGCTTTAGAGTTAAATAAGACCGGGAATTTTGATTTTTCTATTCTTCCACGGCACCCGAATGTAAATAATATAAACAAACTGAAATCTAAGCTCGAAGTCTACGAAGATAATGAGCTGCTATTTGCCGGCCGATCTCTGACAGATGAAATGGATTTCCAGCGAACTGGACAGATTGCTTGCGAAGGTGAGCTTGCCTTTTTGTTGGATTCTGTACAGAGGCATCACACTTATGGAAGCGATTCTGCTGAGGTGCATAAGGCAGATAATAACATAGATATCTTTAAGGCACTTATTGCGGAGCATAATTCCCAAGTGGGTACAGAGAAAAAATTCACGGTTGGGATCATAGACATCGACAGTGCCACAATCACAAAGCTAGAAACCAATTATGAAACCACATGGGATTTTATAAATACAAATTTTATCTCAAAATATCCAGGATATTTACGGGTTAGGCATAAAAACGGCGTGCGATATCTGGACTATGTAAAGCAATACGGAAAAGTGAGCAACCAGGTGATTCGGTTTGGAGAAAATTTGTTGGATCTGAAAAAGTACACTAAGGCAGAAAACATAAAGACAGCAATTATTCCGGTGGGCGGAAACGGTGTTACAAGTATTGCTTCTGCGAACGGAGGAAAAGATTATATCTATAACCAGGAGGCAGTTGACCTGTATGGATGGATCTACGAAAAAGTAGACTTTCCGGATGCGGTTGATCCGAAAGACTTACTTGCGAAAGCTCAGGAATATCTAAAAACCTGTGTAAACCTTGCGATCACGATAGAACTGACCGCAGTGGATCTGCACATGATCGACGTGGATATAAATACTATTCGCCTGGGTGACCTGGTGCCTTGTGTGTCACAGCAGCATGGATTATTGAGCACTATGGGGGATGTCTCTACTTACTACCTTGTTTCTAAGTATGAAATAGACCTGGAGAACCCGGCAAACAACAAGATCACCTTGGGCCGCACAATCAGCAGCCTGACGGACAAAGTTGCTGGCAATACGAATCTGACCAATATCGTGCAGGGGATGGCGGGGAGCGTAAACAATGCTGTAAACACAGCAAATAACGCAGCAAACACGGCTGAGCAGGTAAAAGTAGAGATGGATGCGGTTACAAACAAAATTTACCCTGTCGGCAGTATCTATATCTCTGTAAACAATGCGAATCCTGCGTCCTTCTTCGGCGGAAGCTGGACAGCATTTGCAACAGGACGAACGATCGTCGGGGTAGATACAAGTCAGGGGGAGTTTAATTCCGTTGAGAAGCCTGGCGGTCATAAATCCTTACAGAGCCATACACATGGGCTTAATAATCACGTACATAGCCTAAATAATCATACACATAGTGTTCCGAATCATGTTCATACGATGCAGGGGGCTGGAAATCATTATCATTATCTCGGAATTAACAAAGATGCTGTACAAAAAGGAACGTCTTATAACAAACCGAACAATTTTGAAAGCGGCAGTACATCATACAAGTCAAACACAACAGGCAACCATACGCATACCATGAACTCTTCTGGGACATGTACCACGGGAGGAAATAGTGGAAACACGGGCGGAAACAGCGGAAATACAACTTCCGCAGGAGGCGGAAATGCCGGGAATTTACAGCCATATATAACGGTATATATGTGGAAAAGGATAGGATAGAAAGGAGCAATATGACAATACAAGAAGCATTAAATAATATAAAAAATGCTGTCTTTGGAAGGGATGTCCGACAAAGCATCCATGACGGGATCAAAGGCATTAACGATGAAAGCAAAGCAGATATTAAGAGAATAAACGACGAAAGCAAGGAAGATATGAGAAAGAAGCAGGCTATAATCGACCTATACACTGGCAAAATGGATCTGTTGAATGACAAGTATGAAGAACAGATAAAAAACATTACGCTTGACAGCCCTTCGGATTATGAGATCGTAGATTCCCGTAGAACGAGAGAAAACACGGTGTATGCCACTCTAAAGCAAAGGCTCGACGAAGATAAAAATTCTATTTGGATCAGAGAGGAAAAAATATGTTCTGCTGTATTAAATG
>OBKG01000688.1_pt1 | contig 12184 bp, 8 predicted proteins | sample 1519741 | NCBI WGS metagenome assembly OBKG01 (sample SAMN00265072, study PRJEB22529) | human gut metagenome
AATCAGGGTTCCCTGGTCTAAAATTACGAACAGCAGTCCAAACTGCCTCAGCAGCTTCGTCAAATCTTGCTTTTTTTCCATCTCAATCTCCTCCCAATGCTAATTTCAAAATTGTTTGCTGGGATTTCGCTTCTTCTCCCAGCAATTCACCTGTAATCCGTCCGCCGCACATCACGATCACCCGGTCGCTCATGCCAATCAGCTCCGGCATCTCAGAAGAGATCATAATAATCGCGATACCCCGCTTTGCCATATCCAGCATAATGTTATAAATCTTGGCTTTCGCGCCTACATCAATTCCTCTTGTGGGCTCATCCATGATTAACACTTTCGGGGCAGACAGCATACATTTAGCAAGAACCACCTTCTGCTGATTTCCGCCGGATAGGCTTCCAGCCGCGTCCTCAATGCCGTTCATTTTGGTGGCCATCTGTGCCGCATAATCCTGGCAGAGATTTTTTTCCTTTGGCTTGTTAATAAACCCGCCTTTGGACATTAGATCGAAATTTTGAATTGAGATATTTTCCCGGATACTTCTGTCCAAGAACAGCCCCAGAGCCTTCCGATCCTCGGAAGCAATGATAATATGGTGCCGGATCGCGTCCCGGGGATGACTGATCGTGATCTTTTCACCATTCAGGTAAATTTCCCCTGAATCCAGCTTATCGTACCCTACCAAGGCCCGCATGACCTCGCTGCGCCCAGCTCCCACCAGGCCAGCCATTCCCAGGATCTCCCCTGCCTGTACAGTCAGATTCACATTTTCAAATACGCCCTTCCGGTTAAAGTTCTTCAGCTCCAGCACCACATCCCCCTTCTTCACCGTGCTGCGGGGATATCCGCCTTCCAGCTCACGTCCGACCATCATGTTGATCAGTTCTTCCGGGGTGGCTTCCTTTGTGCGGACGCAGCCGATAAACTTGCCGTCCCGTAAGACAGAAACCCTGTCCGCCAGTTGGAACACCTCTTCCATACGGTGGGATATATAGACAATGCCTACCTTTTTTGCTTTCAGGCTGTCGATGATCTTAAAAAGGGTTTCCGTCTCCTTCTCTGACAGGGAAGATGTTGGTTCATCCATAATGATCACCTTGGAGTTATAGGACACAGCCTTGATAATCTCCATCATTTGTGTCTGGGCAATATTCAGATTCTTCATCTTCATATCCGGTTTGATAAACTCGGATAGTTCATATTCTTCCAAAAGCGCCTGGGTGCTGTCATTCAACGCCTTTTTGTCCACAAAAGGTAAGCCTTTAATCTTATGCCGTTCCCGTCCAAGGAATACATTCTCCGCTACTGTCATCTCCGGAATTGGGCTCAATTCCTGATGAATCATGGAAATTCCCGCGTCCAGCGCGTCACGGGCAGATTTAAAATCCGCTTCCTTTCCATCCAAAAGCACAGTTCCGGCATCCTTTGTATAAATCCCCATGATAATCTTCATCAGCGTTGACTTTCCCGCACCATTTTCGCCCATCAGTGCGTGAAGCTCTCCTGGGGCTACGCTCAGTTCCGCTCCGTTTAACACGCTTACGCCAGAAAAAGATTTACAGATGCCCTTGGCTTCCAAAATATACTCTTTCTCTTCCAAGCCTTCCTCCTCCTTCCACAACTGTTTTGTCCTTTCCCAGTTCCCTTTGCACATTGCCGTGCAGGTTTCTGTCTGCTAAAAATGCACAATATACACCTATTTTAACCACATTTTTTTGGCATTTATGAGAAATTAAAAACACCTCCATTACCGTTTTGCATAATATTTCTGTCATAAATAATTTATTTTTTGTTGATGATGGATTAATTATTGCAGAAAAACGTTTTTCTGTCAATAGGTTTTTTACATTTAAATCAACATTGTGAAAGTTGTATGGTTTTCTTTTTTGTTTTTGTGCATTATGTTTAAACTTTTATCTTGAATTATTCACCGCAAAGCTGAAAGCAAAACTTCGGGACGGCGTCCGGTATTGCAGCAAAGATGCAGATCTGTTCATGATCCCACTTTTGCAGGAATACCGGAACAACTATCCATCGCTTCCATTATATTTACGCGGGGACAGCGGCTTTGCGTCCCCAAGTCTCTATGAGGCACTTGAGGATAACGACTGCAAATATGCGATCCGTTTGAAACTGAACCAGACGCTGCTTAAATATGCTGCTGACAGCAGCTTCTCAAAAACAGTGCCTGCAAACCGGCTTCAGATCCATGTTCTGGCGTACAATTTATTCAATTGGTTCCGGCGGTCAGCTCTTGCTGTTAAAATGCGAAAACAGCAGGTCGATACCGTCCGTTTGAAACATAGCAGCTTTTTAACGAACATTGACAATCTCAAGGGTCTCAACGAATAGCCATAGGGATACTATACCCATTTTTGGTACTGGTCGTTGACGCAACAATGAGATTTCAGTATTCAGAGTATTTCGGCGAACAACTCAGGTCAGGATTTATCGCCGTGAATAATTCAGGTTTATTTAAAAAATGTCTTTAATCATAATTCAAGGTATTTCGATAATCGAAAATTTTATTTATAAATTTTGTTCCGCAACTGTTATTTTTTTCAAAAATAAATGTTGAAATATACCATAACAGGTAGTAAAATGCAAATAGAAACACTTAAAATGTTTCCGGGGAAGGGGAGATATTGTGCCAAACATAAAGGATGTGGCCAAAAAAGCTGGGGTTTCCATATCAACGGTATCCAACGTGTTAAATGACACAAAATTCGTAAGCGAAGAACTGAAAAAAAAAGTGCAGGATGCCGTTCAGGAATTGAATTATAAGGTGGATCCCATTGCCCGCAACATGAAAACCAGAAAAACTAAAACCATTGGGCTGATCACAGCCGATGTATGCGGACTCTTCTATCCTTTTCTAATTAAGGGTGTTTATGAGGTTGCCAACCAAAGGGGATACCAGGTGATGATATGTGATTCCGCCGGCGAGTACGGAGAACAAGGCGCGATTGAACGGGAAAAGGAAAATTTTGATAAAATGTTTGCCAACAAGGTAGGCGGGATTATATTTGCGTCTGTGACATCTCCTCATATGGACAAAGAGTACTGGTATTCTCTCAAGAAAAAAACATTTCAGCATCAAAATATCCCCCTGGTCAGCATTGAGCAGGATTTCTCAGAGGTTGGAATTGATTCGGTATATTTTGACTGTTATGCCAATTCCGTAAAGGCAACGGAACATTTAGTGGAATGTGGCTGTAAAAAAATCGCCCATGTTACTGGGCCTGTTTTCAGCAATGTAGTAAAGGAACGGATGCAGGGTTACCGGGACGCCATGAAAAAATCCGGTTTAGATGTTAAGGATATCATGATAGCCTATGGCGATTACACGCATCAGAGCGGTTATAAAGCAGCAAAAACCTTGATTCAGAACGCAAAAGGATTAGATGGGATATTTTTCGCGAATGATCTGATGGCTCTGGGAGCGTTAAGGGCGTTTAAGGAGTTAAATATCCGCATACCGGAAGATATCAAAATTATAGGATATGACAATACTTTTGCCTCAGGCCTTGTGGATCCTTCCCTTTCAACGATCCATATTCCGAAAAGGCATACAGGAAAACTGGCAATGCAGCTGCTTGTTGACCAGATTGAGAATCCGGTGGAAAACCGAAAGGTGCAAAAAATCAAGGTGGAAGGCCGATTGGTGGTTCGGCAATCCACTGTAAGCGGTGCGTCAGATGACAGGGTTTTAGCTGACTGAGAACAAGGGTACGGCACACTATAGAGGGAGGGAATCAAAGTGATGGGAACTGGAAAAAAAGCGTATCGGATCGGGGTTTATGAGAAAGCCCTGCCCCAAAAGCTGAGCTGGGAAGAGAAATTCATTGCTTCCCGAGAGGCTGGTTTTGACTTTATGGAAATGAGTGTGGACGAATCTGATGAAAAGCTTGCCCGCCTGGACTGGAGTGATCAGGAAATTGAGGCGGTACTGAAAGCAGAGGCAAAAACTGGATTCCCCATTGAAAGTATTACTTTTTCCGCCCAAAGGAGATATCCTATGGGAACACTAAAGTGGAGGAAAGAAGCCTGGGAAATCATCGAAAAATGCGTTGCCTTCGCGAAGAAGATGGGCATCCGGATTATCATGACCCAGGGATATGACGTATACTATGAGGAAACCAGTGATGAGATCACAAGAGAACGGTTCTATCAGACCCTGGAGAAAGCTGTCATGTTAGCTGCTGCCCATGGAGTGACTTTGGCCACTGAAACCATGATGGATCAAGAATTTATGAATTCTGTGGAAAAAGTCATGTACGGTGTCAATCGGATCAATTCTCCCTACTACCAGGCTTATCCTGATATTGGGAATATTTACAACAGCACGGATGATATCATCCGGGATATTCGGACAGGGGCCGGACATATGGTGGGAGCCCATTTGAAAGAAACTCTACCCGGCAAAGACCGGAGCATCCCTTATGGGCAGGGGCAGGTGGATTTTCCAACTTACATTGCCGAATTTTATCGCCAGGGCATTCGCCGCTATGTGGCGGAATTCTGGCATGACGGAGGGGATAACTGGAAACAGGTGATGAAAGAAAATCGAGACTTCCTGGATCGGCAGTTTGACCTGGCATTTAAGATGATAGAAACGTAATTGTCCAGAGTTTCCAGATAAACAGAGTAATCATAACCGTTCATACGGGGCATCAAGACTATGAAAAATTATTCACTGCAAAGCGGTGCATGCGGATGAAATCCGCACAAAACCTACAGTTACAAGTGAGTGTAAAAAAAGCCCAGCTTTCGCCGGGACTTTGTCTACAACGGTTAGGGTTCATAAATCAGTTACGGTATATGTGCCTCCCCGGGATAAACCAATATGTAAGATTTCATCACGCTTATACGTCCAATGAAATACCATCAGCTCTGTATTGATAGATTCTGTCTGCCAGTTCCTTTTTTTAATATAATTTTGTCCATACGTAGTATGTAGAAATATCTGCATTAAGCACTTGGGTGTTCTTAAGTTTATGTCTCTTTATAAAATAGAACAAAGCACTAATTCCATACACCTGAGAGCAGTGTTATAAATGATATAAATAAAATCAGAATCCCTACACACAACATATGCAAATTTTTCTTAAATAGTAATTTAAAAATAGCAGTTTCAGAGCAGATTAAAATAATCAAACAAACACTTAATACTGTCCATCCAAACATAGCATAAATATCTCGTTCTACTTCGGGTATTGTATATGCAGCTCCCTTTGCTATACCCTGGATATCAGTAATAAAAATCAGTAAACATGGGCAAGTAAAAAATCCCAAAAATATATTAATTAATACTCCAAATATTTTCTTCATTCATCTAGTTTTCTGTCATTTCAGTAGATAATCAATAGCGTTGTATATTGCTTAATTATTTTTCGAAAGGAACTAAATCCAGTATATCCCAAATGACACATTAAGCAGAGCGTATTATATCCAGATATCCTGGCAAAAAATTTAAACGTTTCCTTTTATACCAACCATCTTCCGTCTCAAACAGTACTTCATTTTCACTTACAATATAAAATGCACTGCCAAATTCGAAAATTTCTTTATCGTTTTAATAAATATTAGCCACTTGAACATGAACAAAATATAACTCATTCTTTCTCAGCATCTCTCTAGTCCCTTCTGCTAGATGTCAGATACTTTTATACATATCCCATTTATCCATATGTATAATGGCACAATCATATCTGGGATTATCAACAACAACCTCATCATTTATTCTGATTTCATCGGAACTATAAAATATTCTTTGTCCAACATAGCCTTCCTTGTGATCACCTTTATAATGCTGACCTATTCCCATAAACTCAGTTATTTCCCATTCACCATAAAACATTTCCATTTTTCAGATACCCAATCTTGAATCCGCCATATGTATGCAAAAAAAACGCCAGCAAAATCCCATAGTTCAGGATCATGACCCAGTTTCCGCGCCGGTAAAACGGCATCTGGAGTATGGTATCGTTATAACATCCGATCCAAACTGCCGCATACAGCAAACATAGACCTATCAACATAACCGCCGCGAAAAACAGCTTGATCAGCCGTTTATATTGTTCTTTTGTCTTTAGGTTTCTCATGACTTTCTTTCACTCAATCCTTTTCCTTTCTCGTCTGCAGCCCGTACTCCAGCCATTCTCACACTTACCAAAAATCCGCCGCATACGCAAAGCTGCTGCCCATATGCTTCGTTGATCCAATCCACACATTGAATCGAGTATCCCATAATGATCACAATAAATGAAACAGCCATGCAAACTGTCTTATTTTCCTTGATTTAAACATAATAAACCTTTATACAGTATATCATTGAATAAGGAAATACGCAACTTATTAATTTTTTGAATTCAATGAACCCAAAGATAAATGCACTTTCCTCAAAGATTATAAAAAGAAACATATCTGCCAAACCTATGAATTTGTCTGCAAATAATGTGTAGGCTTTGCAGCTACTGCAATTCCTTTTGTGCTATTTCATCCCCCGCGGCTTCCATTGCCTCAACCTAGACAAAGCTCCTTTTGTATGCAATAGCTGTGCACATTTTTTTACTCTCATATTTTTTAACAACAGCACTAGAATCAGCAAATTAGAACATGTCTTAACCAGTATGGATGTATGTAGTTCACATAACGCTCCCACAAACAACAGCACTCGTTCCTTTTTACTCAACTCTGATGTAAAATACCCTTCTATGCTGCTGCACAGAGCTATAATTGTAAGACCCGACAAAATAAACTCTATCATAATCTCCATAACGCTGCTTTCCAGCATTAAAAGCGCAGGATTCAGCACAAACAAAAACGGAATCATATAAATCGGTATAGCAATTCTGCTTGCGCACAATCCTAACCTGAGCGGACTTTCATTTAACAGACTGGCGGAAGCAAAGATTGCCGTTGCCACCGGAGGCGTAATACAGGAAAGAATGCCGAAGTAAAAAACAAACATATGCGCGGCAATCGGCTCAACTCCAAAGTCTACAAGAGCGGGCGCTACTAAAACACTCAGCACGATATACACAGATGTTGTGGTCATGCCCATGCCCAGGATTAGACCTGCCAGCATAGTAAATACCAACAGAATTATTTTATATCCGCCTGAAAGAGCTAACAGAACCGTTGAAAACTTAAGTCCTAGGCCCGTTACCGATAAAACACCAACAATAATTCCTGCAACAGCACAGGCAACGCTGACCGTCACAGCTCCTTTCGCAGATCGCTCCATTGCCTGCACGATCACTGGGATTGTCATACGCCTTTCTTTGTTAAACTGTGATACAATTACCACAAGAACCGTTGACCACATTCCTGCTTTAATCGGCGACCACTTCAAACCTGAAATCGTAACCATTAAAAATATAATCGGAATCAAATAATAGAAACCGGATTTTAGAACCGGCAGCCAGTCTATCTTATCCTTTTTCCCTATCAGTCCTAGACGGTTTGAATGGCAGTTGATCGTGAGCCAGATTGTTAAATAAAATAGTATACCAGGAATCAATGCTGCTTTTGTTACTTCTCCATAAGAAACAGCCAGTGTTTCCGCTATTATGAAAGCTGCCGTTCCCATAACAGGTGGCATTAGCTGCCCTCCGGTACCTGAAATGGCAGCGATTGCGCCACAAAAATAATTTGAGAATCCATCCTTTTTCATCATCGGAAACGTCATAGGCCCAACTGCCATAACATTAGCAACGGCACTGCCGGAAACCATTCCCAGCAGTCCTCCTGCCATTGTATTGACCTTTGCTCCACTTCCCTTCCGTGATCCCAGCAGAATGCTTGCCATTTTCAGAAAAAATTCGCTTGCACCGCTCAATTCAAGAGAACTGCCCAAAATTATAAATACAAAGATCTGCTTTGCCGCTGTTCCCAATATCGTTCCGTAAATTCCTGATGTTTCCATTGTTAGAATACTGATGATCCGCTGAACCGTAAAGCTTACGGTACCCATGCTTCCCTTTATGTACTGTCCAAATAACGCATAGATAATAAACAGCAATGCAATGAAAGGAAGCGTTCTTCCCAATCGTATATTGGCACAGTCAATGACTGCGGCAATGATCAGGATACCAGCCAAGAGGTCCATTTTTTCTGGCCGGATAACCCTAAATGACATCTCATACCAATTCACAAAAATATAGACAGAAGCAAAGAAGATTCCCAGCAATATGAAAATACTCCATAAATCCAGAATCCCCTTTGCTATTTTGTTCCGAATATGAATCAGCAAAATGATTGACAAAATGAATCCCAAGAACAGACTTCTTTGCTGCATTGCCGGAAAAATACCAAATATATAATTTGCCAGCTGGATTCCTGTTAAACACACACACAGAAATGAGATCACTCCATCCAATACCGTTATTGCACGATTTGTTTTCTTTGTATTCATTCTACCTTTCCACCCATAAGCTCTGAATAATACCGTATTGCTCCTTCATGAAACTTCAAAATATCACTGTCCAAAAACAGCTTTGTCATATCAAAACTCCACTCTGCTCCGCTGGAATGGATCTTGGCTAATTCTTGTGTACCTTCATTTAATATTTTTGTAATTTGATATGCCAGCTCTGCGTCCAGTTTAGCATTACATGCCAGAAGTGTATTAACTGACAGGCAAGTCATATCCTCCTTCTGTCCGGAATAGGTTCCCGCATCAATGACTACAGGATGCCAAAACGGATATGTTTCTCTTAGTTCTTTTGTTTTCTCATCATCCACTGACAAATACACCACTTCGCTAGAATAATCCAGATCGGTCACCGTTGCCTGTGGAATCCCTCCTGCCATAAACGCCACATCAATCGTTCCATCCTTCAATGCGTCAGCCTGCTCACCAGGACTCATTGGTATGATCGTACTGTTTTTCTCAGTACATCCGTAGCTTTTAGCAACTGCCAGCGCCATATAATACGTTGTAGAGCCAACGGGAGGAACAGATACTTTCTTTCCGCATAGATCCGAATAATGTTCTACTCCCATTCCTTTCAAAGACAGCCCATATAAATATGCTGTATGACCAACCTGAATTACTCGCAATTCCTTCATTGGAGTCTGAAATCCCCGCTGCTTCTCTCCATTTTCTGCATAATAAAATCCATCAATCGTGACAATTCCCAAGTTGGACGGATTTTGTTCCACCAGTGTCATATTCTCAACAGGAGAGCCGCTGGTAGACTGAGTTGTGACATTGATCCCTTCCAGCTTTTCACTCAGAAGCTTTGCCTGTCCTGCCGCAATATAATAATATGTCCCGCCGCTGTTTCCTGACATAATTGACAAATTGTTCGATGTTATCTCCGTGTTCTGTACCGCCTGATTATCTGATACAGAAGCTCCGATCAATAGTAAAAGCAATGGGATAAAAATCCAATTACTATCTATTTTTAATCTCATACTGCCTCTTTTCTATATGTCTCCGTAAACATAAAGGGGCGTTGTTCCAAATATGAACCGCCCCTTATACCATCCGTCAATACCCGTTTACTTAAACCGAACGGTTTATCCTGTTTAGATATGTTCAATAAAATGCGTAATAACAAATTTATCCAAGTTCCTTTACAGCCCGTTCCAATTGGTTCATAGCTTCTATAACCGTAGACTTGGGGCACGCAATATTCATTCTCATAAAGCCTGTCCCCTCCACTCCAAAGGTTGAGCCGTCATTTAAACCTAATTTCGCCTTTTCAAAAAAGAATTTTTTTAATTCTTCCTGTGACATATTAAGGCCCCGGCAATCAAGCCATAATAAATAGGTTGCCTCTGGTTCTGCCAGCTTGATCCTTGGGATCTTCTCCTGAATGAAGTTTACAACATAGTCCTTATTTATCTCCAGATATTCCATCAGTTCATCGGCATAATCATCACATTCTGTGTAGGCAGTGATAAACGACAGCATTCCGAAAATAGTACGTCCATAGTTCTTATTATTCTCAATAATAATCTGAATATTATCACGCAGCTTCTTATTCGGTATAATCGCAGCGCCCGTTCTGAAACCTGCGATATTAAAGGTTTTGCTTGGATTGATCAAAACCATACAATTCTGTGCAAATTCTTCCGAAATTGACGCAAAGGGAATATGTTTATAACGCTTATATGTCAGATCACAGTGGATTTCATCTGAAACAACAATTACATTATATTTCAGACAAAGTTCACCAATTTTGATCAATTCTTCCCGTGTAAAGGCTCTCATCGTCGGGTTATGGGGATTGCTCATGAAAAACAGCTTCGTTCTTGGGTCCTTTAATTTATTTTCAAGATCCTCAAAATCAATCTGATATTTCCCCTTCTCATTCTGTATGAGAGGATTTGTTAAAAGCTGACAGCCATTATTTTTTGTAATAGCATGAAATGGAGGATATACAGGAGGCTGTATTACAACTTTATCTCCCGGATAGGCAAATGCCCTGATCCCATACATCAAAAATGGCAGAACTCCGTTTGAATATTTAACCCACTCTGGTTCTACATTCCAGCCAAAACGTACTTTTTCCCATCTCGCAGCGGCCTTCTCAAATTCAAAGCTTTCTACCGGATACCCATAACAGGGATGCTCTGCCCTCTTTTTAATTGCATCCGTAATCTCTTTTGGAACTGCAAAATCCGTATCTGCTATCCACATGGGAATTACATCCTTTGGGTATGCAGGTTCATATTTTTTGCATTCAGATGCCCTTCTGTCAATGATCTCATCAAAATTGTATCTCATTTTATCTACTCCTTTCCTTTCACTTAACAGCTCGCTACAGCGCTACGAAAATGATATAGGTTGCAACCAGATTCATAATATACGCAGCAATCATAGGAACCATATTTCGTTTTATCACATCCTTTATTTCAACCTCTGCTACACCGCTGATCGCAATAACAGCCGCACAGAATGGAGAACAACATCTTGCGATTCCACCTGTCAGATGCATAGGAATTGCTAGGGCCGCTGTTTCAATACCAAGAATCTTAGCAATTCCCGGAGTCAATGGGCCAAATGCCATCCAGGGTGCCTGTCCGCTGCCTGTTAATAGAGCGGTTGCCAGAATAATAAGGCTGAGCATGATCATGGCAATGACAGTTGCTCCGGTCATATGGGAGATCCATCCTGTGATGATGTCAATTCCCTTCATTTGCTTGATCGCTTCCGCAAACACTGCTGCCGCAACCATCAGTACAACTACAGTTGTAAAATAAGAACCCATCCACTCGAACACTTTTTTTAGATTATCTCCTATTTTGGCAGTGTTCTTTGTTACAATAAGATCGCATATAAATACTACAAAGAAGCCAACCAGATTTGCTGTTATAATATCCATGGAAACGCTTGTAAAGCTAAATGCGATAACCAATACCAACGGAATCAGTGGAAACAGTCCATAAAATACTGGAACGCCATAATCTCTTGGTGAGAAGGCGAGCTCTTGTGCATTCTGTGTAGCAGCAGAATTTCCAAATTCTTTTTTATCCATATACTTAAAATACATGGCATAAAACACTGCCATTACTAAAATAACCGCGGCGCACACATAACCTTCATAGTGCAGGAAAAACTCCATCGGCGTTACGCCTAAAACCTCTGTCGCTCCAAAAATCGCTGAGCTGTCATTCGGACCATAGTCCATCATTCCGATGGTGATCAGTACTACTGCCGCACTCAGCTTACTTACTCCCAGTGAAACAAGAATCGGAAAAATGGTTGCCATGAATAACAGCCCTAACGATACCTGACTGGTAATGAATATCTTCAATAAACAGCCTGCGGCAAAAACGCCTCCTAAAATCAGATATGGGCTTTTCAGTTTAACCAAAACACGTCCTACTGCCGCTGCCAATACTTTAGAGGCCCCCATATGATTCATCAGCATAACATAACTGGCAACAACCATTAGGCGAATACCGGTACCCTGCACAGTACTGATGAATTTCGTACGGATTACATCTACCACATCAAGATAGAGATTTCCGGTTGTATTATCCCCTAATACCGATTCGCCTGTTAGGAAAGTCACAACCAGCAATGCAGCTGTTCCAACAAAAAAGAATACCAGCTTGGAATCCATCTTCTTCAAAATCATAACTGCTGCAATTACAATGAACAGCACAGTCAAAAGAACAAACATTACATCGTACATATTACCCTCCTCCTTAATTCAACTGACGTCTGACG
>OBKG01000693.1_pt1 | contig 12122 bp, 9 predicted proteins | sample 1519741 | NCBI WGS metagenome assembly OBKG01 (sample SAMN00265072, study PRJEB22529) | human gut metagenome
CGCTCCCGGCTGCTCCCCCTGAGGAAAGGAAATGGTTTTGGTCTTTGAAACAATAGAGCCAAGTCCTCTGGACATCATCATAGTACCCAGAGTGGCAATAAAGGCCGGCAGCTCCAGCTTTGACACCATCAGTCCATTGAGAAGGCCAAAGGCACAGCCTGTGGCTAAGATGACCAGCAGCACCAAAACCATGGGAAGCCCTTTTTCCATCAGAGTTCCACCAATCAGGGCGGAGCAGATGGCAACCGTGCCGATGGAAAGGTCAATACCTCCTGTGGCGATTACAAAGGTAACGCCGATAGCCATAAATGCAATATAGTATGCAGATTTCGCAATATTTGTAAATGTAGTAGGCTGTAAAAATTTGTCTGTCATCAGTGAAAATACAATACATATTACCACCAGCGCACAAACAACAACCGCCTGTTGATTGGAGCATATCCTTTTTAACTTACTGTTCACTTTTAATCCCCCTTTAGCGATTTGTGGCTGCTTCCATAATTACTTCCTGATTAGCTTCCTGAATTGGAATCTCGCCTGTAATTTTTCCCTCGCACATGACGATGACCCTGTCGCTCATCCTGAGCACCTCAGGCAGCTCTGAGGAGATCATAATAATTGACTTTCCTTCCTTTGCAAGGCGCTCCATCAAGCTGTAAATCTCACTTTTGGCGCCCACGTCTATTCCTCTGGTAGGCTCGTCAAATATCAATATGTCACAGTCCCGCACCAGCCATTTCGCGATTACTACCTTCTGCTGGTTACCACCGGAAAGCTTCTTTACATGCTGCCTGACGCTGGGCGTCTTTGTTCTGAGCTCGCTTACATATTTTTCAGCAATCTCCCGAACCTTTTTCCGGTTGATAAAAAGCCCGCTTACAAACTGATCCAGGGTAGCAAGGACCGTATTTTCCTCCACGTCCTTATCCAGTATAAGCCCGAACCGCTTCCTGTCCTCGGACAGATAGCCGATTCCTGCCTTGACCGCGTCCTCTGGAGATTGAATCTTCACTTCTCTTCCATTGATTATGATTTTCCCGGAGTCCATTCTGTCTGCTCCAAACAGCAGCCTTGCAGTCTCCGTTCTGCCCGCTCCCATAAGCCCGCTAAAGCCCAGAATTTCTCCCTTGCGCAGCTCAAAGGTAACATTTTTAACAGCCTTTCCCCTGCAGAGATTTTCACACCGCAGCACCACCGGCGCGTCCTTCTTCACATTGGAAGCCGTCTTGGGCTCGCTGAATACCGTCCTTCCCACCATCATCTTGATGATGTCGTTCTTAGTGCACTCCTTTGTCACAAGAGTACCTACAAACTCTCCGTCTCTCATTACGGTCACTCTGTCTGAAATTACATTGATCTCATCCATACGGTGAGAGATGTAGATGATACCAGCCCCCTTCTTCCTAAGATCCCGAATGACCTTAAAAAGCTCCTCAATCTCAGAATCCGTCAAAGCAGCCGTAGGCTCGTCAAATACGATCACCCTGGCATTGGAGGAAATGGCCTTGGCAATCTCAACCATCTGCTGCTTCCCTACGGTCAGGCTGCCGATTTTTACAGATGGATCTATCTCAATATTCAGCAGCTTGAAAAGCTCCTTTGCCTTCTCTATCATCGCCCTGTCATTAATGAAAAAGCCATTCATGGATTCATGTCCGATAAACAGGTTCTGTGCTACTGTCAAATCGTTCATCATATTCAGCTCCTGATGAACAATCGCAATTCCTGCTGCCTCTGACTGAGCCGGATTCTTATACTCAACTTCTTTTCCTAAATAATGGATGGTTCCGGCATCCTTTGAATAAATCCCTGTCAGGATCTTCATCAGGGTAGATTTGCCTGCGCCATTTTCCCCCATCAGGGCCACTACCTCCCCTGATCTAAGCTCCAGCTGGGCATTTTTTAGCGCTTGGACTCCTGAGAAGGATTTCTGTATATCCTGCATGTTCAGTATTACTTCACCCATATAAAACTCCTTTAAACAGAATTCCTACACCACGGTTTTCCTCTGACCATAGGTTTTGAACCGCTCTGCCATCAGCGTCATCTCTTCCTTTGGAAGAACCACCGGATTTCCAATGCTGCGGGCATTGCAGTAAACCTGAGCGCAATATTCAACTTCCTCAATGATATTAAACGCGTTCAGCAAATCCTGAGCTCCCGCAAGTATTCCATGATTTGCCAGAATAACAGCCTTTCTGTCCTTCATGGCCTCGGCAGCATTCACAGCCAGCTCATGGGTTCCGTAGGTAGCGTATTCGGCACACCGCACATCCGGCCCCGCTACCGCTATCATATAGTGGGTGGCAGGAAGCTCCCAGCGCAGGCAGGAAATAACCGTGGCATACATGGTATGGGCATGTATTACCGCATCTATATCCTGCCTGGTCTTATATTGCAGCAGATGCATTTCCCACTCAGAGGAACAGGTGCGCTCGCCCTCCACCTTGTTACCCTCAAGATCTAAAATCACAATATCCTCAGGCTTGATTTCAAAGAAGTCAATTCCAGAGGGAGTAATGGCCATATGGCCATTCTCCCTGTCAAATACGCTCAGATTCCCTCCTGTGCCTTTTGTCAGCCCTGCTTCCACCAGCTTTATTCCGTATTTCACCAGCTCCGTTCTTTCTTTCTCCATCAACATTACGCTTTCCCACCTTTTTCTTTTCTACTATCTTATACGCGCGGTAATCCTAAACCTGTCTTTCTATTTATTTGTACAGCGGGCCATAGTAGGCACACGCCCTGAAATCCTGTCCTTCCAGATCCGAGGTGCCAAATCCGTTAAAGGAATGAGGCCTATAAATCCGTCCCGCCTCTATATTATGGAAAGCAACCGGAATACGGAGCATAGAGGCCAACGTAATCAGACGATCACCCACGTGTCCATATACGCTGGCTCCGTGGTTAGCGCCCCATTTGGCCATAACATTGTACACACTGTCCGCAGCCCCTATTCCGATGTTGGGCGCAAACCAGGTGGTAGGCCAGGTACGATCCGTTCTCTCATCCAGAATCCTATGTACGTCGTCCTCCAGCACGCAGGTATAGCCTTCAATAACCTGCAGCGTGGGTCCAACACCTTCCACTATATTGCAGCGAAGCATGGTAAGCGGCATTTCCGCGCTGGTTCTGAAATGAGAGGAGAAGCCGCCTCCCCTGAAGTACTCATAGTTGGCCCGGCACCAGTCCGTGCCCTTAAGGCAGGCCTGAATATCCTCCTGGGTCATATTCCACCATTCCTTCATGCAGCCCTCACCCTGTTCGTTTTTCGCTCCCGCGCAGCCGTCCAGGCAGCTTGCTCCCGAATTAATCAGGTGGATAATGCCATTCGCCCCATGGCCCTTAAGCTCCTTGCCTGTAATACGCTTAACCGACTCAGGAGACCAGTAGGTACGCACATCGCTGAAAATGGGCGCTTTATTGGTTACAAGCCATCCGAACATCATGGCAATTCCGTTCAGGGTATCATTCTCGGTAGCAAAGGGAACCGGCTGCTTGGCCCCTGTCCAGTCAAAGCTGGAGGCCATAATTGCCTCAGTGAAATCTGCGTTGGGCAGCCAGTCCGTCCACATTCTCTGTCCCTGGAAGCCGCCGGCCAGACCGTTCCTTCCAAGAGCTTCCTCATGCCAGCCCATGGCTCCAAGCTTGGGATTGCCTTTTAAAATATCTCTCACAACCAGAGCATGCTTTACCACAAATTCCCACTGCTGATCCTCAGGGATATATCTGCTCTTTGTAATTACCTCAGGAAGATTCTTGCCCTCATTGCAGTTGTAGCCTTCCCTGCAGTTTTCCTTTACCCATTCCAGAGCAGCCGCATATTCCTCATGATCGTAAATCCCCAGCTGAATGCGTCTTAGCACCTCGGTCATATCCACCCATTCAGTCCGCATGCCCAGATATTTCTGAAGGAAATCCACGTTGGCTACAGAGCCGGCAATACCCATGGACACAGAACCGATATTTACATAGGACTGGTTTCTCATAATGCCCACTGCTACCGCGCCCCTGGCGAAATCCAAAATCTTCTTCTGAACGTCCTCAGGAATGGTCCTGTCTCCTGCATCCTGTACATCATGACCGTAAATGGAAAACGCGGGAAGGCCGCGCTGTGCATAAGCAGCCATAACAGCAGCCAGATATACGGCTCCCGGACGCTCTGTTCCATTAAAGCCCCATACCGCCTTTATGGTGTTGGGATTTAAATCCATCGTTTCCGTACCATAGCACCAGCAGGGCGTGACCGTAAGGGTTCCTGCCACATTCTGGGCAGCAAAAAATTCCTCACAAAGCTGAGCCTCCGCTCCTCCTCCTATGGTAGTGGGAGAGATAACGCATTGAACAGCCGTTCCGTCCGGATACTTCAGATTGCCTTCTATCAGCTCTTTAGCGGCATTTGCCATCCCCATGGTCTGATCCTCAAGCGATTCCCTGACGCCTCCCCATCTTCCATCAATGGTTGGTCTGATTCCTATTTTGGGATAATTCATAACTAATTCCTCCTATTCTGTTATGCTTCTATTTTTTATTTGCATTATATTTGATTACATGAGCGGATTTCCAGGCAAGGCGAAGTCCAGACTCCATGGAGTCCAGCTCTCCCAGAGCCACCAGCTGTATAAGGATATTGCCCAGAGCCGTCGCTTCAAAGGGACCTGCCGTAACCGGAAGCGATATTGTGTCGGCAATCATCTGGCAAAGCAGCGGCGACTTGGCTCCTCCCCCGATCATATGCAGAGCATTGTAGGCTTTGCCCGATACTGCCTGGATGGCCTCCACCGTTTCCGCATACTTCTGTACAAGACTTTCATATATCACCTTGAAATACCCCATGTCCTCCTTTGGAAGAGGCTGTCCCGTCCGCCGCAGATAGGCGTCTATAGCCTCCTTCGCGTCCGTGTCCTCCTCCCCAAAATCCGGCTCCTCAATATCAATAATGACAGAGGCCGATCTGTCCCTCCTAACATAATCTGTAATTTCATCAAAATCCGGCACAGCTCCCAGCCGTTCCCCCATCTGCCTTCTGAATTTCTCCAGAAGGTAAAGCCCTGTTATATTTTTAAATAACATATTGCGGGAGTCATAGCCCAATTCGTTTGTGAGCGATTTTTCAAAGGCTTTGACATCCAGCACAGCCTGGTCTGTAAGTCCCCCCAGCAGGGACCAGGTGCCGCAGCTTAAAAACAGACAGTCCGAATTTCGGAATGTGTCAGTAAGGAGAACCGCGCTTGCAGTGTCATGGCCGCAGACAGCTATCACATCCACGTCCAGTCCCTTCAAGGCTTCGATTCTTCCGCCGGCGGTGTTGCCCACCACAGTTCCGGCCTTTACCACAGGAGGGAACATCCCCTCTTTTATACCGAACCGTTGAAGGATTTCTCTGCTGAATGTTTTCTCTTTTAAATCAAACAGCTGGGTCGTGGACAGGATTGTCTCTTCCGCCGTCCTGTTCCCGGTCAACATGTAGTTAAACAAATCCGGCATCAGAAGTATCGTTTCCGCCTTCTCCCATTCCTCCCCATATAATTCCTTCAATGCAACTAACTGGAACAGGGTATTAATAGGCATAACCTGATTCCCTGTTTTTAGGAAGATGTCCTCCGCTCCCATCCTCTCAACAGCCAGCTTGTAGCCCTTCACATTATCCGGATCTCTATAAGCTACCGGATCCGCTACCATACAGCCGTCTCTTCCAATGAGTCCAACATCCACTCCCCAGGTGTCAATTCCTACAGACGAAATTTCCTCTCCTGTCTGGAGTATCGTCTCCACAACCTTATTCAGCAGCTTTTCCCACTGCCAGCGCATACGCCCCTGTTTATATACGATCTCATGGGACATGCGCATAACCTCCCGTGTTACAAGGAAGCCATCCTCAATATAGCCCAGGATACCCCTGATAGAGGTTGCTCCCATATCGATTGCCAGCACCTTCTTCATACCCAGCTCCTTCTGAAATCATCCTCTTGAATCCTTTTTTATTATCGTTTACAGTATACTATTTGAACAATATCTTTTCAATATTTGGACATTCTATTGACATTTTATCAATTTTACTGGTATAATTATTCAGAAAAGTTCATTGTAGTTCACAAAAATTTAGCTAATGGGGAGGGAGCCTCATGTCATACCAGCAGCGAAAATTTGAGATTATTGATTTACTCGACTCAAGGGGAGGGGGATGCTCTATGGATCTCCTTTGCAAAAGGCTGTATGCCTCCCGGTCTACGCTGCGCAGAGATTTAATACAGATGGAAGAGGAGGGTATTATCCGCCGCCACCACGGAGGCGTCGCCCTGATTGCAGAAAGCGCCACCGAAAATCCCGTTATGATGCGCAAAATGGAAAACCCGGACAAAAAGTCAGCAATCGCAAAACAGTGCAGAGACTATATCCATGACAATATGGTCATCTTTTTGGACTCCTCCTCCACAGTTAGCTATCTGTGCCCCTTTCTAAAGGCATGTAAAAATCTGACTGTAATCACCAACGGCCTGAACGTGGCCACCCTTTTAAGCAATGCTCCAGGCGTGCGCGTCTATGTATGCCCCGGCCAGCTGAAAAACAAAAGTCTTTCCATTATTGGGGAATATTCCACTAATTTCCTGGATAACTTCCGGGCAGATACCTTCTTTTTCTCCTGCAAGGCCATAAACAAGCTTGGTATATTTGAAGGAGATGATTTTCAGGCACTGACCAAGAGAAGCATGCTGAAAAACGCTAACAAAAAAATTCTTCTCTGCGACAGCACCAAAGAGCATGCAGTCGGGTATTTTAAGCTTACCTCCTTCCAAAATCTGGATTTCTTGATTAGTGACGCGCCCTTTTCAGAGGATGTGATGAATGCCATAAATGCTTCAGGCGCCTCCTTTATTTCCTGACCTTACGAATAACCGGCAAGAGGAGCGTAGCCCCACCCCATATTATCATAAGAACGTGTCAGCGTCGTTCTTATAAAGTAAAAAAATACACCTTGCAGACAGCTGGACAAACTGTCTTCAAGGTGTATATATGCTCTTGCTCTGCTTTTTATATCTACTTCTCCATACTTCTCCACTTGAAGTTTGGAATTACATCTGACCATTTCTGGATACCGATAATCTCCTTTGCAAATTCCGTTGCCTCCAGAGTGCTGTTTTTCTTATCAATATCCCGAAATACCTGCCATATCTTCTTACGCTTGGTAGCCACAATCAGGTTGGGCTTGCTCATATCGCACTCCCACAGGCCAAAATTCAAGCTGTCCTTAGCCTCTAAAGGCGCGTCTACCTGGCGGCTTAAGGTGTACGCATCAATATATGGATTGCTGTCTACAATGTAATAGGAGTAAGCGTAGGCAGCCGCCTGTATGTCAGCCACATTCCCCCTGGTGGGACTCTGGGATGTAAAGCCCTGCTCTGTAAGAATAATATGGCGCACATGACCGGAAGGCGTCCTCAGGGTTTCCTGAGCAAAATAATCGGTCAGCACATTCAGGTTAGCAAAGTTAATAACCGGAGAATTGTAATCCTCTGTAATCACTCCCATCTGGGCGTCATCCCAGAACTCCGGCTCTGTAAGAGGCGCCGGATATGGATGGTAGGCAAGCCCCCACTCCATCTGCCCCTCCCGGTTGGCGATGGAATTGAAATAATCCACGATATCCTTGCCCTTGTAGTTAATATCCGTCTGATTATCAAAGGGCTGGCCCCAGTTATAGGACAGAGAGAAATACACCCGGTCATTGGCGCTGGTGCTCTTTATAGCCGTGTAGAACATACGGAAAGCTCTCTGATATGCCCGCACATAGGTAGAAATATCGGCAGGTCCCATATAGTTCCATATCTGACAGTTGATCTCGTTTCCGATAATCCAGTTAGAAACCTTTCCGTGGTCAGGATTGCTGCCGTCGTAATGCTCTGCCAGGAATGCCGCCATAGCCCTGGTCTGCTTAAAGCCTGCCTCCGTAGCCGCGTTGAACATATAGTAGAACGCGCTGTCCGTTTTCTGGGTTCCCGGATAAATCAGATTGGGCGTATTGGGATTCCAGTCGTTGAGTATGATTACCGTAACCAGCATTCCCTTGTTGGAAAGGGCGCTTATGGTAGCGTCATAGGCGTCCATTACCTCTTTATTAAAATGATAAGTCTCTCCGTCATAATTGTATTCAATTCCGGTACCCCAAATCTGAGAAAAGGCAATGTTGGTTGTTACATGCTTAACTCCCAGATCAAAGGCGTCACTGAGCATATCAATCTCAATATTCAGTCCCTTTTTCGTTAAGGGATCTTTAAACTCAGCCGTGTTGGAGGCCACTGCCTCCGGGTTGGTAATATAGTGGCGCGGGCTGATTTCTATAAACCTTGTGCCATCATAAACCGTAAGAATAAAGGAACTGTAAAGGCGATCCTGAGCCGTTCCCCTGTTCAGAGCTACCGTAAGAGTATTCTCCGTACCTGCAGCCGCCTGGCCAATAAAGTCCTTGCGCTCTCCCACTCCATCCTCATAGGGCTGAAGTTCAAACACATAGACCTGACCGTCCGTTCCTGTTGTATCTCCCGTACTGGAGTAACGGACTGCTATATTTCCCTTATCGCTGGTAATGGTGCAGGAATGAATGGTTCCTGTAACAGCAGGCACAAAGGCCTGTGCCTGGGCAGCCTCCTGTGATGCCTGGGTTTCCTGTGCTGCCAAAACCTCTGAGGTCTGGTTACCCAAAGGTTCCACCGGAGTTATAAAAGCTGTGCTGCAGAACATAACTGCCGCCAGCATAAGGGCCTTTCCCTTCAAAACATTATGTATCTTCATTCAATTCGTCCTCCCAACTTTCTCCAAAACTGTTACATGCTACATCATACTCAAATAATCTTACATTTACTATATCGATTTTATTACATGTCTCTTAAAATTCTCTTTACTGCTTACCGCCCACAAGCAACACAAATAGCCTTTTGCTCTATTCCGCATAAATCTTCCACATACTTATTAAGCGGATACGCAAAAAAGGAGAGGATTGTTTTTACTTCGTCCTCTCCAATGGCTCTATCAAATCACTTCATTTAATCTGAACAAATTGAGAAAAATCTCCGGCCTGTTTCTTTCTTACTGTTTTGTAACAGAAATGATGGTTCCTGTAAATGCCTCTGCTTCTTCCACCTTACCTGTATATACCACAGTAACGGTATCCCCATCCTTTACAGAAGACAAGCCCTCTGGAGCCGGACCATCAAAGCTGAAACAATAGTCCTTACCGCCGTCGTCTGTAATGGTAAACATAAAATCCTTAATATCGCTGATTTTTCCTGTGACCGTGGATTCTGTGGACTCCTCAGCCTGGGTTGTCTCCTCTGCTGCTGTGGTTACGGCCTCTTCGGCAGCTTCACTATCAGCATTAGCTGTACTGCTTTCCTGTTCAGACGCAGTGCTGCTGACTGCCTGGGTTGGAGCTGCGGATGACGTGTTCCCTCCCTGAGAAGAGCAGCCGGTGGCCATAATTAATGTGGTAAAAGCTGCGACAAATAAGTTTCTTTTTTTCATGATATAAATCCTCCTTTTTTTGATTTCCTACTATTAGACGCTAAGCGTTTGGAAAAAGTTGCAGCATTTTCAAAATTTTTTCGTATGACCCGGATCCCCTGATAATTTCTCCTGCCGTCTGTGCGCCATAGCCAGCTCCCCATACAGGATACCGGACGCTAATACATAACGCAAGAATCCAGAAGACCCAAAAGAGTTCCTTGCTTTTATGCATCCTTTCTGGTAGAGTATGTGTAATGACAAATGTCTGAGGAGAGAGGTTGCCAATGAAGACCAAACGTATCTTTTCATTTGATTTTATAAGAGTTTTTGCCATGGTAATGATTGTAGTGTTCCACTACAATGCCTACTGTATCGACAGGAAGATTGAGACCGGCTCCATCCTGTTTCTGCGCTATGCCAACGGCACCATGGGCCATATCGGCGTGTCCCTTTTCTTTATTCTGTCAGGCGCATCCCTTATGTACGCTTACGCAGAAAAGCTGGAGTTAAAGAATTACTTTAAAAAAAGGTTTCTGTCCATCTACCCCCTGTACTGGATCGTCTACGCCGCCTTTTTTATCCATTTTTATATCATAAACCAGCTGCCCATGGTTCACTCTAAAATCACGCTCTTATTAAGCGTCCTGGGCATGGACGGATATTTAAACTATTTGATTCCTAATTATTACCTGGTTGGAGAATGGTTCGTGGGCTGTATCATATTTATCTATCTGGTATTTCCCCTGCTGCGCTGCCTTGTGCTTAAAAGGCCTGCCGCCACAGCCCTTGTAACAGCCCTTCTCTACATCCCCTATCTTCGCTTTTACCCCTTCCGTATGGAGGAGCAGAGGTTCTTCCTCACAAGGATACCGGAGGTATTGTTCGGTATGTATTTCGTGTACTATATCTACAAGGCGGATGGCTCGAAAAAAAATACAGAAAGCTATAACCCCCTCAAATGGCCCTTAGGCCTGGGCGCTTTGGCCGCCTTTCTGGTCACCATGTTCGTCCCCTTAAGCCTGCCTATGCCCTATATCATTCTGTGGACTGGCGTGTCCTGCTTCTTATTCCTGACCTGGTTCTCCCAGCTCATCCAATGGAGCTGGCTGACCACCCTCTGCAAAGCCATGTCCGCCTGCTCCTTCTCTGTATTTCTGGTTCACCATATACTGGTTGGAATTTTTATGGCGCCCTACGCAGGCAGAGCCCTGTCCTTCCAGGAAAACCATGAGCTGTTCTTTCAGTACTTTTTGTTTATCTCCATTACAGGCATTATCTTCTACCGCCTGTCTCTGATAGCCAACCGGATCATAGACCGGTTTACTTATCTTTTGTTAGAGAAGTATAGAACAAATCAGGCAGAAGTATCTGACTGATCTCAGCCAAAAACACTCCTGCCTGAATGGGCAGCCAGCTTACTGCTCTATTAAAAATTTCAAGTACTCATTTTCAAAAAAGTTGTTTAATTCGTGACCATGATTTGGATATACACAGCATCTGTTGTCACAGGCAAGCCCATTGGCAAGGGCAAATTGAGAAGACGGCGGTGTGTTCACATCCTGCAGGCCAATACTAATTAATACCTTATTGCGAAGCAATGGGGCAAAATTCTTCGCGTCCACATAAGCCAGCTTATCGAAGATCTCCTGTTCCTTTTTATGCATAGGATCCTGCCATCTGAAATAATAAAACAACCCCATATAGGGCCCTCCTGAAAAATCCTTTTCCCAGATTCTCTTATAGTCACAGAGCATTGGGTAATGGCTGGCGCATTTTTCCACTTCCGGATAGAGGGCTGCGCATGCTATAGCCAGTGCTCCTCCCTGACCTTCTCCGTACACAGCCATATGGACTCTATCGGTCTTTTTTAATCCCTTTGCAACCTCCGTCCACAGCAGCGCATCTTCGTAAATCCGGTGGAGATATAGATCCTCCACTTCTCCATCCAGGCCATGAAACAAGGGGCCGCAGGCCGTTGGCCCTTTTCCCGCTGCTCCACATTCACTCATTCCTCCCTGGCCCCGGCAGTCAGGGGCCAAAACAGCATAGCCGATAGCGCCATAACGGCTTAAGTGAAGCCAGCTTCGGGAGGACTGAGGATAGTCATGAAACTGTATGGCTGTAGGATACAGGCCCGGTTTAGAAGGGCAGATATATTTGGCTCTAAGCAGACAGCCATCCCTTGTCTTAACTGTAATAATATAATACTCCAGTTCCTCTGTTTCCATTTCCAATTTATCCATAGAGACAGGTGAAGCCAAAGCCCCAATCTGTTCCTTCATCTGCTTCCAATGCTTCGCAAAATCCTTTGGACCGGGACAGGCCCCTGTATAAGTCTTTAATTCCTCCAATCTTAAATCTGTTCCAGGCATGCCCCATCCTCCTTGTTACCAAAAAAGTTAATAATCTTATTATCAAACGCAGCAATTTCCTCATGACCATATTCATAGAAAATAAAATGCTTTTTCCGGGCAGTGATCTTGGAAAATACGGCAAACTGGGTAGATGGCGGACATACATCATCCATAAGGCCGGTTCCGCATAAAACCGGACAGGTAATTCGTTCTACAAAATTCTGCACATCAATGTATCCCAATTTAGTGAAAAATTCATCCAGGTGT
>OBKG01000697.1_pt1 | contig 12003 bp, 8 predicted proteins | sample 1519741 | NCBI WGS metagenome assembly OBKG01 (sample SAMN00265072, study PRJEB22529) | human gut metagenome
GGGGGGTCCCCCGGGTAGCCGCCAATCGGAATTTTATATACCTGTCCTTTTGCCACAGCGTCCAAAACCGACCAATCCTGTCCCTCCAGCTTATTTCCAACGATATCAGAGGGCTGCATAGATGTAAAATTACCAATATAAATAATATCCGGATTCCACTGGTAAATCTGCTCCATATTCACATTCAGCGCTTCACCTGACAAATCCTGCGCAGGATTCACAGCGCCGCTCTTACCAACATAGTACTCATAAAACCCGCTTCCATTTACCTTCAGATTATCTGACATAATCAAAATATTTTTATAATCCTCTAAAGAAAGCGTATCAATTTTCTCTGTTACCTCACCGACACTGTCATGGAAATAGGCAATCAGTTCTTCAGCCCGCTTCTCTTTGTCAAACATTTTCCCGATAATCCGAATCCAGGTTTCCAAATCCTCCAGTGTTCCATACTGCAGCGCCACTACTTTAATGCCTGCGGCTTCCATCTTTGCAATTTCTTCTTCCATGTAATTCCACTGGAAAACTACCTCTGGCTCCAGTTTCAAAAGCTCCTCAATATTTACCACAAAGCTGGTATCCACAAATTCTGTGTTGGCATGGGCCAGCTCAGGGTACATATATTTAAGGGCGCTGTCCTCATAGGCAAGAAGGGAAGAGGGATTGCAGGCAATTAAATGATCCGAGTTTCCGACAACAGCATAATAAATATAGGGAAAGGGCATAATGGTGGTTGCCACACGCTCCGGTACGCCATCCAGCACAATTTCCTTCCCCAGCTGGTCCACAATCACAATCTCCTCCTTGCCGATGCCTTTCTCGTCCCTGGACGCTTCTGTAATAACAGACTCCTCGGACTTCTCCTTGGCTACGCCTTCCCCTCTGGCTCCCTGGCAGCCGCCAGTCAGCGCCATACAGCCCACAGTTACACAGGTCAGCATAAAATATTTGATTCGTCTCATATCTGTTTGCACGAAATGTTTTCATGCGCTCCTCTCTCTTCGTATTCTGCCAACTCCTTTAAAAGCCTGTCAAACTCTTTGCTTAAAAATCTTGGCGCCTGATTCCAATATAATTTACTGGATAAGGCCACATGGGGCAAGGCCCGAAAGTCCATCCTCTCATCCCCCTCCAGCAGCTCCTCCATCAATGGATCACCTGCCAGAATCCGGTATGATCCAGACTCAATCAGCTCAATCAGCCTTTCCTCGCTATGAATATCAATATCCCCCTCTCCTGCAATATCATGGTTCAGCCCATACAAGGTACCCACCGCTACCTTTACATCTGGATTCTGCCTCAATATAGCTCTGCGCATGCTGTTCGCCAGCACCTGTTCTCCTACAATCAGAATCCCTCCTTCCTGAGAACCATCGCAAATTACCCTGCATTGCTGATCCTGAATCGTCCGCTCCAGAGCCTGACAAACCTCATCCTCCTTTCCAAGAGGCATGCCAACCACATAGGGAATTTGGAACTTCTCCCAAAGCAGCTTTGCCGCCGCCACACCGGATTCAGTCACCACCAGGTTAACCTCTGCCCCGGCCAGATTACGTATCTGCTCCATAGATGCGCCCATCATCATGCGCCCCACTACGGTAAAGCCCCAGGAGGTAAGGCATTCCGTCAAATCTGTGTCGTTTCCATTTGCCCCCATGTCAATGGCGTTGGTGCCTAGAATATTGACGCCTCTGTCAACCCGTTTCTCCTGAGCTCTGGTAAACCGCCCGATCAATGCGCAAATGGCCGCTTCCACCCCTTTGTTGTATAAGCCCAGGCCATTGGTATCAAAACCAAAGGAGGGTACCCCTGTCTCCATCTCAATTTCCCTGGCAATTCCTTTCATATCTGAACCGATCACCATAGGCACCGGGCTTCCAATAACCGTATAAATGCTTGGCTTTACCAGCTCTCCCGCCTGAATGGCATTGTCAATCAACCGGTCATCCCTGCCAAGCACCGCGTCAATATCCCGCAGCCCCGAGCAGAAAATTTTCGCCTTGCTTCCATACCAGCGAGGCTCGTCATATCCTGTATAGTTTCCCGTACAGCCAGACGCATCATGAATAATGGTAACTCCTCCAAGATCAAATACGGCAGAGCATACCCCTGAATAATCCGGTGCCAGTGCGGGAAGGGTTATCCACAACTGCTCCATGATCCTCAACCTCACACAACCAGTACTGCATCATCTAAAAGTTTCCTTAAATCTGCTTTCTCCCCAGCAGCCTTTTCCATCATCTCCATCAACTCCACAATCCCTCCATATCCATAGAGTCCATGCTGCCCTCCTAGATCCAAAACATGAGCCGCCCCGGTAATATACGCAGCGCTGTACCCAATCGACAAAGCTTCTTGTGTCAGCTTTTCAAACACAGTGACTCTTGGATTCTGTGTCTGGATGATATTTACCTGGGGATGCTTCGATACTATCCATTTATAATTCTCCTCATCCGGGGGCAGCACCTTCTGTTCAAAAATATGCGTCACCTGGAACCCATGCTCCAGCAGCGCTCTCGCCAGATCAAAGGGCCGCGTCACAGCCTCACCGTCCAGGAGCACCGTCATTCCCTTCAGCTTCCCTGCTGTCTCCCACATCCTCCGCTCACATTCTTCCTCATAGATGGAAAGCTCCGGACACCTTACCCGCAGCTTATCCGCAATACGGCTGTAGGTATCCCTAATACAGGAAGTCCGAAAACTTGTCAGCGCCGTTACAAACGGAGTTCCATGCTTGCTCTCCATCTGCTGGGAGGCATATGTTCCGGCTGGGGAAATCACCAGATTCAGACAGCTGCGCGCCATCTCCTGATAGGCGTCAAAGCCTTCATAATTAGAAATATGCCGGATGTCTGAAATCCCCATCCTTTTCAGTATCGTAAACAGCTCGCTGGTCTGACGCAGAGGTGAAAGGCTGCCAATCAGGTTTACGCCCTGATCCCGCTCCTTCGTTACGTCCAGAAGGCTGTAAATCTTATTCTGAATATTGACGCCCGGAGGAAGCTTCGTATCCGTTGAGGTAGGATTCATATGGCAGAACATAAATCTTATATGGGGATACGCTGCGGAGAGCTCCTCTGTCAGAGCGTCATGATCCGTCCCCAGCAGATCATCAATACAGCTGACAAAAATCATCAGCACACGAGGCATCCGGTTCCGTTTCTCCAGATGTGCCAGCAGCTTCCCTGCACCTTCAATGATTCTCTCCTCATACCCACCGGAAACAATGTCCTCTTCCGTCAAAAACAGATAGGACACCCGGTTTTTCCGTTTTTCAAGGCAGGCAGCCAAAGCCCCGTGCCGGCCGCAGGCTGCCGGACTTACAAAAAGCTGATAGCTGTCGGGAACCAGATGCCCTGTTTTTACCACTCCCCATCCTCCGTGTGCCGGGGACGAATAATGAAGAGAGTCCTCAAAGCCATTCCTTTGCGCACAGCATCCGTTCATGTCCGCTCACCTCCAATACTTTATCTGCCAAACTGGCATAGACCTTTGCCATACTGCTTTCCGGCAACGCTTCGACGACAGTCTTTCCCTGGGCCTCCGCAATCTGAACCGCCTTATCACGGGGAATAATGCTGATGACGGGCTCACCTATCTCCTGAGCCGCCTTCTCTACCAGCTGTTTCTCGTTTTCTACATTTCTGCAGTTTAATATAATTCCACCCACTTTTGCATAACCCCGTTTCCCAAAATTATGGACAGCGCTGGCAATATTTGAAGCCGCATAGAGGGCCATCATCTCTCCTGAGGTTACAATCAGCACCCGTTCTGCAAAGCCGCCGCGAATGGGCATGGCAAAGCCGCCGCATACCACATCTCCCAATACATCATAGAGTACGATGTCGGGTTGAAAGCGCTCAAAAGCCCCCAGCTCTTCCAGCTTTTCAAAGGCCGTGATAATCCCTCTGCCTGCACAGCCAATACCTGGAGTAGGACCTCCGGCCTCCACACAGAGAATACCATGATATCCAGTGTAAACCAGATCCTCCAGCGTTACGCCCTGGGGGCCCTTTTCCCGAATCTGTCCCAGGACTGTCGGAATCTTTACGCCACCCATCAGACATTTGGTAGAGTCTGACTTGGGATCACAGCCAATTTGCATGACCTTATAGCCAAAGGTGCTTAAGGCCGCTGACAAATTCGACGTTGTGGTGGACTTTCCAATCCCTCCCTTTCCATAAATTGCGATTTTGATCATAGGAATACCTCTTAACTTCAATTTTAACACATAATTTCATTACTGAAATTGATGATTAGTTATGGCTAACTTCTAAAGAAGTCTACTACGAACTTCCACATTCGTCAATACTTTTAATTCTCAATTAGGAAATTTAAGAAATCCTGATCAAGGAAAAATTTTGCTGAAACAGGGCGGCTAACCTGCCGCCCCCCATTAATACAAGGAAACAAAAGAACATGTCAAACCAATATGAGCGCCGGGAACATTTTTACCGGGCTATGAGAGCCCTTCTCCATTTCGCCTCCTAACGGCTCATATATAAATCAAAGAGCTGCCGTGCAATGGGAACTGCCGCTTTCCCACCGCTTCCTCCTTCTTCCACTAAAACCGTAACCACCAGCCTTGGAGACTCTGCCGGCGCAAATCCGGTAAACCAGGCGTGGGTTTCCTTTCCTGCCTCAAATTCCGCTGAACCGGTTTTGGCAGCCACTGTATATGCGTCGGTTCTTGCTCCAGAAGCTGTGCCCTCTGTAACCACTGCCTGCATCAGCTCCGTCAGATCAGCAGCCTCCTTTGCCGTCATAAGGCTGCCATAGGAGGATGGCATGAATTTTTTAATCTCCTCTCCCCCTGCACTTACCACAGAATCTAAAAAATAAGGCTTCATCAGCGTACCGCCGTTTGCAATGGCTGCCGTTATCATGGCGCTATGGATAGGCGTTATCTGGGTGGCACCCTGGCCGATAGAAGTTTGAAGTATTTCCCATGGGCCGGCTCCTTTGTTCATATGAAAGGCACTCTGCTTGTAGGGCACGCCGGGAAGGGGCAGACTGGCGTTAAACAGAAGCTCCCCGGCAGTCTCATTAAAATTTCCCAAATCCATTTCCAGACCCAGGCTGGCAAAGGCCCCATTACAGGAATTGGCGAAGGCCTGAGTCAAATTCTGACGTCCGTGGGCTGTGGAATGATAGCATTTAATCTGGTATTTCCCGTTGCTGTAAACCCCACTGCAATCAAACTGGTAATCCTTATAATCATCAGGGCGCTCTCTCATATATGCAAGGGCTGTCACAATTTTAAAGGTGGAGCCCGGAGGATACAGTCCCTGAGTGGCCCGGTTTAAGAGACGTCCTTCACCATTTCTATCGCCTGTAAGCTCCTCCCAGTCCTGAAGTAGGGTATTGGGATCATAGCCGGGCTTGGATACCATGGCAAGAATCTTTCCGGTATCCGGCTCCATGGCAATCACAGCCCCTTTCCGGTCTCCAAGAGCCGCATAGGCTGCCTGCTGAAGCTCTGCATCCAAAGTAGTGTAAACACTGTCTCCAGGGTTCTTCTTTCCTGCCAGCTCATTGGCAATCTGTTCAATCAGATTTACATGAGATGTAAGCAGATAGAAATTTGCCATTGCTTCTATCCCTGTTTTTCCCCTGGCAGAGTATCCCACCACATGGTCAAAGACACTGCCATAGGTATAGACCCGGCTCTCATTCCCATCTTCATCTATCTGGGTCTGTGCCAGCACCGTGCCATCCTCCGCCAGAATGTTACCTCTAAAAATCTGATCAGAAAAGCTATCCAAACGTGCATTGTAGGAATTGTTAATCACATCCTCACTTCCAACCTGAATAAAATACCCCAGATACACCGCCAATGACAGGAACAATCCCACGATCACATAGGTAATTCTTATAATATTTTTATTGGCCTTCGGGTTTGGACTTGCCTTCTTCATAAAGCCTCCTCTTCCATATCCTCCTCATCGCTGCACTTTAAAATATAAAGCCCCTGTATCATTCCAAACAGCAGGAAAGCGCTTAAAATAGAGCTGCCTCCGTAGCTTACAAAGGGCAGGGTTACTCCTGTAGAGGGAATAAACTTCGTTACTCCGCCCACTGTCAAAAACACCTGGATAATATATTCTATCCCAAGCCCAAAGGCAATGAGCTTATAAAACATAGCCTGCATGCTGGCCGCAATCATCATAAACTGGATAAAGCAGCCCAAACAGATAAGAAGCACGCAGACTGCGAATATTCCTCCTAGCTCCTCTGACACGGCGGCAAAAATAAAATCCTTCTCCACCACCGGTATCTTTCCCGGCATCCCCTGTCCAAGACCCATGCCGAACCATCCGCCTGTGCCAATGGCGAACAAGGACTGAGTAATCTGATAGCCTTTGTTGTCGATATCTGCCCAGGGGTTTTTCCATGCTGCCACCCGCCTTTGTACATGTTCAAAGAGCCGATACGCCGTCATAGACGCCGACGCCCCTAAGCAGGCCCCTACCCCCAGGTAAAGCCAGCTTCCAGTTGCGATAAACAGCATCAGCACATACGTAAGAAAGAAAATCAGAGCGCCTCCCAGATCCTTGGACAGCACCATTATCAGCACATGGGCCGCAGCCACCGCTGTGGTAGTGACAATGGTTTTAAAATTCAGGGACTGGTAGAAGGCAGCTGCTACAAACAGTACAAAGGTGAGCTTCACAAACTCGGAAGGCTGGATGGCTATTCCTCCGATGGTCAGGGATAGCTGAGCCCCGAAGCTTTCATTTCCTGCCAGCCATACCGCCAGAAGCACCGCAAGCCCCACCCCGGCATAAAACCACCGGAACTTATAAAGCTGCCACACCCGTTCCATAATATATGGGATAAGCCACGCAGCAACCGCAGAGACCGCCGCGATAGCAAACTGGCGGACTGCCTTATCCATCTCCCTGCTTAAGGACAGACGTGTCAGCATTATAAACCCAACGCACAGCAGCATGCAGGTATTATTCACCAACAGTCTGGACACATTTCTGAATATCATCCGGTACAAATAGATGTAACACAGGAAAAACACTGCCTGAGCCCCATAAAATCCCATCAGCATTCCCCTCAAGACTTCATCCTCCGTCTTTAAGTACATCACAAGATAGGCCAGAAAATGGAGCCCTAACATAACCCGTATCTGCCTGCCGCAGATCCTCCGCTTTTGCTCTATATAGGGGCAAGAAAAGAAACGGAAATTGGCATAGGTGTAGACAGCCATAAGGATAATCATCATATATTTGGATATCTGGGCAATAAGATTGGTCATAAGCATTACTCCACTCCACGTTTAAAATGTCCCCTGGTAAACTCCCTGTAAGGAACCTTCACTGTCTCCCCATAGAAAAATGCCCTTGAAAAAGCGTCCAGAACAGCCTCTGCCTGCGTTGCGTCCTCCAGCGTAAATGCCAGACGGATTCCATACACGCCAAGGGCCTTCACCTCCATTTCATACCCCAGCAGAGAGGTAGGGGAGGGATTATAAATGGTATTATAGCAGAAAGCACAGTGGTTTTTTACAGGAAGAAAAGCACCCGTCCGATCCTTTAGCATCAGGCTTCCCGGCTTTTGACAGCAGCCTTCTGATGTCCGGGTAATACACTGAGCTGACACCATCATAGGAGCATGGCCATAAACCATCAGTTCAGCCGGTATTCCAAAATCAGAACAAGCAGACAGGACAGGCTCCAGCTCCCTGACATTCAGCTCCAAAGGCAAAGTAAGGGACTTCGCCCCGGTTTGAGCCAGGACTCCTACTGCTCTGGTATTCCATCCGTAGACAGATGCGTCCAGCTTGAAGGGAAGCTGTACCCCTGCCTCCCTAAGCCACTGCACTTCCTCCAGAGCTTTTATAATCACTCCATCAAAACCAGCCTCATTCAGCAGCGCCTTATTGGTTTTGAAATACCTGATAGCATGCTCCCTGAAAATCTGAGGCAACATAAGGTAGCAGCTTTTATCCCTTTTATGGCAGCGGCCTGCTGTTTCCTTCCAGCTTTCGGGAGGGAAGGCTCCCGCGTCAATATAGATAGCCGCCGCTTCTTTGCAGGCCAGAGCTGGAGGAAGCTGTGCAAGATCCTCCAGAGATACGGACATCTGGAGCGCCAAGGATACAGAAGGCTTTGGCTTTGCTCCGTTTCCCCTCCTGCTCTTCTGCTTTCTGTCCGTCTCCGCCCATTCCGTAGCTGGGTATCCCTTTATATTTCTCCTGCAAGGCTCCAGTACCTTCTCTTGTAGGGCCTCAAATCCCTTTCTTCTCAGCTCGTTTAACGCTTGAACCGGAAGAAACAGCTCCCCCTTTATATCTGTAGTCAGACGGGTAAGAGTAAAGGGTGTCCCCCCTGTTTTCTTAAGCTGCCTTTCCACTGTTTCCCGTGTGATCGGCTGCTTTAAGGCTGCTTTAGGGGCCTGTCCCTCCACAGCCACCCCCCTTTTGCCTGATCGTAAGGTCAGTCTGGCGGGAAGTCCCTGCTCCAGGGTAATGTAACCCTCAACCGGCTCCTTAAGCTCCGCCTCCACATAGGTTTGATCCAGAAAGCTAAAAAGCCTGGGGTTTCCCTCCCGAAACTCCGGCTTTGCCCTTAAAGCCAGCATTTCACGCCCGTTATGAGCGTGGTAGTACCCAGAGGTAAAACCGCCTCTGTCAAAGAGTTCTAAAAGCTCCTTCCTGTCCTCCGGTTCTACATAATAGCCCTCTCTGCCCTGTTCCAGATAGAGATCCGTATATTTGCGGTAGATACGGACGACTCCGGCTGTGTAGCGTGAACGTTTCATCCTTCCCTCAATCTTAAGAGAATAGACGCCTGCTTCTATTATATCCGGCAGAAGATCCAGAGTACATAAATCCTTCATGCTCAGTACATGCCGTTCATGTTTCTGATTTAAAGGCTTCTGGGGCTGGCTTCTCTCATACACCGTATAGGGCAGGCGGCAGGGCTGGGCGCAGCGCCCCCGGTTTGCGCTTCTTCCTCCGATCAGACTGCTCATCAAACATTGACCGGAATAGCAATAGCACAGTGCGCCATGAACAAAGCTTTCGATCTCCACATCTACTGCGTCGTGAAGCCTCCGGATTTCAGCCAGAGACATTTCCCTCGCAGTCACGATCCGGCTGCATCCAAGCTCCTTCATCATCCTGGCCCCATATAAGCTGGTAATGGTCATCTGGGTGCTGGCATGAAGCTCCAGGCCCGGAAATTTAGTCTTTAGCTCCTGCAGTGCCCCCAGATCCTGGACAATGGCTCCGTCCAGACCCGCCAAATAGTAAGGCCTCATGTATTCTGCCAGATCCTTTAGCTCCCGTTCTTTAAAAAGGGTATTCACGGTCATATACAGTTTGCGCCCATGTAGATGTACGTAATCAATGGCCTCCACCAGCTCTTTTTCATCTGCGTTATCTGCGTAGGCTCTAGCCCCAAACCGGCTGCCTCCCATATAAACCGCGTCGGCTCCGGCCGCCACCGCCGCCTTCATGCTGTCCCAGGAACCGGCTGGAGCCAGTATTTCTACCTGTTTTTTCTCCATCATACTTTGACCTTTCTGAAACAAAGGATGCCTCACGTTGATTCATGAGACATCCCCCTTGTTCTTTTATCTGCGCCCGCCTTTGCGTCCGGCAGCCTTTCTGGCTGCCTGCAAAGCCTTCTGCGCCAGCTCTTCTTCCGCAGCCTCTGTACCCTCTAAGGTGCAGGCTGTCTCTGGAAGGACTTCCTTCTCTGCCCCCTGCTCTATGCTGTCCTTCGTCTGTAACGTTTCATCTTGCGTATCTGACATTTCTGTCTGCTCTACCTCAAGGGTCTTCGTTATTTCCTCTGTTGCCCTTATCTGCACTCTGGAGGCAGCTGCCTCCCTCTCCCTTTGACCCCTGTCTGTTTGCTGTCTGACTTCCTTTAGCTCTCCCTCCAGCTGTGCGCACCTTCTGGAAAGTTTCTCCAGCTCTCTCTGGCGTTCCTCTAAATCCTTAAGCACTGCCTCCAGCTTCATCTGGGAGCTGACCAGCTCATGCTTTAAACTGTAGGTTTCCTTCTCCAGCTCCTTTTTCTGGCGTTCCATACCGCCTGCACGCTCCACAGCCTTGAAATAATCGTCGGCAAGGTTCAGCTCCATCATTACCGTCTGGTAATCGGCGTTCTGCTTCGTGTACCCCGGCACCTTGCGCATCTGGGCTTTTTTCTCATTTACATAGCTGGCTGTCTTCTGAAGATAGCCTTCATCCTCGCTGCCCCCTAAGGTATATATCTTTCCATCTATTAACACCTGCGTATAGTTCTTCGCTTCCATCTATGTCTCCTGCTTTCAAAACGGGCTTTTTGGGTTACCTTTCATCAATGATACCATAATCAGACCAAACCCTCAACCCCTCTGCATACAAGATTTTAAGCAGACCGTCACAGCTCAAGCCCCAGATGCCTGTAGGCTGTCTCTGTTGCGGTGCGCCCTCTGGGTGTCCGGTTAATCAGTCCGTTCATCAGAAGATACGGCTCGTATACATCCTCCAGAGTACCGGAATCCTCTCCCAGAGCCGCAGCCAACGTATCAAGCCCCACCGGTCCGCCGGAGAATTTCTCTATAATCATCAACAGGATATTCCTGTCGTTCTGGTCCAGTCCCAGCTTGTCCACATCCATTATATCCAGAGCAAAATCCGTCACTTCTTTTGTAATAACACCCTCATACTTAACCTGGGCAAAGTCCCGGACCCTCTTTAACAGCCGGTTTGCCAGACGGGGCGTTCCTCTGGAACGCCTTGCAAGCTCTAGGGCTCCCGTCTCCTCAATCTCCACATTTAAAATTCTGGCTGAGTGAAGGATAATCCTGCCCAGTTCCTGAGGCGTATAAAATTCCAGCCTCTGAACCACTCCGAACCGATCTCTGAGAGGCGCCGTCAGAAGCCCGGCTCTGGTAGTGGCCCCTACCAGCGTAAAATGAGGAAGTTCCAGACGGATGGATCTGGCTGTCGAATCCTTTCCCAGCATAATATCAATGGCAAAGTCCTCCATAGCCGGATACAGTACCTCCTCCACCTGACGGTTCAGGCGGTGAATCTCATCCACAAAAAGCACATCCCCCTCCTGGAGCCCATTAAGTATTGCCGCCATTTCCCCCGGCTTTTCGATGGCCGGGCCGCTGGTTACCTTCATGCTGGTTCCCATTTCATTGGCAATAATACCTGCCAGGGTAGTCTTTCCCAGTCCCGGAGGCCCGTAAAAAAGCACGTGATCCAGAGCCTCCCCCCGTTTTTTAGCCGCTTCTATATATACGTTCAGCGTAGACTTAAGCTTTTCCTGGCCTACATAATCGGCAAGCCGCTGAGGCCTCAGCGTCGTCTCAATACGCACATCCTCATCTGTAGCTTCCGTTGTTATAATTCTGCGTTCCATAAATACCTCAACCATCCATCCATTTGCCCCGCTCTTCCCCTGCAGCAACGGCATCATTTATAAAAAGGACAAATACTTTAGCGACGCCTTCAGGACATCCTCCGCAGTCATCCCCTCCGAAACCTCCACCTGCTTCACAGCTCTGACCGCCTCCATATTGGAATAGCCCAAAGCGACCAATGCCTGAACCGCCTCCTTTGCAGCCTCCGCCAGCTCCAAGGCCAACGCCCCGCCGGGCGATACAGCTCCCTCTCCCGGTGCATCCGCCAGCTTCGCCAGCACCCCCTCCATGGGTATCCTGTCCTTCAAATCCAGAATCAGCCTCTGGGCAGTCTTAGCGCCGATCCCCGGAGACTTGGACAGAGCCTTCACATCCTCGCTGACAATGGCAAGCCTCAAGGCATCGGGACTCAGTGCCGAGAGAATCCCCAAAGCTCCCTTTGGACCAATGCCGTTCACTCCGATGAGCTGTTTGAACATATCCCTGTCTTGCCTGTGCAGGAAACCGTACAGGGTCATAGCGTCCTCCCTCACCTGAAAATATGTATGAACTGTCACCTCCGTCCCCAGATCCGGAAGCTCCGGAAGGAGGGAAACCGGCACATGAACAGACAGCCCCACCCCT
>OBKG01000706.1_pt1 | contig 11915 bp, 8 predicted proteins | sample 1519741 | NCBI WGS metagenome assembly OBKG01 (sample SAMN00265072, study PRJEB22529) | human gut metagenome
ATCCTCAATACATTTCACGCTACCGTCAGCGAACTTCTCATAATGCAAACTATCCTCACCAACAAAGATAACAGAATCGTTCTTAATATCCTTTGCTTTGAGTTTCCCTTCTTTGACCATTTGCTTCTTCTGCTCACGGATTCTTTCCAGAAGAACCGATGCCGGTTCGTCATTAGGATCCTGTGGCACAAGTTTACCACGGATAGCAAGGTCAAGAATCTTTTGTCTTAATGCCTTGGTATCCATTATTCTTCCACCTCTCCTATTAACTGTTCCAGTTCTGCAACTGTTTTTGCAATATTGCTAGATTTTTCTTTAATCATATCGAGCAATTCAGCAAGAGTATAATCATCAGTTCCGGAATCTGATTTCATCCATGTGATATCCAAGCTTGCCTTATCACGAGCCAGAATATCTTCAATAGTGAATTTACGCCATCTGCCGTTTGGATTTTCTTCGCTGTATGTTTCTTTACGTTTACTCAGATCACCATCAGCATAACATTCCACAAAATCATCGAAATGTTCTGATTTCAGAGGATTTGTCTTGCCGAAAGATGGCATATCATTTCTCAAGTCATAAATCCAAACCTCTTTGGTGTTATGCTTGTCTGTTTTACCACGTGTAAAGAACAGTACGTTAGTTTTAACACCCTGAGCGTAGAAAATCCCAGTAGGAAGACGTAAGATTGTATGCAAGTTACATTTATCCATCAAGTCGAGACGGATTCGTTCACCATCGCCATCAGCAAAAAGAACATTATCCGGGAGAACTACTGCAGCACGTGCTTTGCCGTTAGTTTTCAAACTACGGTAAATATGCTGAAGGAAGTTCAGCTGCTTGTTGCTTGTAGGGAATGTAAAGTCATCACGTGTTGCACGCTCACCACCTTTTTTAGTACCAAACGGGGGATTGGTTAATACAACATCATAATCTTTCATGCTCATACCTGAACTGGACAGAGTATCGCCTAAAGTGATTTTACCATCAATATCATGCAGCATGGCGTTCATCAGTGCCAGACGGTGTGTATCATGCACCAACTCACAACCGGTGAATGCTTCTTCTCTTTCAAATTTAGCGGTATCTGCATCCAAATCGAAGAAATCATCAGTTTGTGAACGCACATACTGGCTGGCAGAAATCATGAAACCAAATGTACCGCAGGCAGGGTCATTACAGCGTTCACCCGGCTGTGGTTTCACCAGTTTTGTCATTACATCAATCAGTACACGAGGGGTGAAATACTGGCCTGCGCCGGATTTTTTTTCGTTAGCGTTCTTTTCCAAGAGACCTTCATAAAGATTACCAAGACCTTCTTCTCTTGCAGAAAACCAGTCCAGACCATCAATAGTTGTAATGATTTTCTCAAGGTTTTTCGGTTCATCAATATTTGTTGCCGCCCCCTGATAAATTTCACGCACACGACCGGTGCAGTTTTCACCAAGATGAGAAAGCAGTTCTTTATAGAACTTTTTCAGTTCAATACCGCTTTTGGATGTAAGATTATCCCAACGATAGGTTTCTGGAATCTGGGATTCCGCACCGGTTTCTTTCGCCATTTTCAGGAATAAAATATAGGTTAATTCGGTTACGTACTGATGATATGTGATACCGTCATCTCTGAGCACATTACAGAGATTCCACAGCTTTGAAACAATTTCTTGTGTTGTCATGCAACTCTACCTCCGTCATCATAAAGATATTCGTTTAATTCAAGAACGATATTTTCCAGCTTATTCTGGAACACTTTGTTGATTTTCGCAAATCCACCGAAGCTCTTGAAACGACTATCTTCATCAAATACTTGGACATTCAATACGGATTCTTCCATCAAATATTTTTCCATACGTCCAATCCAACTCATCTCCTGTTTTGAGAAGTTATGAGCTTTTTTCAATTTATCTACTGCTCTGCGTATTCTTGCTTCATGGCTAATCAACGCAGAACCAATAGCATATCTACGAATAAGGCTAATAATATCAGCAGCAATTTCCTCATTGGTAAGCTCTGATATTGCCGTATTCAGCTGTTGTGTTGTAAAGCCCTCTCTGTCAAGAGTTAATCTTAATGTTTTCAGCGCATCCCTTGTCAGATCTTTCGGTCTGGTACAAACGATGCTCAATGCAGCAATTTCATTCATATGTGTTTTAACATATTCAGAAAAAGCATCAAGATAATCTTCAGGCTTTTCAGAATTACCATAACCTCTTGTATGGCCAGTTAATTCATCTTCTTCCTCGGAAATAACCACCGGATTACCGCCATTAGCTTTTGTCTGCTGAATATATGCAAACATTTCTCTATATGCAAGCAGACGTTTTTTTGCATCTTCTGGATTTCGTCTTTCAATATCAATAATAAACTGAGTCGGATCCATTCCATCAGTCATGCTGATAAACTGCTCCATAGTCTTTTCACTCATACGGCGCTTTTTACGCTGGAGCTTTGCAATAATCTGGTTGATCTGAGCCTGCACAACATCTTTATCTTCCACTTCTTCCAAGCCATCCAGCAGCTGTGTAAATGTAGTTGTAGGATTTGTAACAACAGGCTTCATAGTATTTACCGGTTCCAAAGAATCATAAACACCGACAGGGTCGTAAATCTCGAAATGTGTTTTATGAATCTTCTGACACAATCTTGTAGCACGTCCCAACATTTGTTCAAAAAGGATACGGGATTTTACTCTACGCATAAATACCAATGTCGTGATTTCCGGAACATCAATACCGGTTGTCAGCAAATCAACGGTAACAGCAATACTTGGAAAACGCTCATTTTTAAAGCGCTTGATTGCTTCTGCTACCTTCTTAGGATTACCACCGCCAACGCTGCCAGTTATCTTCATAATAGCATCATTATCAACACCAGTTTCTGAATATATTTCTTTCAAAATAGAAACAATCATATCTGCGTGCTGATCGTCAACCGCATAAATAAGAGTTTTTCCCTGCTCTTCTGGATTTTCCGGATCAATATCTCTTGCTATTTCAGCCAGTACAGTTCTATTAAAATTTTCAGTAATAACTTGCTTGTTGAAGTTTTCGATATCGAAATCCAGTTCATCTTCCAATAATTCACTGTTGGTTATTTCTCCAGTATTAGGGTCATAGATTGTTACTGTCTGACCTTTTTTAATATGAATACCACCTGTGCTGAGTTTTGTTTCCAGATGATGCGGTGCATCGTGGTCTACCAGATACCCTTCTATAACAGCTTCTCTGTAAGTATATTTGAATACTGGTTGTCCGAAAATTTCTGTTGTATGTAATGCTGGTGTCGCAGTAAGTGCGATTTTTACAGCATCAAAATATTCTACTACTGTACGGTATTTACTCTGATAATCTCGCTGGTCACGATACAGAACTTCTACATCACCCATTTCTTTATCTAAAATATAACCACGATGGGCCTCGTCGATAATAATCAAGTCAAAATCTGTTACCGCCGGCATTACATCACTTTCATTATAAAGAATACGTTTTACCATGCTCTGAACAGTAGCAACCTGAATACGAGTTTCTTTATCTACTGTTCTCTCGTCTAATCCCTTAATATTATAGATTTCATCAAGGGTCATCAGTTCTTCAAGTTTTACTTCTTTAAAAACATCTGAAGCCTGATCTCCCAGAGAAGTTCTATCAACAAGGAATAAAATACGTTTGAAACGATTTGTCTTTAAAAAGCGGTAAATCATGCCAAGAACAGTACGAGTTTTACCTGTACCTGTTGCCATAGCAATCAGAACTTCTCTCTGACCATCAATAACTGCTTTTTCGGCTGCTTTGATTGCTTTCACCTGATATTCACGCAGATTCAGACCGTCTTTATCTGTTAATAAGTCATACGGCATTGCCTTCAACGAATCATTGCCCGCCTGAATATCCATTTCCAGACGTTCCATAATACCATCCGGGCTAATCCAACCGTGTAATGCAGTAGGAACGTTAGATGGCTCTCTTAAATCCAGAAACCAAATGCCGGATTTTGTTTTGAACTGCTCCAAATAAGGTCTTCCATTTGTTGCAAAAGTAAACGGAACCTTAAATTCTCCCCAAGTGCCAATCTGATATTCAACATCTTCTTTACGGATATTTCTTGGATAATCTTTACCCTGATAATCAATTACAGATGGAATATCCTTATGTACAGCTTTCGCCTCAATAATACCAACAAGTTTTGTCCCTACAAACAGTGCATAATCTGCATAGCCTTTTTTGCTAACAGTAGAATCTGTTGGCCATTCAGCGATCGCCATGTTATGACCTTTCGTTGGTCTTGCGCCTTTTGCATAACGGATTTCCTGTGTATTGGCTTCCCAGCCCACCTGACGCAGCTGTTCATCAATCATATAGCGAGTTTCAACCTCAGACTTCTGACGCTGACTTGCCATTTTATTAGCCTGTTTCAGACGAACTTTCTTATCTACCTGCTCAGCCTGTTCAGCACAGGCAATAGCTGCTTTTGTAAGTTCTTCTTCTTTTTCTTCTTCCTGGACTTTGCTCAAAACGATAATCTTCTCTGTTTTCTGTTCTTCCTTTACAGGCATAACAAAATCTTGATGCTGGTAATTCCAGTCACCATAAGTCTGCATAAACCATTCAGACAAGCTGTGTGCCATCTGTAAGAAAACCGGACAGTCTGAGCTTTCAGCATAATTTTCGTGAACAGCCTTATTTCTCACTTTACGAAGCGCATGCAAAATATCAGTCAAATCTCTTGTCAAAAGACCTTCAGACGATAACACATTGATACGGTTCACTGCAGAATTATCATAAGGCACAGGAATCTTATCATATGTAAACATTAAATTTACGATTGTTTCGCCAATCATACCCAGCTTCATCAAGCATGAGTTCGGATCTGTATAACAATACTGTTCCGCCAAATCACCAAAATTAGCAAGAACCGGAAATTCTGTTTCTAAAAATTTGAAATTGGAAGCCATTTACTTAGTCCTCCTCCCGTTTATCTTATGTTCTGATAATAAAATATTATCGGAACATCATTTGTAAAAAAATTTAAAATCCTATTCGTGCTCTAATATCATTTAGCCACTCGCCTTTATATTTAAAGAACCTCGGGCCAGCTATGGAATACTTCTTTCCAGATATAAGTTTTGCAGCAGCTGTCAACGACATTTCCTTTCCTTGATATTCAACTTTTCTATCACCAACAACCTTACACTTAATATTTGGATCATCATAGTATTCGATTTCTTCTCCAACAGGAATCTGACATTTAGTAAAAGAAAAATTCTCCGCTTTTTCATGGCTTTCTGTGTCAATTTCCTGTGCCAACTGTTCCTCCTGTGCTTCTACATCACTTGGGGCAACCAGTTTCAGATTTTCTTTGCAATCGTGGATTTCTGCCATTGCTTCCAAAATTGCATAGGCTTCTTCCGGCTTCATTGCATAGAACTCACGAATTCTTTTCTGTCCATTAAAATCATCAATAGATCGCAAGTCCGGATTCAACTTATCAATAATCGCATGAAGCTTCAAATCTGACAATCTTGAGTTCACTTCGTATGTAGCATATACTCGGAATGCGAACGGAATACATTCGCTGCGATTTAATTGCTTCAATCGTTTGTCTATATCATCTGCATATCCTATTTTCACATAATCTGGGAAAGAAGGATTTGTGAGAATGTATATTACACCTTTATTACTCATATTCTTTTCTCCTACTCGTTTCGTATACTACAGTTTACATACGATATTTATGCATTCTCAAATCAAATGCCGTTTTACCACCTTCGAGAATGTCACAAATATGTTGTTGTATACCTCGTGATCCTAAAACATATTTCTCTTCACCTATAATTGGCAAATCATTTTCAATTGAACCACTTCTGTATTCAAATCGATATGCTTTATTCAGAGCATTTTTTCCTGTTTGATTTGCAACTATTATTTCTTCTGCGTCTCCTCCTAATACAACATTTGCATTATGAGTAACAATAATAATCTGACGTACAGCCTTCTTTTTTCTGATAAAAGGAATTAGTTCATCAAATATAGATCTATTATCCAAATCATCTTCTGGTTGATCAATTAATATTGGACATTCACTTTCGGCTAAATTAATCAACATTTTAAGAAGCACTAATGCCTTTTTTCCTGGCGACATTTCTTCGATTCCGTCATTATCCATTTTAACCTGATATGCTGTATTAAACCAATCGTCCAGCAAATTTCTTAGAGCACTTTCTGTAGTACGACCTTTTGTGAGCTTTATTTTTTCTTCTACAGTAAATGCAATTAAAGCTTTTAGTTTATCAACAGTTATCATTTCTATCAGAATTCTATCATCAATATCAAATAGGTCTCTATGAGCTTTTAACTGTCTTCTGTCAAAAAGCTCACCTAATTTTTTTGAAAAAGCTTCTCCTCTAAATTGTGTCAAAGCAGAGAATTCAAGTCCATCTGTTGATATATCTTTATTTCTATTAACAACTTCCGCATATTTTTGATGTATAGCCATAAATGATGTAAATGCTTCTGATGTTTCCATTACAAGAGACTCATAGAATGATTTTAATTCTTTTAAACGTTTTGTTTTTTCATTAAAATCAAATAGCTTTTTCTCCTCCTTCAAAATTGCTTCCGTCAATTCTTTAATTGCACTATTCTCTGCAATTTTAGGTTCTATTAATTTAATAATTCCTTCACTGATATTTTTTTCATCAAGTAATTGCATTTTTTGAAATTCAAGTTCTTTATGTATTTTCTCTTTATGAACGTTCCACTCTTTTATTGCAACTGCTTTAATATTTTCAGCGGTATCAATAAACATTTTCTTTGTTTCATCTGAAATATCTCTTGGAACAGAAATGATTTCCACAACCGAATCTGTAGCCAAAATAAACTCTATATCCGCTTCTAATTTTTTCAACTTTGCATTAATCTGAGTTAAGGTACTTTGAGCTTTATCGAATTTTTGTATATCATCTTCCGTCAATGATGTTCCCGCAGATAAACCATCTTTTTGTTTCTTTAATTTTTCAATTTCCTTTATAATCCCATCATATGTACCAATATTTGTTATTTCTTCCTGCACTTTTTTGCAATCCGAATATGCTCGAAGCAACACAAATATTTTCCCATCAAGAGTCACTTTATATTCTGACAATTCCTTTTCCATCATGTGATATGATTTCTGCATTTCAGGGTTTACCATAAGAATATCATGGATAATTTCGTCAATTTCCGTTAATTCTTCATGCTCATCACTCAAGCGATTAAGATACGTTTGTGGAATAAATACGATTTTGTGTTTTGAGTCTGGCTTTGATGTAGATACAACAGAACCATCTGCCCAATATACTTTCATTTCTGATATCAGTTTTCCATTTGCTTTGGTTTTTTCTGTTTTATCATCAACTTGAGTTTTATCAATAGTCCTTGCAATATTATTTAACAACAAAGATTTTCCTGTTGATTTACCCCCAATAATACAAGTTAGTTTATCACTGAACACAATTGCTTCTTTAGCAAAGTCCTCGTCTTCTATTTCAACATGTTCAATCACCTGATAATCAGCCTTTACCTCCGGCTTCGTCTGAGAAATACGAACACGCTGCTCTGGTTCATATAGCAACTGACACAATCCATTAAATGTAGGATCTGCCTTAATCCAGCAATATTTATTCTGACTCGGCTCAAATATATTATCATTTGTATGCGCATCAGATCCATGGATACATGGTTTTAAGGAACGATATTTTTTTATAACAGTAGCTTCATCATCTACCTTTTTGCCTAAAAAATAGTCTCGATCAGCTTGCTTTGACGAAAAAATCATATCCGCTAATCGGTACAACTGAGTTCGAGTCGCATCCAGCTGGGATCCACTGTCTGTCAAAAATTCGGAATGCGTTTTTAGCCCACTCACTCCATCATTATCACTATTTGAAATAGCAATAATAGTATCTTTTCTTAATTGTGGATCCGATTCGAACACCTCTACTAATGTACTTGACGACAAAACATATTGTTCTATTCCTTTTTTATATGCCACGTCCTCCGCCAAATTAGGATTTTCTGAATATTCTCGTCCAAGAGCAATCAACTCACTGCTTGTAGCTCCCCAATCCCTATCATTGTATCTGAATTTTAAACGTGAAAAAAATCAACTTTCCAATTGATCGGCTATACAAGGATTAAACAAGCAATGAATATTAATCGGTGAATTCTTTGCAATCGGTGCAATCCTCATTTCCACATTAGGAATTACCATTTTTACACTTTTAGGTAACCTGTCATCTTTTATTACTTTTTTATAATTTTTAATGGACATATAATCCGTTATTCCGAGCACCGCAATATTCTTCAACGGATCTGTTCCATCTCCAATATAATCATTTATATCTTTATAGTATTTATCCCACTTTTTTTCTACTGTCTCACCTTGATATTGATCATTCTTTTGTGTTTCAGGTGTATGGATATGCAGATCCCATCTTCTCCATTCAGAACCTCTATTGTAATGTTCCATAAAACTATTCTCCTTTTTTAGCGCAAACATTCCCTAAAACTATGGCGAACATCACTAATAACCAATGAATTTTCACACTTATTGCAAATATTACAACAACTAACTGTTTATTAACGATATTCAATCCTAAAATAATCCAGATATGCTTTATATTTATCCTGTGCCGTCAGGCAAGTATCTGTCAGATAGCCTTTTTCATTGTTCCATTCTTTCAATCCACGATAATAGAACATTTTCAGATTATCTTCGATGATGAACGGAACAATATTATATTTCAGGCACTCCTTAAACATAATCAGTCTGCCTACACGACCATTACCATCTTGAAATGGATGGATTCGTTCAAACTTTACATGGAAATCCAGAATATCTTCAAAAGTATTTTTTTCTTTTCCGTTGTATTTTGTCAGCAGCGCTTTCATTTTATCGGCAACTTCTTCCGGAAGTGCAGTATCCATACCACCGACTTCGTTTGGTACCTTTTTATAATCGCCTACAGCAAACCAATCTTTTCTGGAATCACTGGTTCCATTCTTTAGGATCAGATGCAGTTCTTTGATAAACTTCTCTGTCAAAGCTGCCTTTGCATTATCAATAATCATATCAATACAGCGAAAGTGATTTGCTGTTTCAATCACATCGTCCACATTCAGCACTTCTTTTTCTACGCCGATGGTGTTGGTTTCAAAAATATATCTGGTCTGATCGTGGGTCAGACGGCTACCTTCGATATGATTGGAGTTGTATGTTAAATCAATCTGTGTCTTATGGTAAATGCCGCCGGAATACTTGCTCGCTTTCTGCTCCTGCAGAATATCCAGCAATGTAATTGGCTGTTCTTTTTTCTTGTTGGAACGTTCTGGTTTTTCTGCATTTTCAGGAACGTTCCAAGTCTTACCGGTAAGAAATGCACCGTTCACACGTCCCTGAGCACAGTAATTTCTTACGCTGCGCTCCGACACATCCCATTTTTTCGCTATTTCAGTAACTGAAAGGTATCGCATCTGCTCTTCTCCGTTATAAATCAAATCAAAATTTACATTTTACTATGATATAGTATATCACATCATCGGCAATATATCAAACTTTTATCCCATTGTTTCTTTTGTTTTTGCCGTTTCCGGTATTTTTAATTTTCTCTCCAAATATCCGCAGCCCAAATAAAAAGCTTCTGACTGGCAGTAAACACTATCAATCAGAAGCTTATCATCTTTTACCAGTCTATCACATTGAAAAATTCTTCCATGTTGCTGCCCTTACGGTCAAGCAGTTCCCATTTTACATCTGTTCGACTGATAGCAATTTCAAAATTCTTTTTCTTCACAGAATATGTATTCTTTACGAACATATCTTTGCCCTGAATCTTCTGAATCAGGACCTGATAAGAACGTTCGCCATTATTCAGGCACTCATACACTTCCGTGTTCTTTTTAAACTGTTCCAAAGACTGGAATCCAAGAACCGTCTGCAGGAACCTTGTCACTTCCTGTCCCTTGTACTCTGGCACATGCAGACAAGCTACATACTCAAAATCCGGATTGTTCACAATCAGGAAATGAGGAATCGTTCCCTTCTTATTCTGTAGTCTGCAATACTCAGCCAACTGCAGAAAACTGTCCTTTTCACCCTGATGCTTCATCAGACGATCGGCATCCACGATGATGAATTTTGCCAAACAATTTGTCTGTGATTCTGTCTTTATTTTCTTTAAGAAGTTAGTATAACCGCCACCGTGCATATTGATTGGCTTCAATGCAATCTGCACATCCTGGTGCTTTCTCATTTTATCAATATAGTTGTATTCTGTATCGCCTTCACAGAAAACAACAAATCGTTTTTGTAATTTACGTTCCGGTCTACTCAAATGCTGTACCTCCCAGAATGCCTTTCATATAAAACTCATAAATCTTAGTCGTTTCATAACGAACTTCCGGAAAATCAGACAAAGAATACATTTCCGAAGTCAGCTGCTCTCTGTTCTTTGTAACGAAATAAATCTGCTCTTTCATGTAGGTCTTCAAATCCAGATGCAGCACATTGTGGGTAGAGAAAATAAACTGGCCATTATGCTCTGCTCCGTTCACAAATGCGATCACTCGGTCAGAAAGAATCGGATTCAGCACTCGATCCATTTCATCTGCAAACACAATCTTATTCTCATATACCACACGGAAAATGTGTACCGCCCATGCAAAGAACTCACGAACACCGGTAGAATCCATCTGCAGTTCTCTTCTGAAAAGATTGCCATTCTCATCCTTACGGATAATGATTGTCTTGCTATATGGCTTTTCCTTATCAAGCTCGATACCGCAGATACTGTAGTCTACCATACGGAATATTTCCAAGTATCTTTCATCTTCCAGAATACGCATATCGGCATCCTGCTTGATTACATCTTCTGACTGTTCAGCAACCAAAGCCTCTGGATACAACATGTTTGTTACCCAGTTGACTACAGACATTGCATCTTCATTACCAAGCAACGCATATCTGGAAACAATAAGACCGATATTCATTCCCGCCTTTGTACCATCTCCAAGCAAAAACTTGTTCATGCTTGCAGATAAGCCATTGATGTTTTGAGCTATCGTTCTCCATGCTCCGTCTTCTGTTCTTCTGATTTCAAAGATTGTATCCGGAGTTCCTTTTCTCTTTTTCAAAACCTGCAACTTTTCAAGAAGAATACTATATTCGTTGATATGAAGCTCATAAATATAGACCTTCCCATTCTCTGCTCTAAAACACAGTTCAAACTTCTGAACAGGATTCTTTTCCTCATTCAGACTTGCCGCATTGACATACGGACGAACAGACTTCACCTGACTGTTGGTTACAAACAAAGACTTCAAATATTTTAAGCTATTGATAAAGTTAGATTTACCACCGGCATTCTCACCAACGATCACTGCAGATTTCAGCAGATCAAATCCTTCTGCAGTTTCCACGTAGTTGTCCGGAAAACGCTTTTTCACCTTTCCGGTTGGTGCGCTCATGGAAAACTCACTTTCACAATTAAATGAACAAAAATTATTAAAACGATAATATATCAGCATACAGCACCTCGCAATTTGCTTATTCACTTATATTATATCTCAAAAATATCGTTTGTAAACCACATTTTTGTTTTAGTCGCAAGTTTTTATTCGTTTTATAGACATTTTTATTAACCAAAGTCTGATTTTCCATATTTACTACACAGAGCCGGCTCTGAAAATGATTTATTCGCTATAAATTACTTCTCTAACCACAACTTCCTCCTCCATCGCTTTCAGCATATTCATATGCCCTACCCAAACCATAGCGTCCCTTTCCTTATCCGGTGCCGGATTCTTTTCAAGCATTCCAGCCATAATCACTTCCACTCGGTTTTCCGCAATCTCCTGCACCTCATACAGATGCGGAAACAA
>OBKG01000711.1_pt1 | contig 11845 bp, 14 predicted proteins | sample 1519741 | NCBI WGS metagenome assembly OBKG01 (sample SAMN00265072, study PRJEB22529) | human gut metagenome
CTGTTTGCGGCTGCGGCCCTTATCCACCCGGTAAAACCGTTCGAAAATGCGATCCAGGCTGTCGGAAGGGATTCCCATTCCATTATCCTTCACACGGATCACCATATTCCCATCCTGCTCCCTTATACATACCCACACCTGTCCGCCGGGGCGGTTATATTTGATGGCATTGCTCAAAAGGTTTGTGAGAAGCTCATCCATCTGCTGCACATTAGCTTTCAGGCACAGCGGCTGGCAGTCGATATGAAGAAACACCTGACCTGAGGCAGCCTGAGGCTTTAATCTGGCTGCAATTTCCTCCAAAAGCACGCTGATACGCACATCGGACATAGTCACCTCGGCTTCCTTAGCCTCCAGCCTGGATATCATCAGAATATCGTTAATAAGCCCCGTCATACCGGCTGCTTCCTTCTTAATCCGTCTGGCAAAATCCCGCTGCATATCTTCGTCCTGAATCATACCGCCCTCCAAAAGCTCTGCATAACCCTGTATAGAGGTAATAGGCGTTTTCAGTTCATGAGACGCATTGCTGAAAAATTCCTGGCGTATGTGCTTCTCCTTCTCTATTTGTCCCAGATATTCCTTCACCTCCCGTGACATATTCATAATCGTCTCTGCAATCACGTTGATCTCTGGATACTGGTATTGCTCAAAGCAAAGCTGGGTATAATCCTCCTTTGCAGCCAGCATCTGCCTGGAAATATGGCGCAGAGGCCGGGTCACTGAGGAAACAAAGCGGCGGGAAGCCACGATGGAGCAGGCCATGGCAACCAGAAAGCTTATCAGCGCCGACGGAAGCAGCATGGGCAGATATTGGCTGATTCCAGAATAAGGCACAGCCAGCCTGAGTACCATATCTGCCTTTTCGGATCGGCAGGCGACATAGAGCATCGTTTTGCGGAGAGTCTTGGAATACCTCCTGGCATATCCCTCCCCTCGCTCCAAGGCAGTCCTCATCTCCTCCCTGTCCAGATGATTGTCCAGTTTCTCCACGGGCGCGTCCGAATCCGCAATTACCGTCCCGTCTGTCTGCATCAGCGTCACCCGGCTGGAATCCTGAGCTGTAAATGCCTCCAGCTTATTCATCTGAGACAGAATGTCCTTATCATATTCCAGAATACTGTCCAGAGCCTTTATGGTATAGGTCATGTCCCTTCTGGATGTTCTAAGAATCATTGTGCTGCTGGCAAGATAAAAAATGACGCTGTTAAAACACAGCGCCGCCAGCAGTACCAGAATAAATTTTTCCATTATGGCCTTACGCATATTCATTTCCTCCTACTGCCGCTTCTTTTCAGGCCTGAAGCGTATATTTGCATATTATACGCTCAGCCTTCTGCCTTTATCATCCGGTATCCTACGCCTCTCACAGTTTTTATGCAGGAGCCGCCTTCCTCTCCCAGCTTCTGACGCAGGGTACGGATATGCATATCCAGCGTCCGGGTCTCTCCGTCATACTCATACCCCCATATCTGATTTAGAAGCTCATCTCTTGTAACCACACGAGACTGATTCTCCAGAAGATAAACCAGCAGTTCAAACTCTTTTAACGTAAGCTCTGTATTTCTCCCGCTGCTGGTAACTTCTCTTGTTTTTTTATTTACAGAAATGTCCTGGTAGGACAAAATAGCCCGATTCTCTTCTCTCTTTGCCCGACGCAGCAGGCTTCTAATCCGGGCGGACAGCTCCAAAACGCCAAAGGGCTTCACCATATAGTCGTCTGCCCCGCAATCCAGCCCCACCACCTTATCCAGCTCCTTCTCCTTTGCCGTCAGAAGCATAATAGGCAGATTCTTCGCCCCTTCTGTCTGGCGAATCTGGCGGATGGCCGTGATCCCATCCATTCCTGGCAGCATCCAATCGAAAATTGCCAGGTCAGGAGCCTCCTCCTTCATCCTGACAAGTCCCTCCTCAGCAGTCTCAAATCCTTCGACTTCATAACCAAACCCCTCCAACGCAATCTTCAACAGATTTCTGATATTCTCGTCATCTTCTATAATATAAATCCGTTCCATTCCTGTAATTTCCTGCCCTTTCCGGCTCCTTTGCCTAATCTTGTAAACAGTATACCAAATACAAGTAAAATTTGCCCTATGGATATGTAAAATATCTGTAATATTCAGAAATAAGCTAGCCCATCAGAGGTTTCCTTTAATCTATATCTGCCTATAGCACTTCCCTGTACACTCTCAGAACATTTTTATAAAACACCGCTTCTATCTCCGAGGCAGTAAAGCCAGAAGCAGACATAGCGTCGGCCAGCATACCAAGCCTGGAGGCATCCTTCATTTCCAGCTCACCGTCAATACCATCAAAATCCGATCCTAGGCCTATACACTGAATACCTCCTACCCGGCGGATATGCTTCATGTGCTCCACCATGCAGGAAACCTTGCTGACAGCCGTCTCTCCCTCCCCAAAATAGCTGAGGAAATGAGCATAATAGTTAATTCCCATAACACCGCCACGCTCCGACAGACATCGAATCATCCCATCTGTCAAATTCCTGGGATGGGGAGCCAGAGCTCTGGCATTGGAATGGCTGGCTACAAAGGGCTTTCTTGTGAAACGGATCACATCCCAGACTCCTGCGTCGCTCAGATGAGAGATATCTATTATCATACCCAGACGCTCCATCTCCTCCACAAAGCAGACTCCAGTTTCCGTAAGGCCATGCTTCGTGTCAGCCACGGTTTGAAGCTTACCTCCTGGCAGAACCTCCCTTCTGTTTGGAAATGCCAGCTCATTTTGGAAATTCCAGGTAAGCGTCATCATACGCACCCCCAGTCTGTAAAAATTCCTAAGAAAAGCCAGCTTTCCCTGACACACTCCCCCTTCCTCTATAGTAAGAAGGGCCGACATCTTTCCCTCCTTCCAGTTTTTCTCTATATCCTCATAGGAGACTACAATCCCAATTTCATCCTGATGGGCTTCCATCTCTGTATAAAATGTGTCTAAAAGCTCCATGCAGTATTCGAAGGGCCGTCCACCCGCCCGCTCCAGATTGGTATACAGGGCAAAGTTCTGAATACCATAATCTCCGGCCCTCATCTTTTTAAGGTCAAGCATCAAATCATTTTCCAGAATGGATGCGCCGCCTCCCTCCAAATGGTTTTTGTACAGTTCTGATATGGTGTCGCAATGCATGTCAGCTACTTTCATCAGGATTCCTCTTTTCTCATTCTGGTACTGTCAATATATTACATCAAGTCTATCCTGATTCCATCATTCTGTCAATCCTGTCATATTTTCTTTCGTTTCCGCTGTTTTATCCTCAGTACGCTTTATGTCTTTATTGACTATAAGCAACTTTCGCCATAAGCAGACGATTTCTTTCAGGAAATCGATTCCTCCAGGCTTTTCTGAATGTTCAAATAGATGCTCTGCACAAGCCATAGGGTATGATCCTCCAACGCTTCCCAGCAGGCATATTCCCCATGGTACAGCTCTATAATCTTCCGAATACGTTCCATTCCGAAGCCGTACCTTCCTTTTCCCTTTTTTGTGCTTTTCATTTTCGAATTTGTTTTGAGAACAGATTCCTTTATGGTACTTTCCACCTCGATTTCTACTATACCGTTCTCTTTCCTTATGACGATCTCCACCTGGCCTTTCCCATTCATGCTTTTACAAGCTTCAATTCCATTTTTCAGAAGATTGTCAACCAAATTCCCCATATCCATACAATCTATCTCCACCGGACGTCCCAGAACCACATAATGAAACCTTATGTTCTTTTTCCTGCACCTTTGTGCCCCTTTCATAAGAGCTGCATTCAGTCCCTTATTTCCAGTATCTCTTGGCAGCTCCATGCAGCCGTCACACTCCGCTCCTAATTTCCTAACGTACATTTTCGCGTCCTCATATCCTTCTTTTTCCAACAGACCATAAATCGTGTCCAGTTTTACTTCCATGTCATAATGTTACCGAAAGAACATACATTAAAAGCCCGGCAGACACAGAAAAAACTAAAACCTTTATATTTTCTGCGAAACGTGTGATTTATATACTCCAGCGCAATTACGGCTGACAATGCATGTATAATATACTCCGTAATCTTAAGGCATCCTTTCTTTCTGCTGATTTACTGATTCTGTTATCTTCTTTCTTCTGTTTTTCCCCAAGTCCAGCTCTGTACCGTCTAAAAGCCTAACTGTCCTGGCTCCAACTTCCTTAATGCATTTTGCATTGACCAGATAATTTTTATGTATCCTGACAAAGCCATTATGCCTCCATTCTTCCTCAAGGGATTTTAGTGTCCCATACAGCTGAAAGGAAGTCTGATTCCTCATCCGAACCGTGAGGCTATGTCCGCTGCACTCCACATACATGATTGAATTCAGGCGCACATCACGCAGGCCAAAGCCATCCTTCATTCTGTAACGAATCTGTCTTTTTGCCGTCATATTCAAATATTTCTGCAATGCCTTCATCATATCCCGTTCCAGGGAGCTTTTCCTTACAAACCACAGAGGCGTATACTCATAGGCGTCAAATACTATATTTTCATAGTTGGATACAAATACAATTTTCAAATCCGGATTATCAATATAGAGCTGCCCCGCCAGATCAAAGCCATCTATCTCTGGCATCTCCCAGTCCAAAAATACGAGGCTGAATCTCCGGTTTCGGCTATCCTTATACATAGACTTCCCGTCCGGGTACAAATATAGGGAGAAATCCCTCTCTCCCAGGTTCTTTACTGCCTTGCACAATTCCGACTGAATCCGTTGCAAATCTTCCGGAGAATCATCACAGATTCCAATCTCCAGATTATCTATATTCATTTGCCTAATCTCCTGTTTTCTTTGGTTCCGTATCCTGATCCCCTTCATCCATTGCATATTTGCAACACAGCAAGACCATTTGGTTAAAGGATATTCCCTCTTTCTCTGCCTTGTGACGAAGCCATTCATAAAGAATCGAAGTAAACCGAATTGTAACCGGCATATTGGGATTGAGCAGTGTTTTGTCTATGCTGAACATAGGCGTCACCTCCTGTTATTTATACAATAAGTATAACTATATTCGGTGCGTTTCGTATATAACTATAATCAGTTTATATTTAGATATGAAATTATAACTATTTATGGTTCTATGGATCAGATATACCTAGACGGCGACGGCCGCATGATTTGGGACGGTATGCCCCCTGCTTCCATTCGATTCGTCTGACTATGAAGCGACTGGCCATGAAAGCTGCCTTCATGTCATCATCAACGAACACGCGGTGGAAAATATCTATGCATACCCAACTGGGAGATTCAAATGGATCGTTCCAAAGATGGGAACCGGCAGTGCAATCTGGAGCAGTTTCTGGAAACATACCCCAAGATACACTCTGCGGACGCAGTGAGCATCGTTGCTACAACCGCATCTATAAAACCATACCACCCACCACCCTAAGCCAATTAACTAGGTCTCTTTGGCATAACTGAACATATACGCCTGCACGAGCTGTTTTTCTCCTAATACCCCGATTTGTATTAAGAGGACACAAACATAAAAAGAGCTGTTCGATCCTCTGACTTTATGACCGATCAGCTCTTTTCTCATATCGTTCCATATACTGCTTTAAGAATATATACTCTTCCACTTCCTCTTTTTCTCCAAAACCACTGCGCTTACAAACAGAATCAGGATCGTAATCAGATACGGAATCGAAATCACGATCTGAGACGGCAGCCCGATACTCTGAAGGGTAACGGACAGTGCCTGGGTATAGCCAAATACCAGGCAGGCCAGGGCCGTCTTTACCGGATTTCCATCTCCTACCATAATGGCCGCCAAGGCAAGAAAGCCTTTTCCTGCCGAAATATTCTCGGTAAACATCGACGACCCGCCAATCGTCAGAAATGCTCCGCCAAAACCACTGAAAATGCCGCCCAACAAAATAGCGATCCACTGGTACCTCACCGAATCGACTCCTACCGTCTGAGCCGCTACCGCCTTGATTCCCACGCCTCTCAGCCGCAGTCCGAAGGAAGTTTTATATATCGCCACATAAGCGGCTATCACCAGGGCAATGCTTAACCAGATCAGGATATTCTGTCCGCTCACCACTTCCCCTATATAAGGAATATGTTCCACCACGGGAATCTTTATGGACCCAAAGCTTTTGATCCTTGGATCAATAAATACTCCCCTGGTATCCAGCAGCGCGTCCAGCAAAAATGTAGTCGCGCCCCAGCCGGCAAGATTCAGAGAGATTCCAACTACCACAGAATTGGATTTAAAATAAAGCACAAAAACCGCAAAAATACAGGAGGCCAGCGCCGATGAAGTCACCCCGAACACCAGGCCCATCCAGGGATTTTCAAACAGATAGCTGCCATACATGGCAAAGAACGCGCTGAAAGCCATAAAGCTCTCCAAGCCAATGTTCAATACATTGGCCTTATGCCCGAACGCTCCCCCCATAGCTACAAACAGCACGGGTGTCATAAGGCGAAGAGTCGATGCCATAACAAGAGGTCCTAAAAATAATTCCAGCATTTATTTCTCCCCTTTCCCTTATTGTGTCTTTTCTTCATAATTGATTTGAAATCCAGAGTAATAAACAATACAAACAGTGCCTGTACCAGAGTTACCAGAATCCGGTTTACACTGGTCATTCTTTCCATGGACAGTGACCCGGCTTTGATCATTCCCCATACCACTGCAACTACAGCTGCTGCTACTGGATTATTCTTGGCTACCAATGCAACCATGATCCCATCCCATCCCAGATTCGTGGAAAAGTTTGTCCGGAAGCGCAAATGAGGTCCCAGAATCTCCACCGGGCCACTTTTATTAGGAAAGTGTACCACCTATTAAAATGCGGTTCTTCTAAACCGCTTCACTCGGATTGTTGACCTCGATAAATTCTTGTATTCTGCGGAGCTCGTCAGCGAACCTAAATACTATGCTGATGTTCCCGCCCTCGTATACCTTAATATGGTCAACCAATTCAATCAGAACATCTCTTGTCAGCTTTTCAATGTTGCCGTATTGCCTGAACGCTTTCAAAAACGGGTTTTCGGTATCAATACCATTTTCAAGCTCTGCCTGTTCGGCCCGGAGCTTTTCAATGACTTCGTTTAGTGCCTCGGCCTGTTCCTCGTAGTCCTCTTTCATGTGGCGGTAGTCGGAATGGGTAATCTCCCCGTCCTTCCAATCCTGATAGATTGCCTGTTTGTATCGGGCAATTTTGGCGAGTTCCCGTTCTTTCTGTTCAATAGCGTCTGCCAACTTCTTTGACTGGCTCTTGACGAGTGGAGCCCGGTTTATCCGTTCTATGGTCTTTGTATAATCAACCGCCAAATAGACCTGTTGCTGAATTGCATAGAGAACGGCCACCTCTAAGCGGTTATGTCTAATCGTGTGTTTCGTGCAGGCACTTTTAGATTGGTCTTTGTAGGTACGGCAATAATAGTAAACCGTCCCGCCTACCTTGCTTCGGGTCATAGCTTTACCACAATCAGCACACCGAAGAAAACCGCTGAACAGATAAATCTGCTTTTTCTGTGGGGCCGTCCGGGTGTCCCGGAGCAATAGCCGTTATACCTTGTCGAAGGTGTCACGGTCAATAATGGCTTCATGGGTATTCTCCACTATATACCATTCGTCCTCGGGTACGACCTCCTGAACGTGTATCTTATAGCTTTTCACACGATAACGGCCCTGTACCATATCCCCGCAATACATACGGTTTTTCAAAATTCCTGTGATTGTCACAGCGCCCCACAAGGGCCGCTTTGCCGGGTCAATGCTCGGATTTTGGTATTTGAGCCCTAACCGCTCCCGCTTATAGGCGGCGGGGGAAAGTACGCCGTGCTCATTGAGATAATGAACAATCGCGTTTTTACTCATTCCGTCCAGAAACTTTGTGAAAATCTCCCGGACTACCTCGGCGGCTTCTTCATCAACCACTAAGGCGTTTTTATCGTTGGGGTCTTTTATGTAGCCATAAGCGGCAAAAGAACCAATATGTTCTCCGTTGCGCCGCTTCATATCAAATACTTCCCGTACCTTATCGGAAGTCTCCGCACAATGGTTTTCATTCAAAACGCCCTGAATGGGAACCGCGATACTTCGCATATTCTGCGGCTCTTTGTAGCTGTCTAATGGCTGATGATAGAGGGAGATAAAACGGACGTTAAATCTCGGGAACCAATCATCTAAATAATAGCCCTGATCGCTGTAATTTCGGAAAGAACGGGCAAGGTCTTTGACAATCACACAGTTAATGAGGCCCTTTTTAATATCGGACAACATTCTTTGAAAATCTTCCCGTTCATCATCTGTTGTGCCTGAAATTCCGTCATCTACATACTCGTCAACAATGATATATTCGTCTCCATCGTTAAAGCTGGCGATATGTTCTTCAATAATAGCCCGCTGGTTTGAAACGCTTTCGCTCTCGTCAAAACTCCGGGCGTCCTCTTTCGATAACCGGATATAGATTGCAATTCTCCATACCCTGAATTTTTGTTTTATCGCTTCTGTGATAGTACGGCTCTTGCGTGCCATGTGAACCTCCTTCCCCTATCACGTTACACCTATATTATACTCCTTATAGGCGCGGTGAACAATGTTGTCGGGCCCTCGTAAATCTCGTCCAGAGGCCGACACAAGCGGCCTGCACACTGGTTACAGGCCGCTCTTTTTACGTTGTAGGAAGTCAGTGAAGCAATCTTGAAGGGGCGGGGCGCTATCCAGAAATTCCAGTTTTACGCCCATATCGCCCACTCGAAAGCAGTACGGATTTTTTACTTTTTGGAGCACCTGCGCCGCCCGCTGTTCTCTCGGAATCGCGTTATCGAAGGCCAGCCCGGACACGTCAACTAAGTCCTCTTTGTTGACTGCCGTTATATCTACGCCCGCGAGCTCCGTTAAATGAATTTGTTGTTGCATGGATATTCGCCCCCTTTCTTCCATGTGTATGTCATTCCCTGATTGTCCTATGAGGAAATGACAAAAGGCGGCCCGCTCTCACGCGCCGCCCTTTGCCATCTGCTCATAAGACCTCGGGCCAACTTGGCCCGAGGCCAGAGCAGAGAAGAAAAGTTTAGTAGGGGCTCTGGCAATAGTGCTCGTCCGCTTCTTCAATGGATTTCATATCGAAAACCCAGTGAAGCTCACGAACCACCCGTTTAATATCCTCGGGCTTGAAGTCACAGTTTTCCATCGCCCAAATGACGTAACCACGACAGGCGTTGTTGCTCCACCGTTCGGTCAACATCATATCTAAAGTCAAATCTTTTTCCATTTCGATTCTCCCTATCAAAAAATAGGTGGAGCGCAGGGCCGGGAAGTTTTGGGCTGTTATCAGACAGAATATCCGGCCCGGCGCTCCTGATCGTTTGCTTCAACAGATAACCCGGACGGGCGACGGCTTGTCCACCCCATAGGAATTTCACCTCTCCCCATTCTTATGGCAAGGCGTTCTCAATGCCTGCGACGGCTCACGGCCTTTTGGCCGCTTCAACGCTCGGACTATGACTAAACGCAAGTATCGGGGCTTGTCTGCTTTATCCGGCGGAACCAGCCACGGCCCGCCTGCGGCATGGGCCTTGTCGCTCTCTCTATTCTCTGGCAATAGATGTCATGGCGGGCCTGTCACTCAGCATACGCACCCTTCGTATCCGGGTATCTTTTTATGAAATTGTCAAGCTACACGGGGGAGCTTCAAGCCTCGGGCCAACTTGGCCCGAGGTAGTTATCCCTCTCATTAGCCATGAGAATAAACGGGCAAAATCGGGCCGGTTTAGATACGATTTTTCAAAAAAATTTCCATGTTGCGGAGCCCGCGCTCAATCGAAGTCCGAACTGTTTTCTCATGGACTCTCTCGGCTCTTGCAATTTCACTTTTGCTCATTCCGAGTATGTAATGGGCGTAGACCCTCCGGCCCTGCGTATCAGGGAGAGCGTTCAGGGCAGCGCGGAGCTCCTGCGCCGTAACCTTGCGCTCGTAAAGCTCACAGGGAGAAAGGGCAACAAAAAGAGCTTCGTGCTCGATACCGTCTCCGGCGTCCAGCGAAAAATACGCCTTGTTCCAGTACACACGACGGATATAGTTCCGCTCCATGCGCTCGGCCTCGGCCAGAGCCGCCGCCACTTCGTCAGAGACTTCCACAAACAGGTCGTTATGATAAAACGGGTACAGATCCCGCAAGTTGATTTTCTTCATAGTGATACCTCCATTTCGGTTTTGGTGGACGAGTGAACCGAAATGGAGAAGGAGGGGAGCGACAGCGGGGCAGTTCCCCTTTGTTTGGAACCTCGGGCCAATTTGGCCCGAAGCCAGTTTGCGGCAAAAGAAAAGCGCCCGACTGGAAAACGACCAGGCAGGCGCAGAATTGACAGGTTTCGACTACATAGAGAGCGTAGCTATCCCACCATGTAACGCAGCTTTTTTTAGCAAACCGATATTTGTAATATTATGTCGATGATAGATAAACACGGCGGCCCCTCCTTGTACCGCCGTGTCTTAAAGAGCGCGACTTTATCACGCCCCCCGTTAAACTATTTTTTCAATAGGAAACGGCGGCTTGAAATTGTCATTTCAAAACCGCCGCTCCCTTAAAGAGACAACACGAAATACCCCCCGCAACGACGGTTTTTTTCTTTCGCCGTTGAAGCGGTGAGGATTTCGTCTATTCTATTACTTCGAGCCAATTTGGCCCGAAGTAATACTACGTTTATTTTCAGTTGACAGATATTTATTGTAAAATTTCATGCTATGTTCTTCTCGTAATTAATAGGTAAGCCCAATGGGATTTACTTCTGTAAGAAAATATGAAGTTCCGTCTGCATTGGAAAATTTTAAGTCAAATTTACAAATGGCAGAGGTTGCTTCAAAGTAAATTTCTCCTTTTTCAGATGTTTCAATTTCATAAAAAATTGAAACAGGTTCTTCGGTTTCTGCTTTTCCCTCCGCAATCGTAACCAATGTTCCAGCTTCATCCTTATAAACCAGTTTTATTTCTCCTTCTACCAGACTCATGTTTCCACTTACTGTAAGTTTGGTATCAGATAACTTTTCAAAACGAACTAAACTCCGTGGATTTATATTTTGATATATTGTTCCACTAATTTCATAATTTTCATCGGTCATCAGTGCATAAAAATCACGGTAATAGCTTTCGCTTTGGAAATCTTGTAATATGCTATCAGGTGGTATGGATTCTGTATTAATGGGATTATCAAAATGATTAAATTCATTGTCAGCAAACGATATTTCCGAAGCCGCATAAGCTCCCATAGAAATCGCCCCAATAGTCAATAAAATTGTTAGCAAAGATGTAATAACTATTGTAGCTTTAGACTTTTTTTTATATTTCATAATAGCTCCTAACCTTTCTTTTAATAACTCTCTATTTTCGTTTAATGTAACAGAAGCAAGTGCATCTTTATAGCTCCCTCCGGCCTCAATCGCATTTAACAGGGTATCGCCATAGGCCCGGCGTCCTTGCGGGTCGAGCGCCTTGATAACGGTTTCATCACAGGCAAGTTCACATGTCCGGCCCACTTCCCGCCCCATCACATAAACAAGCGGGTTGAACCAGTGCAGACAGATAGCAAACTGTACCAGCCATTTATAAAACATATCACAGCGTTTGTAATGCGTCAGTTCGTGCAGGAGGGTATAATCTAAATCAATGAGCGTTAGATCTGTGGAGGGTAGCACGATACAGGGCCGGAAAAAGCCAAGCAACAACGGCGAGGAAATGAGGCTGTTTGTGTATAGCTCTACTGGCCTTTTTATTCCTGCTTTCTCTCCAATCAGAGCCAATCGGTCTAAAATCGCCGTGTCGGAAACTTCCGCGTGTCCAGCCCTGATAAGATCGGAAGAGCGTCGTGT
>OBKG01000715.1_pt1 | contig 11773 bp, 17 predicted proteins | sample 1519741 | NCBI WGS metagenome assembly OBKG01 (sample SAMN00265072, study PRJEB22529) | human gut metagenome
CAAATTACATCTGGCACGCAAATTTGTCAAGGCTCTCAAAGATTGAGGGTTTGGGGAGTTGAAGTGGGCTTGCCCACTTTGTTCTTCTTTTTATGTTATTTTTCTATCCCGTTTAAGAGCGCGGCGAAATTACCTTCAGGCATGGGTTTGTAGAAATAGTAACCCTGGACCGTGTGACAGCCGATATCCTTTAGAAAATCTACCTGCTCTTTATGTTCAATTCCTTCCGCTACAATCCTTATATGTAATTCCTTTACCATGGAAAAAAGAGAGGGATGAAATACGATTATATCCGGCTGATATATTCACGAATCACCCGGCAGGAGTTTTCAAATTTCTCTTTTTCTTTGTCAGTCAGAGGGATCTCTATGATCTGTTCGATTCCGTCTTTTCCGATGACACAAGGGACACCCGCATGGATTCCGTACTGTCCGTATTCCCCATCAAGCAGGGGAGAGACCGGCAGGACTTTTTTTGAGTCATGGAAAATAGAGCGGACAATCTCTGACAGGGCGATGCCGATACCGAATTCTGTGCTGCCTTTTCCCTCGATCACCTCGTGTCCTGCATTGGCAGTCTCCTTTTCGATCTGTACAAGATCCAGTTTTCCATACCGCACTGGCTCATCTTTCATCCACTGAACCAGAGGTTTGCCAGAAATATGGACCGCAGAAAAAGGTATCATCTGTGAATCGCCGTGTTCGCCCATGACAAAGGCCTGGATAGAATTGCGGTCCAGGTGCATCTTCTGGGAAAGAATCCTTCTTAACCTGCATGAATCCAGGGAAGTTCCGGTGCTGAAACAGCGGTTTCTCGGAAGGCCCAGCTGCTTTCTCAGATAATCCGCCACGATGTCAGCCGGATTGGAAATACTGATCAGGATTCCCGGTATATGCAGGCCTTGCATGTGAGAGGCTGTTTCTTTCATGATGCGGATAGAATCGTCCAGCATATCCAGACGGGTCTGGCCCGGGAGCCTGGAAACACCGGCGGCCATAACGATGACGTCTGCATCCTCCACATCCCCATAGTCTCCTGTCCGGACAGTGATCTGATGCGGGAGAAAAGAAACCGCATCGTCAAGGTCCAGTGCCTGGCTGTAAGCCTTTTCTCTGTCAATATCTATGTAAACCAGTTCATCAGCTTCACCCCGGTACATGAGGCTGAGACCACACATGGTTCCCACATGTCCCGCTCCGATGATAACGATCTTTCTAAGTTTAAATCCCATAGTCTGTCTCCTTTACAGTCTTGCTTTCATGTGATAAAATCGTAGCACTTTCTATTTTAAAAGTCAACGCAGGGGAGATGATAATATGAAGCATTGTCAGAACGGGATGCACACGGCCGGGAGACAATGGGCGGCGGCATTCCCTGTTATTTTTGTGTCTTTGTTACGGGATCGTGTGCGGGGCATCGTACGCGGCATCCTTAAATCTGATCCTCTGCTTTTTCCTGAATCTGTGGGTACAGTTCTTTCTTGTATTTCTTCTGACGAATAAATTCAATCCTAAGGCGTACTTTCTGTACGGAATGGAATTTGTGTTTCTCCAGCTGCGCCTGATCCCGGCACAGGCGATGCCTGCGCGCTTATGTGCATTTCTCTATGCCATTGCCGTCCTCACAGCTTTTCTGTATCTGCATTCCAGAACCATTAAGAAAAAAGGTATTATAAAACCGTAAGAAAAGGAATGAACAATCTGGCGGTGCAGTTTATCAGGCTATCGGACGGGAAGAAGGACTCAAGGGATAAAGAGGAGCTCATCCGGATGATGTACCATATGAACCAGTCGGATAACGGTGAGCTCATAGAAAAAATTAAAAGCTTCAGCCGGACGGAGAACCTGGTGTGCAGACTGACTAATCTGGAACACGGCTACTGGTATCCGATGAGCTCTTTCTGATGCTGATGCCGTATTCGGAGGAAAGCATGATGAAGCTCAACAACCGTATCCTCGGGACCATTGCGGGGATGGAAGTGACCTTTGTGCTGACCGAAATATTTAAAAGCCTTGGCGGACACTGTACTTCTTGTGAATAAATTTCTTCTCCCCATCACCGCAGAGTCTGATTTTTTAAAAAGTGTAAACAGCCTTCTTGATACTGATGAAAAAACAATGGGAGAAGATCGGCTCCTATATGCGCAGAAGGCAGATTACGCCGAAGAACAACATGATGCTGGGAGAGGACAGGGTATACGGATGTCTTGACGAGGAGCTGTATTTTAATACTCTTGCCATGAACTGCATGGAGACCGTCAATGAACTGAATAAGATTTTCCGGTATAAATAAAGGCTGCGGGATGCTATACCGCGGCATTGTTTCTTTTTGGTTGATTTTATCAACTAAAATCAACTTCAAATCCATTGTAGTATTCTTGTATACGGTTATAATGAACTTGAGGTGATGAATATGAAGGAGTTAAATCTGTCAAATATTTTGGTGAAAAAGAGAAAAGAAAAAGGAATAACCCAGGATCAGCTGGCAGCCTATATCGGTGTCTCCAAAGCATCGGTATCCAAGTGGGAGACCGGGCAGAGCTGCCCGGATATCACGTTTCTGCCCCAGCTGGCGGCCTATTTCAACATGAGTGTCGATGAACTCATAGGATATAAGCCGCAGATGACAAAGGAAGACATACGGAAACTCTATTTAAGACTGGCAAAGGACTTCAGTCAGAAGCCGGCGAAAGAAGTATTTGAGGAATGTGACGGGATCTTGAAAAAATATTATTCCTGTTTTCCTCTTATTATGCAGATGATTATTCTGTACATGAATCATTTTGTCCTGCTGGAGAAACCGGAAGAACAGAAGACCGTAATGAAAACGGCGGCGGATCTCTGCCGAAGAGTGAAAGAAGAAAGCGGTGATGTCCTTCTCTCCTCCCAGGCAAACTCTCTGGAAGCCAGAATGGAACTGCTGGAGGGACATCCTGAAAAGGTGCTGGAACTTCTGGACGAGGAAGTCAGGGCGAATTATTTTGATGAGGGCATCTTGTCGGAGGCGTACCGCATGCTGGGAAATGAGGAAAAGGCCAGGGAGACAGTACAGATCAGTCTGTATCAGAATCTGGTGGGCGTGATGTCATTTATGATACAGGAACTGACCCTGTATGAAAAAGATGAAGAAAAGTTTGAAATGCTTGTCCAGAGAGGCAGTCAGATCGCAGAGGCATTTGAACTGGACCTTCTGCACGTAAATGCAATGGCACAGTTATACTTTGCGGCCGCAGTGGGGTATATGGGACAGAAAAAAGAAGAAAAAGCACTCGCCATGCTTGAAAACTATGAGAGAGTCTGCCTGAACAATCTTCTGCCGTACACACTGCATGGAGATGATTTCTTTGATCTGGTCGATCCATGGCTGAATGAAATGTGTCTGGGAGTCCAGGCACCGCGGGAAGCAAAGCTGATCAAACAGTCAGTGATAGACGGGTTCAAGCATCCGGCATTCGAGCCGCTCACAGGAAACCCCAGGTTTGAAGAGATTGTAAAACGCATACAAAAAGAATGGAGGTTATGACGATGAATGAGTTGATGGAATATATGCCTTTTTTGATCCCTGTGATCATATTGGAACTGGTGCTGATGGTGACCGCCCTGGTACATGTGGTGAGACATCCGGATTACCGGTTTGGGAACCGCATATTCTGGATATTAATTGTCATGTTTATACAATTTTTAGGACCGGTCGTGTATTTTGTGTTTGGAAGAGGGGATGAATGATGAATGTGCTGGAGATTCAACATCTTTCAAAACAGTTTGGAACCCATCAGGTGTTAAGGGACTTAACTTTTCAGGTGCCGGAGCACTCTGTATATGGATTTTTAGGCCAGAACGGAGCTGGAAAGACGACGACCATGAAGATCATCCTCGGGCTTTTAAAAGCTGACAAAGGGGAAGTGAAGGTGTTGGGAGAAACGGTTCGCTACGGTTTCGCAAAGACAAACCGCAGAGTGGGATATCTGCCGGATGTGCCTGAATTTTACGGGTATATGAAGGCAGAGCAGTACCTGCGTCTGTGCGGGGAGATCACAGGGCTTTCAGCAAAAGAGATTTGTTCAAGAAGCGAAGAACTTCTCAGTCTGGTAGGACTTTCAGAGGAAAAGAAAAAAATTCGCGGATACTCCAGAGGTATGAAACAGCGTCTGGGCATTGCACAGGCACTGCTCAACGAGCCCGGGCTTTTGATCTGCGATGAGCCGACTTCCGCCCTGGACCCACTGGGACGAAAGGAGATCCTGGATATTCTTTCAAAAGTCAGAGAAAAAACAACGGTATTATTTTCAACCCATGTGCTGTCCGATGTGGAGAGAATCTGTGACCGGGCGGCAGTGCTCAAAGACGGAAGCCTGGCCCTTTCGGGGAGCCTTGAAGAACTGAAGGCACAGCACAGGAAAGACAGCCTCTGTCTGGAGACGGGCACACCGGGAGGACAAAAACTGCTGGAATCTGAATTTCAGAAGAAGGGCTATGTTTTCGGGGTAGAGAAAAAGAATGGAGTTTTAATTTTCCACACATCGGATATGGCCCGTTTGGAGACAGAGCTTATGATCTGCATGACAGAGCACAATATATGTCCGCTGAAAATGGAAGTGCAGAAGCCGACCCTGGAAAACTTATTTATGGAGGTGATATCATGAGGGCGTACTGGGCGTTTACGAAAAAAGAGCTGCTGGAAAGTATCTGCACTTATAAATTGCTGATCCTCGGATGTATTTTTCTGATGTTTGGTTTTATGAATCCTTTTATAGCAAAGATTACCCCGGAGCTTGTGAAAAGCTTTATGCCCGGAGGCATCAGCATTGATCTTCCGGCTCCCTCGGCGGCGGATTCCTGGATGCAGTTTTTCAAAAATGTGCCTCAGATGGGGCTTGCGGTTTTAGCCATTCTCTTTTCCGGAATGATGGCAGGCGAGATCCAAAAAGGAACTTTGATCTTAATGGTCACCAAGGGGCTTTCCCGGACGGCGGTGCTCTGTTCAAAGTTTACGGTGGCAGTCCTTCTGTGGACAGTATCCTATGCGGTGTGCACGGGAGTAACCTATGGATATACAGTTTATTTCTGGAAAACGAAAGACATTGATCATCTGATGCCTGCGCTCCTGGGGGTATGGCTGTTCGGGGTACTGCTGCTGGCCTCAGACCTTTTGGGCAGCGTGATTTCAAAGAGCAGTTATTCTAGCCTTTTATTTACCGGAATTATGGTAGCTGTGATGTTTCTGCTGAATATCGTTCCCAGGATCCAGAAATTTAATCCTATGCGTCTGGTATCCGAGCCATACGGATTGATTACCGGGGCTCTCAAAACCTCGGATTTTTCCAGGAGCTTTCTGATGACGGGAGTACTCCTCCTGATCCTTTTGGTTTTATCGGGCATTGCCTTTCAAAAAAAACAGCTTTAAGGGAAAGCAGATGAATAAAGAAGGCTTTTGGAGAATAGCCCATTTTATTCGAAGAACACCTTTCCTGCAGATATTATGTCCATTTTCTACATGATTGGAGTGAGGCATTCTAAGAGCCAAACGGAAATCATGTGGAAAATGTCATGGGTTTTTCAAGGACTGTTGAAGAAAGAGCAATCAGAATTTGGTGAGGTAAACAGATATGAGAAGAGTTAGTTTGTTTATTGCAATGAGTCTTGACGGATATATTGCAGATAGCAATGGCAAAGTTGATTGGTTAGAAGGACAAGGCAGCAACAATGAAAATATTGATACTTATTCAGAGTTTGTAAAAGACATTGATACGATTTTGATGGGGTGGAATACTTATCATCAAGTAGTTACTGAACTTTCTCCAAATAAATGGATATATGACGATTATACAACCTATGTCATTACACATAACGAGCTTGCTTCATCTGAGAAAATCAGGTTTATAAATGAAAATCCTGTTGAGTTGATACATCATTTGAAAGAAGGAAATGGAAAAGATATTTGGATCTGCGGTGGTGTAAACCTGATTCAACAGTTCATAAATAAAAACTTGATTGACCGTTATTATATTACTGTAATTCCAACACTCTTGGGTTCAGGTACGCGTCTATTTGAAAATGGGAAACAGGAGATAAAGCTGAAGTTACTTAAAACACAATCATATAATGGCATCATAGATTTGGATTATATACGAAGATAAACTCCGATTTGCCGAATAAAAAATATGAATTAAGCTACAAATAATGAACAATCATAAGTACACCCATAGGGCACACCGTATTTTATACCCTTCGGGTGGACGCGTTCCGCGCAATAAGCTAAAGTAAAAGGGAGGTTAGAAAATAAAACTTGGGAGAAACTAAGAATGAAAAGGATAGGAAAAGAGGAGCCGCTGTCCGAAGCCTTTGGAATCCGCGACGGTATCCTTTCCGTAGTGGGAGCCGGGGGAAAGACGACATCGGTATTTAAGATCGCAGGAGAACAGGAAGAGATGGGAAAAAGGGTCCTGGTGACGACCACCACTCACATGGAAATTCCGGGGAGGGAGACCGTGCTTTCCGGAGATGCGGATGATATTATACCGAGACTGAAGCCGGGCCGGACCGTTACAGCAGGACTTCGTGACGGAGAAAAGATGAAGGGGCTGCCAAAAGAAGTCTTTAAGGCAGCCTCCTCTTTTGCTGACGTTACCATAGTGGAGGCGGACGGAGCAAAGAGAATGCCGGTAAAGGCCAGAAATGAAACAGAGCCGGTCATACCGGAGGAAACGGACCAGATTCTGATCGTGGCAGGGATGAGTGCTCTCGGGAACACAATAAAGGATGTGTGCCACCGGCCGGAACACGCGTGTAAAATTCTTGAAAAATCTGATGAAGAATTTCTTAATTATGAGGATATTATGAAGCTGATCCGTATGGAATATGTTATAATGCTCAGAAAACAATACCCGGATGCGGACCTTCTTATTCTGCTGAACCAATGTGACACAAAGGAGCGGATGGATCAGGCTGCCCGCATCGGTATCTGTTTTGACAGCCAATATCCGGTCATTTTACGTTAGAGGAGTTTACATGTTTTTAAAGCAGGTATTGATCCAGGCCATGGATCTCGGAAAAATGATGTTGATAAGCGGAGCCGGTGTTTCCAGAGTGGAAGACACTATCGAGCGCATCTGCCTTGCATACGGGGCGAGGGAAGTTGAGGCGTTTACGATCACATCCAGCATAGTGGTCACGGTGACTACGGAAGACGGAGATGTGTTTACCCAGACTAAAAGAATTAAATACTACAAGACGGATTTTCATAAATTAGACCGGTTAAATGATCTTTCCAGATATGTGTGCAGGGAGAAGCCGGATATTTCTTATCTGGAGGAAAAGCTTTCGGACATTCGTCAGGAGCACATTTACAGCCTGCCGGTGCAGTGTCTGATTGCATCTCTGATCGCAGGAACATTTGCAGTCTTTTTCGGCGGAGGATTTGTGGAAGGGATCATAGGGGCCCTATGCGGTGCGGCAGTCTGGTGGCTGATGGCTTTTCTTCAAAAGCTGGATTCCAATATTATGTTTTCAGACTTTACTGCAGCTTTTATGGTGGCCACTATTGCATATATACTGGCGCATCTGGGGGCCACCAGAGATTACGGCACGATCATCATAGGAAATATCATGCTTCTTGTACCCGGGGTGGCTTTTGTCAATTCTATCCGGGATATTATAGGAGGAGACGTGATGGCGGGTATGATACGGCTTTGTGAAGTGGTGGTGACCGCTGTATTTCTTGCGGCTGGTTCCTTCACCGCACTTGTACTGTGGGGAGGTGTCTTATGATAGTACAGGCAGTCCAGATTCTTTCTTCGTTTATCGGAGCTCTCGGATTTTCTATTTTATTTAATATGAGAGGAAAAAAGTTATTCTTTGCAGGCCTGGGAGGCCTCGTCTCATGGACGATCTATTTGGTCATGGCTTCCCTGACCACGAGTACATTTCTGCCGAACTTCGTCGCATCCATGGCGGCGACCGTTTATGCGGAGGCACTTGCCAGACTGGCCAAGAGCCCAGCCACTATATTTTTGATCGGGGCCATCATTCCCCTTGTGCCGGGAGGGCAGCTTTACTATACGATGAATTATGCAGTTGCAAAAAACTGGGGGCTGTTTGCCATGTATGGGCAGAGAACCCTGATCATCGCCATGGCAGTGTCCGGTGGGATTATGATGGTATCCTCCGTATACCGATTGTACAATGGCCTGGTATTCAGCCGGGTCAAAAAGAAGAAACAGACAGGCAAAAAAGAAAACAATCCCGAATGACAGGGGTTGTTTTTTTTCTCAGGAAAGACCTTGTCACGCTAGTGCATGAAAGTCTTTCCCGAGAGATGAAGCGGGCTTGCCCACTTTCTTCTCCGCTACGCTAAGTATCGGAAAAGCTGAATAAACAGGGAACTGAATTTAAACAGCAGCTTTTTGGAATTCTCTGGTTCTTTTTGGGTCACTCCCTGTTTTGGAAAATACTGTTCTTTTTTATTTATTTCAAGGGACTGGTCCTTCAACTTGTCCATGTTTGTTCTGAGTTCTCTGTTTAATTCGGGGCTGTCCAGCACGAGCATAGTCTCAGTGTCCAAATATGTGCTCCTCATGTCAAAGTTATAGGAGCCGATCACTGACAGCCGGTCATCGATGGCAATGGACTTGCCGTGGCAGGAGTGGTCTCCGAAAAATTCGTAGACCCTGGGGCCTGTTTTAAGGACCTTTGAACGGTTTCTTGTATAGTCTGAGGAAGCGATGAAATTATCACCCACGGCTGTGGAGTTCACCAGCATTTCTACGTTCGGGACTTTCCCGGTCAGTTCCTCCATTCCCTTATACATATCTTTGGAGAAAACCGCATATGGTGTCTGGATCGTGACATCTTTTTTTGCAGTCAGCATGAGCTGCTGCATCGTATACCACACATAAGGCTCCTTATTGCCGATATGGACCGGGTTTGTCACAAAGGAAGCCTTTTTTACAGGAACGGTCTGTTTTACCCAGTCCGTTTTCGAAGGAAGCTTCTTTTTAATGGACTGGTAACGACGAGAGAGATATTTGATCTCACTCTTTGTCTTTTCTCTCTGGGGATCTCCCTCAAAAACTGTCTTGCAGTCTGAGGAATTCCAAACTCTTTTAAAATAAGAAAGGACCTGTGGAATAGCCCCGTTCTTTTGTTCCGGTTTTTTGGAATACAGAAGCACTTCCCGGTCATAGCCGATGCTTCCCCGGCTGTCATCTCCGATGAAATAGTCAAACATGTTCCGCCCTCCCATCAGAAGGAGCGAATCGTCCGCAACCACATACTTGTCATGAAGCCTTCCATTGATTGTCCACGGCTTTAAAAAATTCGGTTCGTTATAAAACCGGATTTCTATGTTTGGATGGCTTCCTGCTGCCTGGAATACTGATTTGCCGTTCATGTGCAGCATTCCGTAGAGCCCGTCCACTAAAATCTGTACTTTGACCCCGCGGTCGGCGGCATTAATGAGAGCCGCAAATGTATCGTCAGTGCTCTTTCCTTCCCGTATGTCGAAGGTAGAGATGATGATGTTCTTTTTTGCTTCCCGGAACATGGCAAGTCTTGTGTCCAGAGCGCCCATGTTTGTCTCGACTATGCCGGCCCGCTCCCTGCCGGGGCCCGAACCGTAAAACGCCGGGACATCGACTGTTTTTTTGTAGGAATCGCTAACTGTCTTCTGGAATGCAAAGGGCAGGCATGCCCCTGCCGCCTCATAAAGAAGGATCAGCAGTATGAAAAGCAGAATCCATCTGCCTGTTTTTCTTTTTGTCTTCGTCATATGTTCACCTTTTTCTTTCGCATATTTTTCATCTATTGTACCGCACCGGATATGGTTTTACAATATTCCAAAAAAATGAGCTTTACAGCTTTGGCCTTATCTTTGTTTCTGGATAATACAGGGGGTTGTTTTTTTGAGTCAATGGCATATAATCAAACTAACTCATGAACCGGAACAGTCGATGGAAGGAGGCTGTTTTGAACGAAAAGTTTTTGAAACTTCCCGAAGAAAAACAAAGAAAGATCATTTATGCGGCGATCCGGGTATTTGCGGAGAAAGAATATAAGCATGCCTCCACAGACAGGATGGCAGAACTGGCCGGCATATCAAAGGGACTGCTGTTCTTCTACTTTAAGAATAAAAAATCATTGTATCTTTATGTCTATGATTATCTGATTGGCCTGATCGTGAGGCAGCTGGAGGATATGGATTTCAAAGAAGAACATGACTTTTTTAAACTGTTTGAACTTTCGATACGGGTGAAATCCACTCTGCTGAAGGATAACCCATATATCCACGGGTTCCTTCTGAAGGCCAGATATGAAGAAAATGAGGCGGTGAGGCAGGAACTTTCAGATAGAAACAAGACCTTTTTAGAGGAGATGTTTCCGCGGTGGTTTCCGGAGGTGGATTTTTCGAAATTTAAGGAAGATGTGGACCCCTGGGACGTGTTTATGCTGCTCTACTATTTGGGAGACGGATATTTGAGAGAGGCGGTGTGCAGAAAAGATTTTGATCTTGACCGGGTGTGCGAAGACTATGAGCGCTGGATGGACTGGATAAAGAAAAGCGTCTACCGAAAGGAGTATCTATGAATACGATTGAAATGAAACACCTGACAAAGGATTATGGAAATCAGAGGGGTATCTTTGATGTCTCATTTTCCGTGAAAAAGGGAGAAGTGATGGGATTCCTCGGTCCCAACGGAGCCGGAAAGACTACGACGATCCGACATCTCCTTGGATTTTCCACCCCGAATTACGGAACCTGTACGATCAACGGAATGGACTGTTTTCATAAGGCAAAGGATATTCACAGATCCCTCGGTTATCTGCCGGGAGAGATCGCATTTATGGATGATATGACGGGAAAGCAGTTTCTGAAGTTCGCCGCGGACCTGAAAGGCATGAAGAATAAGGGCAGGATGCAGGAGCTCATGGATATGTTTTCTCTGGACCCGGGAGGCAGGATCAAAAAAATGTCCAAGGGAATGAAACAGAAGATCGGCATTGTATGTGCATTCATGGATTCTCCGGATCTCTACATATTGGATGAACCTACGAGCGGGCTGGACCCTCTGATGCAGAATCAGTTTGTGGAACTGATCCTGGAGGAAAAGAAGAGGGGAGCGACGGTTCTCATGTCCTCCCATATGTTCGAGGAGGTGGAGAGGACCTGTGACCGCACGGCGATCATCAGAGAAGGAAGGCTTGTCGCCGTGGAAGACATGGGAACACTTGGAAAGAGCAAGCAGAAGGTCTTTACGGTCACCCTGGGTTCGAAAGCGGAGGCAGAGGCATTTTCCAGGGAGATGAACGGGGTGAGGCAGACCGGGGAGAACCGGGTCACGGTCGGTGTCAGGGGAGAACTCTCGGAGTTCATCAGATGTTTAGGAAAATACCGGGTCTTAAACCTGGCGGAACAGAAGCAGACCCTGGAAGACTTGTTCCTGCATTTTTACGGAGGTGATTCTCATGAATAATATATTTGTCATGCCGCTCTTGAAACGGGAAATAAAATCCAATTACAAAGTGTTTCTGATCATCGCAGCCGTGGCCTCCATGTATATCAGCGTCATGGTCTCCATGTTTGAACCCGATCTCGGGAAAATGCTGGCGGAGTTTGAAAAGGCGATGCCGGGGCTCATGTCAGCCGCAGGGATGACAAATCCCGGGACGACTCTTCAGAGCTTTTTAAAAACCTATTTATACGGCTTTTTTATGTTTGTGCTGCCTATGATATATGAGCTGTTTACTGCCAATAAGCTGGTGGCCGGATATGTGGACAG
>OBKG01000724.1_pt1 | contig 11644 bp, 6 predicted proteins | sample 1519741 | NCBI WGS metagenome assembly OBKG01 (sample SAMN00265072, study PRJEB22529) | human gut metagenome
CCACCGAGATCTCCACTCTTTCCCTACACGCCGCTCTTCCGATCTGCCACTTTTCATGGCAGCCACGGCTGTTTTTCTATCACGATTCTTTTCCCAAAATATGCTCTACGATATCTTCCTGCTTCTTCTCCTGTTCCTGATTCTCCTTTACCGGCTCAACAGGTACCGGCATATTCTCCACTTCCAGACACGCCTGTATCGCTTCATTCAGAGAGAGCATCTTATCATCCAACTCAGACACCATCTGTGCGCACTCCTGAAGCTCACGACTGATATAATCCGGTGCGTCCCCTTCAAACTTATAATAGATCTTGTGCTCAAGACTTGCCCAGAAATCCATCGCAATAGTGCGGATCTGAATCTCTACCTTGGTATCTACCACACTGTCCGACAGAAAGATCGGCACGGAAACCAGCATATGGTAACTCTTATATCCACTCTCTTTCGGGTTTTTGATGTAATCCTTGATTGCCAGCACTTTCAAGTCACTTTGATTTCCGATCATCTCCGCCAGGCGGTAAATATCGGAAGTAAATGAACAGATCAGCCGCACGCCTGCAATGTCATTGATATAACGAAGCATATTCTCGATCGAGGTCTCATAGCCATATCGCTTGAGCTTTTTTACAATACTCTCCGGCGTCTTGATCCTTGTCTTGATGTGCTCGATCGGGTTATATTTATGTACATGCTGAAACTCATCATTCAGGATCTCCAGCTTCGTCCCTACCTCTTTCATTGCTGCATTATATAAGAAAATGACGGTCTTCCAACTGTCCACGTCTTCATAATTCTTGATCGCGTCTTCCATCTGGTGTTCTCCTCTCAACTTGGAAAATCTCCCTTCTCACTTAGTCTCTATCAGTATACCATATTTGGCTCTTACTGTCATAAACTTCATGCTTTTTTAAGAAAGAAAACTTTTCCAGTCAGAGAACACGAACTTCCGTTTTTTATTTTGTTTCCAGAAGATTCCGGAAGCGTTTCATTGCCTCTGCTGTATTCTCATAAGTACCAAATGAGGTCAGACGGAAATAGTGTTTTCCATTCTCTCCAAATCCGGCTCCGGGCGTTCCGACTACCTGGATCTCCTGCAGCAGATAGTCAAAAAACGTCCAGGAATCCATGTCCTTCGGGCATTCAAACCAGACATACGGGGAATGTACCCCTCCATAAAACTGGATACCAAGGTCTGAAAGTGTATCCGTAATGACTCGCGCATTCTCCCGATAGTATTCCAGATTCTCCCGGCACTGACGGATGCCTTCCTCACTGAACACTGCCGCTGCCGCTTTCTGTACAATATAGGAAGTACCATTGTATTTTGTGCACTGACGTCTGTTCCACATAGCATTGAGCGACATCTCTTCTCCTGTGGACGCTGTAAATACCAGTTCCTTGGGAACGATGGTATATCCACATCTGGTTCCGGTAAATCCCGCTGTTTTGGAAAGCGAACAGAACTCTATCGCGCACTGTTTTGCCCCTTCTACGGCATAGATACTTCTCGGAAGTTCCGGATCAGACACAAACGCCTCATAAGCCGCATCAAAAAGGATCACTGCCTGATTCTTCAGCGCATAATCCACCCACTCTTTTAACTGGCCTTTGTTATAGCATGCGCCGGTCGGATTGTTTGGCGAACAGATATAAATGATATCCGCATGCTGATTCCAGTCCGGCATCGGAAGGAAGTCATTGTCTGCATTTCCCTCAATATACTCCACTTTATTTCCGCACATAACATTGGAGTCCACATAGACAGGATAAACCGGTGTCGGGATCAGGATCACATTGTCGTGAGCAAACAGATCCGTGATATTCCCTGTATCACTCTTTGCCCCGTCTGACACAAACACGGCAGACGCATCGATCTCTACACCACTTCTTTTGTAATAGTCCACAATGGCTTTTCTGGTATCTTCATACCCTTGCTCCGGGCCATATCCTTTAAACGTATCCGCAGACATCATCTCTTTTGCCCCTTCAAGAAGTGCCTCTCCGGCACACTGACACAGAGGACGTGTGACATCTCCGATTCCCAGGCGTATCACATTTTTTCCCGGATTCTGCTTCGTATACGCAGCAACACGGTGTGCGATCTCCGAAAAAAGATAATTTTCCTGCAGTTTCAAATAATTTTCATTTAAATTCGGCATTCTATTTTCCTCACTCTTTTCCAGTTATGTCTCATCAAACAGCAGTGTCAGGATCATCTGTGCTGTCTCCACCATATTCGTTCCATTATCCATACTGCATTTCTGCAGATATTTGTGAGCTTCCTCCTCTGTCAGATAGTTTCTCTCCATCAACAGAAATTTTGCATTACGGATATAATTCTGTTCCTTCTCACTCCGTTTTTTTGGTGTCCGGGTTTTCTTTTTGATCCGCCGCTCCAGTTGACGGAGCACCATATCTGCGGTATTGACCAGGTCATAGGCTTTGACAGGCATGGTCAGGGATAAAATCCCCGCGCCGACTTGTGACACTGTCTCCTCTGAGCCCAACAGAATGGATTCAAAATCCCGGGGCAGGCAATCTACGAGATCCAGATAATACATATCCGGCATCCGATACCCGCTGATGACAAGACCATACGAATATTCACCAACCATCTGAAGAGCCGCAGAAGCAGAAGAACACGCAAACACCGTCTGAAATCCGTGTTCAAGCAGTATTTTCTTCACTTTTTTCGCATTCTCAAGCTTTGGTAATACAACAACAATGACTCCCATCTGCGGCCTCCATTGATTTATTTAAACCAGATACAGATACTGCTCCAGCTCCCACTTTGTTACCTGTTTCAGATAGTTTTTCCATTCCCGGCGTTTCATTTTCTGATATTCCGCAACATAAGATTCTCCAAGCACTTCCCGCACCAGCAGATCCTGTCCCATTGCATCCAGTGCCACTCCCAGATTTTCCGGAAGGCTCTGAATTTTTCGCTGCTTTTTCTCCTCACCGGACAGTCTGCGGATATCTTCTGTCAGTTCCTTTGGCGCTTTCTGCTGCTTCCTGATTCCATCCAGTCCTGCTTCCAGACAAAGTGCCAGAAGCAGATATGGATTTGCCGCACAATCCGGACTTCTCAGTTCCAGATCCACGCCTTCTCCTCTGCGTTTTCTGACATGGAGCAGCGCATTTCTCTGTGTTCTGGACCAGGTCACATCGGAAGGTGCCTCAAAGCCCGGAACCAGACGCTTATAAGAATTGACCAGCGGATTAAACACTGCTGTCATTCCCACCACATGTCCCAGAATTCCCGCAAGAAATGCCTCGCCGTTTGTGCTCAATTCACCGTTTTCACTGGTAAACACATTTCTGCCGTTCTTAAGAAGCCGCATGTGCAGATGCAGACCGGAACCATTTACATCCTGCCGTGGTTTCGGCATAAATGTGGCATGAAGACCGTAACGCTTTGCAATCGTACGGACTGCCATTTTAAATGTCATCACCTTATCTGCAGTGGAAAGCGCATCTTCAAATGCAAAGTCAATCTCATGCTGCGCCGGTGAGATCTCATGATGAGAAGATGTAATCTGATATCCCATCTCCTCCAGCGTCAGAATAATCTCCCTTCTTGTATTCTCACCCAGATCGATCGGCGACGTATCCAGATATCCTGCTCTTTCGTGCGAAACAGTCGTCGGCATTCCATCGTCATCTGTATGGAACAGGAAAAATTCACACTCCGGATTCACTTCCAGTGTATAGCCCTGTTTCTCTGCTTTTTCCAGCGCCCGTTTCAGGATCAGACGCGGACTCAGTTCGTATTCGCTGCCATCCTCTGTGCATACATCGCACAGAAAACGGGCAACTTTTCCATTCTGAGGACGCCATGGCAGTATGGTAAACGTAGAAAAATCCGGCTTGAGATACAACTCTGTCTCCTCTTCTTTTGCAAATCCGTTCAAAGAAGCCAGGTCGATCGTGCAGCGGTCATCCATTGCTTTTTCCAGGCAGCTGACCGGAACTGCGACATTTTTCAAGGTTCCGAACATATCTGTAAACTGCAGACGGATAAACTCAACGCCTTCTTCCTCCACGATCTGCAGAATTTCTGTTTTTCTATACTTCTCCATAACATCCTCTCCTTGTCTTACACTATGATCCTATTATATTTCTCTCTTACAGATTTGTATACCCCATCAGAGAATAATCCACCGCTTTTGCAACCTGTTTTCCTTCCTGGATCGCCCATACGACCAGCGACTGACCTCTGCGCACATCTCCTGCTGCAAATACCCCCGGTACATTGGTCTCATACGTTTCTTCTTTTGTCGCTACATTTGTTCTTGCATCTACAGTTACCCCAAATGCATCTGTTACATATTTCTGACTGCCCGTAAACCCTGCGGCGATCAGTACCAGATTGGCATCCACCACTTTTTCACTGCCCGCAACGGGAACCATCTGCATTCTGCCTGTCTTTTTATCCTTTTGAGGCTCCAGGCTGACCAGAACTGCTTTTTTGACATTTCCGTTTTTGTCCTTCTGGAATTCCTTTACCGTTGTCTGATACATTCTCGGATCTTTTCCAAAGACTGCAATGGCCTCTTCCTGACCATAGTCTGTCTTCTCCGTGCGCGGCCACTGCGGCCATGGATTGGACTTTGTTCTCTCTTTGGAAGGCCTTGGCATCATCTCCAGTTGTGTCACCGATTTGGCTCCCAGTCGGATTGCGGTTCCCACGCAGTCATTTCCTGTATCACCGCCTCCGATCACCAGCACATGTTTCCCTTTTGCCGGGATAAAAGTGCCCTCTTTCAGATCCTGATCCAGGAGACTCTTTGTTACCGAAGACAGGAAATCCACAGCAAAATAAATATTTTTACTGTCTCTTCCCGGCACCTCGATATCTCTCGGATTCGATGCTCCGCAGGCTAAGATCACCCGGTCGAACTGTTTTTGAAGCTCTGCTGCAGTCACATCTTTTCCTACATTCACTCCGGTTTTAAAAAGAACGCCTTCTTCTTTCATCAGCCGGACTCTTCTCTCTACAATGTCTTTTTCCAGTTTCATATTCGGAATTCCATAGCACAGAAGTCCTCCGATTCTGTCGCTTCGCTCAAATACAGTCACCTGATGCCCTCTTCGGTTGAGCAGTAATGCCGCAGCAAGACCTGCCGGTCCGCTTCCGATCACTGCCACCGTCTTTCCGGTACGCACCTTCGGCGGCTGTGCTGTCACCCATCCGTTCTGGAATGCATGTTCAATGATCATTTTCTCGTTGTCCTTAATTGCCACCGGATCTCCGTTCAAGGCACAGGTACATGCCGCCTCACAGAGCGCCGGGCAGACTCTTCCGGTAAATTCCGGAAAACAATGTGTCTTTTCGAGACGCTCATATGCCTGTTTCCAGTTCCCGCGATAGATCAGATCATTGGTCTCCGGCACCAGATTGTGAAGCGGACATCCGGATGTCATGCCTGCGAGCAGGCTGCCGTTCTGGCAGAACGGCACGCCGCAGTCCATGCAGCGTCCGCCCTGTTTCTGCTGTTCTTTTGCAGGCAGTGAAGTTTTAAACTCATGAAAATGACGGATTCTCTGAAGTGGTGTTTCTGCTTTTGTATTTTTTCTTTCGTAATCTAAAAATCCTGTTGGTTTTCCCATTGTTTCTATACCTCACTTTCTTTCATCTGAAAACTCTCATTAAAGGCTTCCATCTGTGCCTGTTCGCTGCTCATTCCCCGTTCTTCCCACTTGGAAGCCAGTGCGATCATCTTCTTATAATCATGAGGAATAATCTTTTTAAATTTCGGCAGATACGCATCAAAATCGGCAAGAATCTCTTTTCCGCGCGCAGAACCTGTATTTTCCACATGCTCCTCGATCATTGCGCGAAGCTCCTGGATGTCATATTTGTTCTCCACTTTTTCAATTGCGATCATGGCCTTGTTCAGATTGCGGTAAAGATGACTGTTTTCATCCAGAACGTAGGCGATTCCTCCGCTCATTCCCGCAGCAAAGTTCTTTCCTGTTTTTCCAAGCACTGCCACACGTCCGCCGGTCATATATTCACATCCGTGCTCACCTACACCTTCTACAACGGCATACGCTCCGGAATTGCGGACTGCAAAACGCTCTCCTGCAACACCGTTGATGAACACTTTTCCTGCCGTTGCACCGTAAAGCGCCACGTTTCCGACAATGATATTTTCCTCTGCTTTATATCCTCTGTTCTTCGGCGGATATACAACCAGTTTTCCACCGGAAAGTCCTTTTCCATAATAGTCGTTGGTATCTCCGCAGAGTGTCATGGTCAGTCCCTTCGGAATAAATGCTCCGAAGCTCTGTCCGCCGACTCCTTTGCAATTTACAACAATGGTATCTTCCGGCAGTCCTTCTTTGTGGAAACGGGTAATCTCCGCGCCGAGGATCGTACCTGCAGAACGGTCGATATTTTTCACCTCTGTTTCCAGAACTGCTTTGTTTCCTTTTTCTACCGCAGTTTTCAGTTTCTTTAACAGAACTCTCTCATCCAGTGTTTTTTCCAGCTGGAAGTCATAGGCTTTTCCTTCTTTAAATGTCACATTTTCTTTTGCCGGATGATACAGGATCTCACCCAGATCCATCTTGTCTGCCATCCGGGAATGCTTCGTTTCATTTCTCTTTAAGAGGTCTGTTCTTCCTACCATCTCATCTACCGTACGAACTCCGAGTTTCGCCATATATTCTCTGAGCTCCTGGGCAACAAACCGCATGAAGTTCTCTACATACTCCGGTTTTCCCTGGAAGCGTTTGCGAAGTTCCGGATTCTGTGTGGCAATTCCCACCGGACAGGTATCCAGATTACATACGCGCATCATCACACAGCCAAGCGTTACAAGCGGAGCTGTCGCAAACCCGAATTCTTCCGCTCCCAGAAGTGCCGCGATTGCCACATCTCTTCCGCTCATCAGTTTTCCGTCTGTTTCGATCTTCACACGTTCACGAAGTCCGTTCCGGATCAGTGTCTGATGTGTCTCAGCCAGACCAAGCTCCCACGGAAGTCCCGCATTGTGGATGGAACTTTCCGGAGCAGCACCGGTACCTCCATCGTAACCGGAGATCAGGATTACCTGCGCTCCTGCTTTTGCCACACCTGCTGCTACGGTTCCGACGCCTGCTTCTGATACCAGTTTGACAGAGATTCTGGAGTATTTATTTGCATTTTTCAAATCATAGATCAACTGTGCCAGATCTTCGATCGAATAAATGTCGTGATGCGGCGGCGGAGAAATCAGACTCACTCCCGGTGTGGAATGTCTTGTCTTTGCCACCCACGGATACACCTTTTTCCCCGGAAGATGACCTCCTTCACCCGGTTTCGCTCCCTGTGCCAGTTTAATCTGGATTTCCTTTGCACTGACCAGATAACGGCTTGTCACACCAAATCTTCCGGATGCAACCTGTTTGATGGCAGAACATCTGTCTGTTTCTGTATTTGCAGAATCCAGACGCTCGTCACTCTCTCCGCCTTCTCCGGAGTTGGATTTTCCATGCAGATGATTCATCGCGATTGCCAGCGTCTCATGAGCTTCCTGTGAAATGGATCCGTAGGACATGGCTCCTGTCTTAAATCGCTTCACAATGTCTTCCACACTCTCCACTTCATCCAACGGAATCTCTTTTTCTGCATAGGCAAAATCCATGAGACTTCGCAGATATCCCGTCTCCTCTGCATCGATCTTTTTCGTATACTCTTTAAACAATTCATAATTCCCGGTCCAGGTCGCCTGCTGCAGCAAATGGATCGTCTCCGGATTATAGCGGTGTTCTTCACCATCTGCACGTCTCTTGTGTTTTCCCATACTCTCCAGCGCCAGATTCGTTGTCAGTCCCAGCGGATCAAATGCTTTTGTATGGTATTCATCTACCTGCTTCTCGATATCCTCCATGGTGATACCGCCCACACGGCTGACTGTACCTGCGAAATATTTGTCTGTCACTTCTTTTGAAATTCCGATTGCTTCAAAGATCTTCGCTCCCTGATAAGACTGGATCGTGGAAATTCCCATCTTGGATGAAATCTTCACGATTCCGTGCAGGATCGCCAGTGTATAATCCTCCACTGCCGCATAGTAGTCCTTGTCCAGCATCTCCTCTTCGATCAGCTCATGGATCGTATCCAATGCAAGATACGGATTCACTGCACACGCTCCATATCCGAGCAGTGTCGCAAAGTGATGAACTTCCCTTGGTTCTCCAGATTCCAGGATCAGAGAAAGTGAGGTCTGTTTCTTCGTCGCCACCAGATGCTGATGCACTGCGGAAACTGCCAGAAGAGACGGGATCGCCATATGGTTTTCATCCACATCCCGGTCAGACAGTACCAGAATGTCTGCTCCGTCTTTATATGCCTTGTCAACTTCCACGAACAGGCGCTCCAGAGCTCTCTCCAGCTTCGTACTTTTATAATAAGTGATCGGAACAACCGCAACCCGGAATCCTTCTTTCTTCATTTTTTTGATCTTCAACATATCTGTATTTGTCAGGATCGGATTGTTGATCTTTAATACCCGGCAGTTTTCTTCTTTTTCTTCCAGAAGATTTCCCTGTTTTCCTGCATAGACCGTCGTACAGGTCACGATTTCCTCACGGATCGCATCGATCGGCGGATTGGTCACCTGCGCAAAAAGCTGTTTAAAATAATCAAACAGCGGACGTTTCTTATCGGAAAGCACTGCAAGCGGCGTGTCCACACCCATTGCCGCAATGGATTCGCCTCCGTTTAATGCCATGTTCCGGATGGAATTGCGGTATTCTTCGTATGTGTATCCAAATGCTTTCTGAAGTTGTTTTCTCTTTACCGGATCGTACTCTTCCACACGCATATTCGGGATTTTCAAGTCTTTGAGTTCCACCAGATTGCTGTCCAGCCATTCTCCGTAAGGCTGTTTTGTCGTATACATTTCCTTCAGTTCTTCGTCCTGACAGATCTTGCCCTTTACCGTATCGACCAACAGCATTTTCCCCGGATGGAGACGTTCTTTTAATACAATCTCTTCTTCCGGAACTTCCAGAACTCCGACTTCGGAAGCCAGGATCAAATCTCCGTTTTTCATCACATAATAACGGGACGGACGCAGACCGTTTCGATCCAGAACCGCTCCCATGATATCTCCGTCTGAGAACACGATGGAAGCAGGACCGTCCCATGGCTCCATCATAGTCGCATAATACTGATAAAAATCCCGGACATCCTGAGAAAGTGTGGCATTTTTGCTCCATGGCTCCGGAATTGCGATCATCATCGCCAGCGGAAGCTCCATTCCGCTCATCACCAGGAATTCCAGCGTGTTATCCAGCATGGAAGAGTCAGATCCCCTGGTATCTACAACCGGAAGAATCTTGTGAAGCTCTCCTTTCAAGGCACCGGATTCCATCGTTTCCTCTCTTGCCAGCATCTTGTCTGCATTTCCGCGGATCGTATTGATTTCCCCATTGTGTACCATAAAACGGTTCGGATGCGCTCTCTCCCAGCTTGGATTTGTATTCGTACTGAAACGGGAATGTACCAGTGCGATTGCAGACTCATAATCCGGATCCTGAAGATCCGCAAAAAATGTCCGAAGCTGTCCCACTAAAAACATTCCTTTGTATACGATCGTTCTGCTGGACATGGATACCACATAGGTGTTGTCATTACTCTGCTCAAACACCCGGCGGGCAATATAAAGCTTCCGTTCGAACTCCAGTCCTTTCTCCACATGCTCCGGCTTTTTGATGAATGCCTGCACAATGTGCGGCATACAGCTTCTTGCTTTTTCCCCAAGCACCTCCGGATGCACCGGAACCTCACGAAATCCAAGAAGTTCCAGCCCTTCTTTTTCTACAATGATCTCAAACATCTTCTTTGCCTGATTGCGCTGTAATTCTTCCTGCGGGAAGAAAAACTGTGCGATTCCGTACTCTCTTTCCTCTCCCAGACTGATCCCCAGCTCTTTACAGACTTTCTGAAAAAACTTATGAGAGATCTGCAGCAGAATTCCAACACCGTCTCCGGTTTTGCCTTCGGCATCCTTTCCCGCTCTGTGTTCCAGATTTTCTACGATCTTCAGCGCATTTTCCACAGTTTTGTGGCTTTTGATCCCTTTGCTGTTTACTACCGCGCCGATTCCACAGTTATCATGCTCAAATTGTTCCCGATACAGACTTTTTGTCTCTTGTTCCATGTAATTTTTCATTCTATCCTGTTCCTCTCTGTTTATTTTTCTATTCACACCTTTTACTCTCCGCTGGCTCCATAGTTCGCCAGTACGCGTGCAGAAGGATCTGTCACATCACAGCCCTCCCACTCCTGATTCGGCATCCAGAAGCCTGCGATCATTTCTGCCTGTCCCGGATAATATTTTTCAAAAATCTCCCGATATAAGAGAGACTCTTTTGTAAACGGCTGTGCATAAGTATATTTTTGACGTTCCTTTTCAAACGCTTCCTCTGTGTAGCAGGTATCAGCGTACTCTTTCAGGTCATCTACCATAGAATGTCCCACCGCATCCGAAAATGCTGCCTTTTCTCTCCAGAGAATATGTTCCGGCAGATAGTCCCCTTTCTCAAACGCATGGCGGAGCAAATATTTTCCTTTCCGATACACATTCTGCTTTTTCTCCGGATCGATTGCCATCACATACCGGACAAAGTCCAGATCTCCAAATGGCACTCTGGCTTCCAGAGAATTTACGGAAATACACCGGTCTGCCCGAAGGACATCGTACATATGCAGCTCTCTGACCCGCTTTTCTGATTCTTCCTGAAACGCCTGCGCAGACGGCGCAAAATCCGTATATTTGTATCCAAACAGTTCATCTGAAATTTCTCCGGTCAGAAGAACCCGGATATCCGTCTGCTCATGAATGGCTTTGCAGACAAGATACATCCCTATGCTGGCACGGATCGTTGTAATATCGAACGTTCCCAAAAGTCCGATCACATCCTCCAGTGCCGAGAGCACATCCTCTTTTGTAATGATTACTTCTGTATGCTCACTTCCGATGTAATCTGCCACCTCTTTTGCGTATTTCAAATCAATGGCATCTTTTTGCATCCCAATTGCAAATGTACGGATCGGAGTTTTACTCTTTCTCGCTGCCACTGCGCACACAAGCGACGAATCCAGCCCTCCGGAGAGAAGAAATCCGACTTTCGCATCTGCCACCAGCCGCTTTTCGATCCCGGTCACCAGTTTCTCCCGAATATTGGCACACACCTGCTCCAGATCATCCTGACAGATCTCATCCACCTTTGTAATATCGCAATAGCAGACAAATTCTCCGTCTTTATAATAATGCCCCGGCGGAAACGGACGGATTTTTTCACACAGCCCGATCAGATTTTTTGCTTCACTTGCAAATACGATGGTTCCCTTTTTATCATATCCATAATAGAGCGGGCGGATACCGATCGGATCTCTTGCCGCAATATATTCCTGTGTTTTTCCGTCATAGATGATGCAGGCAAACTCCGCATCCAGCATACGAAACATTTCTGTGCCATATGTCTCATAGAGCGGCAGAAGTACTTCGCAGTCCGAATCACTCTGAAACGTATATCTGTCGGAAAGGCTTTCTCTCAACCGCTCAAATCCGAAAATCTCTCCATTGCATACCACATAACTGCCACCCAGTGAAAACGGCTGCATCCCGGATGCCGTAAGCCCCAT
>OBKG01000731.1_pt1 | contig 11563 bp, 12 predicted proteins | sample 1519741 | NCBI WGS metagenome assembly OBKG01 (sample SAMN00265072, study PRJEB22529) | human gut metagenome
TTCAGACGTGTGCTCTTCCGATCTTATATCGGTATTAGGAGCTGGATATGAAGATAGGCAAAAGACAATTTGATATAAAAAACCATGGATATATTATGGGGATACTCAATGTGACTCCGGACTCTTTTTCGGATGGAGGAAGATACACCCGCCTGGATGCGGCTCTGAAGCATGCGGAGCAAATGCTCGGCGAAGGGGCGGATATCATTGATGTCGGAGGGGAATCCACCCGCCCGGGACATGAAAAGATCACCGCAGATGAAGAGATCGAGAGGACAGCTCCGGTGATTGAGGCCCTGAAAAGAGAGTTTGATCCGGTCATTTCCCTGGATACATACAAGTGGCAGGTGGCTAAAGAAGGCAGCCGTGCAGGCGCTGATATGATTAATGACATATGGGGGCTCAAGTGGGACGGAAAAATGGCTCCGCTGCTGGCCAGGGAAGGCCTTCCGGCCTGCCTTATGCATAACCGGAAGAATACAGATTACAAAAATTTTTTGAGTGATGTGATAAAGGATCTCAGGGAGACTATGCAGACTGCCGAGGAGGCCGGCATGCGGAAAGAACAGATACTGCTGGACCCGGGCATTGGATTTGCAAAGACTTTGGAACAAAATTTGATGCTCATGAACCATTTGGAACTTCTTCTTGAGTTTCAGGTGCCGGTACTGCTCGGTACATCCAGAAAATCTATGATCGGATTTACTCTGGATCTGCCGGCAGATGAGAGGACAGAGGGTACTGTGGCCACTACGGTGAGCGGATATATGAAAGGCTGCCGGATGTTCCGGGTTCATGACGTTAAGGAAAACAGGCGCGCCCTCACTATGATCGAGGCAATCTGCCGTTATTAAAGGAGCGGGGAAGATGGATCAGATTATTATAAAAGAGCTGGAGATTTACTGCAATCACGGCGTATATAAAGAAGAAAAAGTCCTGGGACAGAAATTTCTTGTGTCCGCAGTACTGTATACAGATACAAAACGGGCCGGCAAGAGTGATAAAATAGAATATTCCGTCAACTACGGGGAAGTATGTCATCGGATTCGGGAGATCATGGAAGGAAATACCTTTGATCTGATCGAACGGGTGGCGGAAACAATTGCAGAGCGGCTTCTTAAGGAATTTGACTTGATAAAGAAGACAGAGGTGGAAGTTAAGAAACCGTGGGCTCCGATTGGACTGCCGATTCAGAGTGTTTCTGTAAAAATCGAGAGGCAGTGGCACCGGGCGTATATCGGAATCGGTTCAAATATGGGGGACCGGATGCAGTATATAAACGAAGCGGTAAAACAGATGAAACAGGAAGATGATCTCAGGATGGCCTGTATGTCAGACCTTGCGGAGACAGAACCTTACGGATATACGGAGCAGGATAAATTTATCAACGGATGTATCGGTATCGATACATTGAAGACGCCTGAGGAACTCCTCGGATATTTGCAGAGACTGGAAAACAATGCGGGCAGAGAACGGCTCGTGCATTGGGGCCCCAGGACACTGGATCTGGATATTTTGCTGTATGATGACATAGTGATTCATGGGGAGCATTTGACCATACCTCATACAGAGATTCCGAAACGGAGTTTTGTTTTGGAGCCTCTTGCACAGATAGCACCTTATGAGAGGCATCCACTTCTGAACAAAACGATCCTGGAGTTAAAAGATGCTTTGGAGGAAAAGGAAGAAAAATGAGAGATTTACTTGACATAAGAAAGGACATAGACCGGATTGACCGAAAGATCGTCCGCCTGTTTGAAGAGCGGATGCATTGTTCCGAAGAGGTTGCGGAGTATAAAAAGGGAACAGGCAAGCCGATCTATGACAGGGAGAGGGAACAGCAGAAGATAGAGGCACTCACCGGCGAAGTCGGACCGGAGTTTTTAAAGAAGGGGACAGAGGAACTCTTTTTGCAGCTCATGTCCATCGGGCGCAGATACCAGTATAGTCTCCTGTCGGAAGAAGACAGTTACGTGCGCAAAATGTTTAAAGAGGTAGATAAGCTGGAGATCAACCGTGATACAAAAGTTGTATATCAGGGGATTCCCGGAGCGTATCAGGAACAGGCCATGATTCAGTTTTTCGGAGAGAATATCAGCCATTTTACGGCCGATGAGTTTAAAGATGTGGTCGTGGCAGTGGATGAGGGAAAGGCAGATTATGGTATCCTGCCCATCGAGAATACTTCCGCAGGTACTGTGAGCGGCATTTATGATCTTCTCCTGAATCATGACGTATGTGTAGTCGGAGAAGAGACGGTAGAGTGCAATCATGCTCTTGTAGGCATCAGGGGAACAGATCTTTCCAAGGTGACCAAGGTATATTCACATCCACAGGGACTGATGCAGTGCAAACAATTTCTGGACGAGACCGGATGGGATCAGGTCCGCATAAGGAATACGGCGGTGGCGGCCAAAAAAGTTGCTGATGACAATGACCCGACCAAGGTTGCAATTTCCAGCGAGCGGGCGGCAAAGCTCTATGGACTGGAGGTACTGAAGCGCAATGTGAATTACGAAGGAAATAACTGCACCCGTTTTGTGGTCATGTCAAAGAAAAAACAGTACCGGGGAGATGCCGGGAAGGTGAGCATCAGTTTTTCTCTTCCGCATGAGACGGGATCTCTTTATAACATTCTTGCACATTTTATGTTCAATGATGTCAGCATGACGAATATTGAATCCAGGCCGCTTCCGAACAGGCAGTGGGAATACGGATTTTATATAGATGTGGCCGGAAACTTAAATGAACCGGGCATACGCAATGCTCTGACCGGCATCCGGGCGGAAGTAAAAGATTTTAAAATACTTGGAAATTTTTAAGGAGAGAGAGGGGCAGGCTTAAAAAAATACAAAATTAGGTGGGAAGAAAACATGAACAGTAAATCAAATGGTTTCAAAGACAAACTAGGAAAAATTCATAACTTTATTCATAAGTTTGGAAAATATTTTATCATTGTGTGTCTGATCTTATTCTGTGTTCTGTGTATCAAGAATAAAGATCAGTTCGCGGAGCGGGTGGCAAAAGGCGTGCCTGAAAGCGGTATGGAAAAGATCCCGGTTGCAGATGGAGATACGATCACGCAGGAATTCAAAGCTAATTTTACTATGGCAGAAAAATTAGAATTCCGTATAGGGAGAAACTTTGGTGATGCAAGGCCTGGAAGGATTGAACTGAGTATTAAGGATTCCAAAGGAAATATTATTTTTCACGTAACTCCGACCATGGAAGAAGTGGATGGAAGAGCTGAAATAAAAGCCACGATGAGAAGAAGAGAACTGGATGAAGATCGTTGGTATAAGGCAATCGTAAACCAGAAACTAGAGAAAGGCGAAACTTATACTTACGAGATCAAGGGGGTCGGAATTAAGAAAGATGATCCGCTGTATATTTATACGTCCAGAGATATGGGATCAATTTTTGAGCCGCTCATAAAAAACGGACAGAAAACAGAGATCCGTCTTTGTGCAAAAATGTGGACTACTCAAATTGATATGTGGGCCATTGGTCTGACGATTGCAATTGCATTAGGATTGATCGTGCTCTTGCTTGTACAGATTAAAATTCCTGAAAAGCTGAATAAATGGATGTCATGGGCATTATTCATCGTGAATCCGTGGCTGGCTTTTTATATGGTGGAAAAAGTATTCTACAATCCGATCAGCGTTATGGGAGTTTTTTCTTATGCGCTGAATATCATCTGGTTCTATGTTATTTTTGGAATTCTGCTTTTGATCTTTAACAGGACAAAATACGCAGTCATTGTAGGAGATTTACTTTTATACGGATGTGCCATCGGTAACTACTTTGTTATGCAGTTCCGGGGAACTCCGATCACACCGGCAGACATTTGGGCGTTCGGTACCGCGATGGATGTGGCAGATCATTATACATTGTCTTATAATAAAGCAGCCATTGTTGCAACAATCATCTGCCTCGCACTCTGTATCATTGCATGGAAACTGGATACTATAAAAGCATTCCGATGGAAACAGCGGCTGATTGCACTGATTGTAGTGGCAGCAGTTACAATAGGACAGAGCTTTCTCTGTACGAGAGTAAATTTTTTGGAATCAAAAAATGTAAAGGTAGAATTCTTCAATCAGAAAAAGGGCTATAAAAGAAATGGCTTTGTGTTAAGTTTCCTCCTGAATGTGCAGTATCTCCTCGGAACGGAACCGGAAGGATACAGTGTAGATAAGGTAAAAGACATTGCCAAAAATTATGAGGTGACAACCGGACAGAATAAGGCTCTGAAGCAAAAACCAAATGTGGTCGTCATCATGAACGAGACATTTTCTGATCTGAATGTGGTCAACAAGATCAAGACAAATAAAGAAGTGATGCCTTATATCAATTCCATGAAAGAAAATACGATCAAGGGCGATATGCTTGTATCGGTATTCGGAGGAGGAACAAGCAACTCTGAGTATGAGTTCCTCACAGGAAACTCAGTGTCTTCTCTTCCGCTGAACGGAAATGCCTATACACAGTTTGTAAAACACGAAGTGCCGAGTCTCGCCACCCAGTTAAAAGAACAGGGATATGACACGACCGCATTCCATCCATATAAGCCGAATGCATGGAACAGACAGAGCGTGTATCCGCTGCTAGGATTCGAGAACTTCCTGGATGAGTCATCCTTGGATGAATCCAAAGTCAGGAGAATCAGAGGATGGGTCAGTGATGAGTCTGATTACGATAAGATCATAGAGACGTTTGAGAATAGAAAATCAGATAATCCTCTGTTTATGTTTAATGTAACGATTCAGAACCACGGCGGATATCTGCTTCCGGACGATAACTTCAAGCAGGAAATTACGATTGAAGACGAGAAGAAGACAGAGCCTGCAGAGCGCTATCTGTCTCTGATCCATGAATCCGACCGGGCATTTAAAAAGCTGATCGATTATTTTAAGGATCAAAAAGAGCCGACCATCGTTGTGATGTTCGGGGACCATCAGCCGAAACTGGAAGATGAGTTTTATGAACTTCTCTACGGAAAGGACTTAAACAGTCTGAGCATCAAGGAGATGCAGAAGAAATTTACCGTTCCGTTTGTCATCTGGGCAAACTATGATATCAAAGAACAGGAAAATGTAAAGCTCACCAGTGTCAACTATCTGTCCACGCTGATGCTCAAGCAGACAAATTTAAAACTGACTCCGTATAATCAGTATCTGGAAGAACTGGAGAAACAGATCCCGGCGATCAATGCCAACGGATATGTGACAAAAGACGGTAAAAATGTTGCGACCCAGGATGAGGAAGATAAAGATAAATGGCTGACAAACTATCAGTATCTGCAGTACAATTCCCTGCTGGATTATAAACACCGCGTAGATTCCTTCTTTTCTGTGAAAGAAAAGTAGGAATCTCCCTGCGGATTCTTGACACATGAGACAAAACAATATAATATTAAAATGTTGTTCGCTTTATGCAAAAGAAAATGGCGAGGACACGTCATTGATAATTAGGAGGATACACATATGGTTAAAGCAATAGTTGGAGCTAACTGGGGCGACGAAGGAAAAGGTAAGATCACGGATATGTTAGGTGAGACTTCTGACATTATCGTGCGTTTCCAGGGAGGAGCGAATGCCGGGCATACCATCATTAACGACTACGGAAAGTTCGCGCTTCACACGCTGCCATCCGGTGTATTCTATGATCATACAACCAGTATTATTGGAAACGGTGTGGCACTGAATATCCCTGTGCTCTTTAAGGAGATTGGGGAAATCGTCTCCCAGGGTGTGCCAAAGCCGAATATCCTCATTTCCGACCGTGCCCAGATCGTTATGCCGTACCATATCCTGTTTGATGAATACGAGGAAGAACGATTGGGGAAAGGGTCTTTCGGATCTACAAAGTCGGGGATCGCACCGTTTTATTCAGACAAATATGCAAAGATCGGCTTCCAGGTCAACGAGCTGTTCGACGGAAAAGCGTTAAAAGAAAAACTGATCAGGATCTGTGAGACGAAAAATGTTTTGCTTGAGCATCTCTACCACAAACCGCTTCTCAACCCGGATGAGCTGTATGAAACACTGATGGAGTACAAGGAGATGGTAGCGCCGTATGTCTGCGACGTATCCCTGTTCCTTCACAAAGCGATGAAAGAAAACAAGACCATTCTCCTGGAAGGCCAGCTGGGCTCGTTAAAGGACCCGGACCACGGTATTTACCCGATGGTGACATCCTCTTCTACTTTAGCGGCATACGGAGCCATCGGTGCAGGTATTCCGCCATACGAGATCAAGAAGATCGTCACCGTAGTCAAGGCATACTCAAGTGCCGTAGGAGCAGGTGCCTTCGTCAGTGAGATTTTCGGGGAAGAAGCCGATGAGCTCAGAAAACGCGGCGGAGACGGCGGCGAATTCGGGGCAACGACCGGACGTCCGAGAAGGATGGGATGGTTCGACACCGTGGCTTCCAAGTACGGATGCAGGATGCAGGGAACGACAGACGTGGCATTTACTGTGCTCGATGTCCTCGGTTATCTAGAAGAAATTCCGGTTTGCGTCGCTTATGATATTGATGGGGAAATAACTACCGATTTTCCGACAACCGGTGATCTGGAGAAAGCAAAACCGGTGATCGAAGTACTTCCGGGATGGAAGAGTGACATCCGCGGAATTACAAAATATGAGGATCTGCCGGAAAACTGCAGAAAATACGTAGAGTTCGTCGAGGAGAAGATCGGATATCCGATTACTCTGATCTCCAACGGACCCGGCAGACATGAGATTATCCGCAGAGGATACACAGACTAAAAATGAAAAAACCTCTTTGCAGATACGGCAAAGAGGTTTTTTGCAAAGGTATAGGAGACATCTATGGAAAAAGAACAGGAACAAGAGAATAAGAAAAAACAAAACTTCAGGAAAGAGGTCAGAAGCTGGATTGTCTGTATTGCTGCCACTCTGGCTATTACTTTGTTTATCACAAATTTCGTCATAGTCAATGCCAGTATACCAAGCGGTTCCATGGAAAATACCATCATGACCGGAGATAAACTTATTGCATTCAGGACCGCATACCTGTTCAGTGAGCCTGAACGGGGGGATGTGATTATATTTGAGTATCCGGATGATGAGTCGGAGTGGTATATTAAGAGAGTTATCGCGCTTCCGGGAGAGACGATCGAGGTAAAGGACGGAAAGGTTTATATCAACGGGAGTAAAAAGCCCCTGAAGGAACCTTATATCAAAGAGGAGCCTGTGGACGATTTTGGACCGTATAAAGTGCCCGGGAACGGGTACTTTGTCATGGGAGACAACCGGAACAGTTCCAATGACGCCAGAGAATGGCAGACCCACTATGTGACCAGGGAAGAGATCATAGGAAAAGCGAGCTTTCGATATTATCCGTCTCCGAAGTGGATCAAATAAAGGAGTGAGACCATGAAAAGAAAAATTAGGATTCTTATGCTGGCAGCGGCAGTTATGCTTGCTCTGGCAGCGTCCGGATGTCAAAAAAAAGCTGAACGAGAGCAAAAGCCTTTTGTATCAGAAAAAGAACTGAAAGCATTCATAGGAGAGACGACCAAAAAAGACGAGGTTTCGGACTTTCCAAAACTGGACTACGCTTCGGACCAAAGGGTGATGTTCCATAATTCCCAGGGCTTTTATGTCTTTGACATGAAGGAAAAGAAAGTCACCGCAGCTTTGGATCTGGTAAAAATGAAATTATTTTCCGAGGATGGAGAGACCGAGACGAAGATTATTGTATCCGGCGACGGAAATGTGGTACGGCTTTTAAGAACAAAAGGGGAAGATACGGTTAAGGACTATTTCTATGATGTGAAGGAACAGACTTTGTCTGACCAAAAACAGGCCTTTGATGATGTCTATGAAGGAGATATTCAGAAGACAGGTGAAAAGAAGTTTGCCGGACACTCGAAGGAAGAAGTGATCCGGGAGCTGATGGAGCAAGGACAAAATGACTCCAATGCGATGATCCAAAATGACCGCACCGTAGATTTTCTCGGTTATCCATCCGGGGTATATATGAAGGAAGATCAGATGTTTAAAAATGTTTCTCTGATCCAATACGATGTTAAAGCAAAAAAGAAGTCTGTGACTCCTCTGTTTGACGGATTTGTAAAGACCGATCAGGAAACGGACGCCTCAAAGCTTGTCTTTGAAGGCAGCCGTTTCATGAAATTCAGCGAAAACGGAGTCCTCTACTTCGATGTGGATGCTATGCAGAAGACCGGCGGGACAAAGGGTACATTCGGAGACCTTGTCATCGGAAATGTCTTTCAGTCAAAGAGCGGAAAGCTTACGGTCTCATTTGAAGATATTTCAAAGGCGGATCTTTCGTTGAAACCGGTGCTGTCACTGAACAACATCGATGAAAAAGGGGAACCTCAGATGATGGAATTAAAAGAAGGCAGGAATACTTATACGTTCAGCGGTCTGAAAAAAGAATTATTTTATTATATTGACTACTATGCAACGAAAGATGCCCCGGATGAAAAGAGCATGAAAAAGACCGATCAGCAAAATAAAAAGCTCAGGGTGAGCATAAGTAGCTAAAAGCATGGACGCGGGATACAGTCTGTGCTATAATATTGATACAAAAAAATTGTATGAACCTAATTATTTTTTGGAAAGTGAGGAAGCAGGTATGACATGTGAAACCATCAATGCACAGAAAGCTCCCGCAGCAGTGGGACCGTACTGCCATGCGGTAAAAGCGAGTGAATTTGTGTTTACTTCAGGACAGCTTGGGCTGGACCCGGAGAACGGAACTCTTCCGGAAGGAGTGGAAGCCCAGGCGGACCAGGCGCTGATCAACCTGGACGAAGTGCTGAAAGCGGCAGGATTATCGCTGGATGATGTGATCAAGACTACCGTATTTTTAGACGATATCAATGATTTTGCGGCAATCAATGCAATTTATGAGAAGAGGTTCGGAGACAATAAACCTGCCCGTTCCTGTGTGGAAGTGGCGGCACTCCCCAAAGGAGCCCTTTTTGAAATAGAAGCGATCGCAGCTGTTAAATAACATTATCACCGAAGAAAACCCGATTTCCTGTAAATGTGAATTCAGGACCCGGGTTTTTTTATTGCTGGTGGAGTGTAGTAAAAAAATTTCGATACAAAAGGAATGAAGATACGGGAGATTGCCGGCAGGATACTCCGGGAAGTGACGGGGAAAGTCCATATGAATATCAGGAGGGATGCTTATCGAGCAGTCCCTCTTGATTTTAAGAAACTAAGCTTTCATTTCCTCCTCCGCAGGGTTGCCCTGTTCAGATTCTCCGGGAGTATACACGAGCAGTTTTTTTGACGTAAAATAAAAAACTCCGGTGGTGACGGCAGAGGCCAGAATATCTGCAATCGGTTCTGCGGTGAAGATTCCCGTTGTGCCAAGAAATAACGGCAGGATCAAGGCCAGAGGGATCAGCAGGATGATTTTCCTCAGAAGGGCCATAACAAGAGAAATTTTTGCCCTGCCCAGTGCCATAAAAGTATTCTGGCAGGCGTACTGTGCCCCGATAAACAGAAAGCCTCCCATGAAAATGCGGATCATGGGTCTGCCGAGCACAGAAAGCTGCCTGGCCGCCTCACCGCTGGAAAACAGATATATATAGATCTGGGGAACTGCCATGGAGAGGGCCCAGATTCCAAAGGTGTAGGCCACAGTGATAACAAATAACAGCCGAAAGGCCTTTTTTACCCGGTCCATATTCCGGCTTCCATAATTAAAGCTGATGATCGGCTGTGCACCCTGGGCGAGTCCAAGGGCGGGCATGGATAGAAACTGCATGGCGCTTATGGCAATGGTCGTGACGGAGACCAGGGAGTCTGCGCTGGCACCGCCGTAGCGTTTCATTCCTGAATTTAATGTGATCTGTACCAGACTTTCCGTGGACTGCATAATAAACGGCGCGATTCCCAGGGCGATGACAGGGAGAAGAACTTTTGCTTCCAGCCTGAGATTTTTACGGCGGATCTTCAGATCCGTTTTCTTTCCGGTTAAAAAACCGAGGACCCAGGCCGCAGAGATACCCTGGGAAATGACGGTGGCTAAGGCGGAGCCCTTGACACCGAGACCCATTACAAAAATAAAGATTGGGTCCAGCACGATATTTAAGACAGCCCCGATCAGCACTGTGAGCATACTGGTCCTGGCAAATCCCTGGCAGGTGATAAAGCTGTTCAGGCCGAGAGAAAACATGACGAAAATGGAGCCGAGCAGATAGATGCTCAGATAGTCATTGGCATAAGGCAGTATATTGTCTGTCGCTCCAAATATGGAAAGCAGGGGTTCTTTTGCAAGGTAAAAAAACAGGGTAAGGGGAACGGCCAGAGCAATCAAAGCCGTGACGGCATTCCCAAGAATCTTTTCTGCCCCGTCATAATCCTGCTGTCCCATTTTTATTGAGACTCTGGGACTTCCTCCCATACCGATCATGGAGGCAAATGCAGAGATAATCATAATGATCGGAAAAGCAATTCCAAGCCCTGCAATGGCAAGAGGCCCTTCTCCTCCCGGAAGACGGCCGATGTAAATGCGGTCCACCATATTATACAGCGCGTTTATGATTTGGGCGGCAATGGTGGGAACAGCCAGCTGGAACAGTAATTTGCCCACAGGCATGGTTCCAAGGGCTGTTTCGTTGTTCGTATTCAAAAAATCACTCCTATCATATGAAAAATGTCACTCTTTTATTTTACATTGTTTTTTCAATGGGAGCAATTCTTTTATTCAGGAAAGGTGTAGGTTATGGACAGTCAGAAAGGGAAGCAAGAGATCGTATATCAGGTATATCCTAAAAGTTTTTGCGACGGTAACGGGGATGGGATCGGAGATTTAAGAGGGATTCTAAAGCGTCTTGATTATCTTAATGATCTGGGAGTGACTGTGCTGTGGATCTGTCCGGTCTATGCTTCACCGATGGAGGATTTGGAAAAACTCATATATGAGGCGGGGATCAGGGGGATGAAAATAATGATGGATCTGGTACTCAACCATACATCGGATGAACATCTGTGGTTTCAGAATGCGCTGAGGGATCAAAAAAGCAGATACAGGGATTATTATATATTTAAGAAATCCCGGGAGGGGCGCCCTCCGAGCAATTTAAGGTCTGTTTTCGGGGGATCGGTATGGGAGCCCGTTGAGGGAGCGGAGGAGTATTATTTTCATTCTTTTTCAAAAAGACAGCCGGATCTTAACTGGGAAAATGAAGACATGAGAAAAGAACTGTATGAAATGATACGGTGGTGGATGGAAAGGATGGACTGTCCGGCTGTTTTCCGTATACAAGGAATGTAAAAGGGATTGAAGTTTTTTTGGGAGAACTTAAAAACGAAGTATTTGACCCATTAGACTGTATCACTGTCTCGGAGGCCGTAGATGTACCATATTCATCGCTTGGGGATTATATCGGGGAGCAGGGATGCTTTTCTATGATGTTTGATTTCAGTTATACAAATTTCGATCTGGAAGGGAAAGATGAGAAATGGTATAAAAGAAAAGCATGGACAGCAGAAGAATTCAGAGAGTTACTGTTTAAAAGCCAGGAAGAGATTCAGAAGACCGGATG
>OBKG01000737.1_pt1 | contig 11515 bp, 11 predicted proteins | sample 1519741 | NCBI WGS metagenome assembly OBKG01 (sample SAMN00265072, study PRJEB22529) | human gut metagenome
GGGTGGTCGGAAAGGATACGATCCTGGAAGAAGGACGGAATCTTTACGAGGTGCTGGACCTTGGATTCGGTAAATGCAGGATGTGCGTTTGCGGGCCGAAAGAAGCCAAAAAGTATTTAAACGGCAGTCAGCTGATCCGGGTGGCGTCCAAATATCCGAATATCGCGAAAGAGTATTTCTATAATAAAAAACTCCAGACCGTGGAGATCGTAAAGCTCAACGGTTCCGTGGAACTGGCACCGATCGTCGGCCTTTCAGAGGTTATTGTGGATATCGTGGAGACGGGGTCTACACTAAGGGAGAACGGACTGGAAGTGCTGGAAGAGATCTGTCCGCTCTCTGCAAGGATGGTCGTAAACCAGGTGAGTCAGAGAATGGAGCAGGAGAGGATCAGTAAAATTGTGACTGCATTAAAGAAGTTGTTAGACGAGAAGAAACAGGGGTAGTGCCATGAGAATTGTAAAAGTAAATGAAGATTCTATTGCGGATATTTTAAACGATCTGCTGAAGAGAAGCCCGAATCACTACGAGGGGTACGAAGAGCAGGTAAATGCCATCGTCAATGATGTAAAAGCCAGAGGCGATGAGGCGGTGTTTGAGTACACCGAGAAGTTTGACGGAACAAAGCTTACGGCAGACACTGTGCTGGTGACGGAGGCTGAGATCGAGGAAGCGTATGAAAAAGTAGAGCCAAAGCTTCTTGACATCATCAGAAAGGCCATCGTCAATATCCGGGACTTCCATCAAAAGCAGAAGCAGAACAGCTGGTTTGACACACAAAAGAACGGCATTTTACTTGGACAGAAGGTGACTCCACTTGCCAGGTGCGGAGTGTATGTGCCGGGAGGAAAGGCGGTCTATCCGTCTTCTGTGCTCATGAACGTTGTGCCGGCTCATGTGGCAGGAGTGAAAGAAATCATCATGGTGACACCTCCGGGCAGGGACGGAAAGGTCAATCCGAATACTCTCGTGGCGGCCAAAGAAGCCGGAGCCGAAAAGGTATACAAAGCAGGGGGCGCCCAGGCAATAGCGGCTCTGGCTTTCGGCACAGAGTCAATCCCGAAGGTAGACAAGATCGTGGGACCGGGGAATATCTACGTGGCTCTGGCGAAAAAAGCAGTGTACGGCAATGTGAGTATCGACTCCATCGCGGGACCGAGCGAGATCCTCGTGCTGGCCGATGACAGCGCCAATCCCCGGTATGTGGCCGCGGACCTGTTATCCCAGGCAGAACATGATGAGATGGCCAGCGCTATCCTGGTGACGACGAGTGAGACACTGGCAAAACAGGTTTCTGAAGAAGTGGATGGATTCCTGAGAAAGCTCTCAAGAACGGAGATCATGGAAAAATCTCTGGATTCTTTCGGATATATTTTAATCGCCAAAGATTTAAAAGAAGCAGTGGACGCGGCAAATTCTATCGCCTCAGAGCACCTGGAGATCATGATGGAAAATCCGTTTGATGTCATGACAAGGATCGAAAACGCGGGGGCAATCTTTGTCGGACAGTACAGCTGTGAGCCGCTGGGGGATTATTTTGCAGGCCCGAACCATGTACTCCCCACCAACGGAACAGCAAGGTTTTTCTCACCACTGAGTGTGGACGATTTTATCAAGAAATCCAGTGTGATTTATTATTCGAGAGAGGCTCTTAAACCGGTCCACAAAGATATCGAAACATTTGCAGAGCAGGAAGAATTGACAGCCCATGCCAATTCTATTAAAGTGAGATTTGAAAACGAATAGAGAAAGGGAGCAATATGAGTCGCAGCGCGGAAATTATCCGGAACACAAGTGAAACGAAGATTAAACTGTTTATCGACCTGGACGGCAGGGGAGCCTCTGAGGTGGACACAGGGATCGGTTTTTTTGACCACATGCTGATCAGTTTTGCAAAGCATGGTTTTTTTGACCTGAGAGTGAAGGTGGACGGCGACCTGCATGTGGACAGCCATCACACCATTGAAGACACGGGGATCGTTCTTGGTGAAGCGATCAAACAGGCGGCAGGAGATAAAAAGGGCATCAAACGGTATGGCTCCTTTGTACTGCCGATGGACGAAACTCTCGTGCTGTGCGGTCTGGATTTATCCGGAAGGCCGTATTTTGACACGGACCTTAGCTTTACTGCGGACAGGGTCGGAGGATTTGACACGGAGATGGTCCGGGAATTTTTCTATGCGGTATCTTATGCCGGTGCCATGAATCTGCATATCAGGCAGCTCTCCGGCACCAATAACCATCATCTGATGGAGGCGGCATTTAAGGCATTTGCAAAGGCATTGGACGAGGCAACCGGTATGGACCCGCGGATTGCGGATGTGCTTTCCACGAAAGGGGCATTATAGATGGAACGACAGAAAAAAATCATTCCCTGCATTTATGGGGAAAAGCTTGCAGAAGCGGCAAAGGCATACGATCATTCAGGTGCAGATGCCGTCAGCTATTACGACGAGAAAATAACTGCGGAGACAGTGAAAGAGATTGCAAAGGATATTGACATCCCGCTTTATGCCGGAGGAGGCATTGAAGACCTGGAAGACGTGAAGAAGATTCTTTATGCCGGAGCCGATAAGGTCTGCCTTGGAAAAACAGTCCTTGTGGACAAGGAAATCGTTAAAAAGGCCGGGGACCGGTTCGGAAAGGATCAGATCATCGTGTCCGTGGATCTGGAAAGCCAGGAAGAACCGGTATCATTTGCGAAGGAAATGGCGAGGCTCGGAGCTGGAGAACTGCTTTTGCTGGCAGACAAAGGGTATGAAACATTTGCATCCCTGATCAAAGAAATTAAAGAAGTATCCGGCCTTCCGGTGATGGTGAGCATTTCAGATCCGAAAGAAGCTGTCCGCATCTTAGAACTTACCGGTGCCGACGATTTGGCGGTGGCATCCAGAGAGACGTTTGGAGTCATGGAACTGAAACACGAGTGCAGGGCTGCAAAATTCGGCGTCAACACATTTGAAAGTTCTATGAGCTTTGATGAATTTAAATTAAACAGTGATGGAATGCTAACCGTGGTAACTCAGGATTATAAGACCAATGAAGTGCTCATGGTTGCTTATATGACAAAGGAAGCGTTTGAAAAGACCGTCGAGACCGGTATCATGACTTATTACAGCCGCAGCAGAAATGAGCTGTGGACCAAGGGAGATACCTCGGGACATTATCAGTATGTAAAGTCTTTGACCATTGACTGCGACAAAGATACACTTTTGGCTAAGGTTGAGCAGGTGGGGAATGCCTGCCATACAGGGAGCTATTCCTGCTTTTTTACGGATCTTGTAAAGAAGGAATACAAAGATGACAACCCGATGGAAGTGTTCCAGTCTGTCTACGATGTGATTATGGACCGCAAAAAGCATCCGAAGGAAGGTTCCTATACGAATTATTTATTTGAAAAGGGAATTGATAAGATCCTTAAAAAAGTAGGGGAAGAAGCCACGGAGATCGTCATTGCGGCGAAAAATCCGGATGTGGAGGAAATGAAGTACGAGATTTCTGATTTCCTGTACCATCTGATGGTCCTGATGGCAGAGCGGGGTATGACCTGGGACGAGGTGACCAGGGAATTAATTGAAAGAAAATAATTGTCATTCGCTGTCCGATTTGATATAATTGCCACATGAGCAAACCAAAGAACCGTGGTTTGATAAAGGAGGCAGGACATGCACGCATATTTATCAGAGTTTGTCACATATCTGATCAAGTTTATTTTTTTGCTTGCCGTATCGGTAGGAGGCGTTTTTTTCGGAAAGAAGATGGCTGTCGGTAAGATGCAGAAGAAAGCGCAGCAGAAAGCAAAGAATGAGCAGAAACCGGATCAGGAATAAGATGTGTAAGATAGAATGGAAAGCCTTCTGATGCAGCAGAAGGTTTTTCTTTGCTGTAAAGGAAGCTGCCACCATAGGCATCTGTCCGGGCAGAATAGTTTCATATTAATTTTTAGGAGGATGGAGATTTGAAATCGTATGGAGTAAATGAATTAAGGAAAATGTTCCTTGATTTTTTTGAGAGCAAAGATCATTTGGTGATGAAGAGTTTTTCTCTGGTGCCTCAGAATGATAAGAGTCTTTTGCTGATCAATGCAGGTATGGCCCCGTTAAAGCCATATTTTACAGGCCAGGAAGTGCCCCCGAAGACCAGAGTTGCGACCTGTCAGAAGTGTATCCGTACCGGAGATATTGAGAATGTCGGAAAGACAGCGCGTCACGGAACATTTTTTGAGATGCTCGGAAACTTTTCTTTCGGGGATTATTTTAAGAAGGAAGCAATCCGCTGGTCATGGGAGTTTTTGACTGAGGTTGTGGGACTTGATCCGGAACGTCTGTATCCTTCTGTCTATCTGGATGACGACGAGGCATTCGAGATCTGGGAGAAGGAAATCGGCATTGCTCCTGAGAGGATCTTCCGTTTCGGAAAAGAGGACAACTTCTGGGAGCACGGTGCAGGACCATGCGGACCGTGTTCAGAGATTTATTATGACCGGGGAGAGAAGTACGGATGCGGAAGCCCTGATTGTACGGTGGGCTGTGAATGCGACCGCTACATGGAAGTATGGAACAATGTCTTCACACAGTTTGAAAATGACGGAAACGGCAATTACGAAGAATTAGACAATAAAAATATTGATACCGGAATGGGGCTTGAGCGTCTGGCTGTCGTAGTCCAGGAAGTGGATTCTATCTTCGATGTGGATACGATCAAAGCGATCCGTGACAGGATCTGTGAACTGGCAGGCGTGACTTATGGCGCTGATGAGAAGAATGACATTTCTATCCGAGTGATTACAGACCATATCCGGTCTGCGTCCTTTATGATTTCCGACGGTGTCATGCCGTCCAATGAAGGCCGCGGATATGTGCTGCGCCGTCTGATCCGCCGTGCGGCAAGACACGGAAGGATGCTTGGCATGAAGGATCTGTTTTTGGCCGGACTCAGTAAGACCGTGATCGCAGAGTCCAAAGACGGATATCCGGAACTGAAGGAAAAAGAAGAATTTATTTACAAGGTTCTTACAACAGAGGAAGAACAGTTCAACAGGACTATCGACCAGGGACTTCAGATTCTTGCGGACATGGAAGAAGCCATGTCCAGAAAAGGAAAGAAGGAGCTTGCCGGTAAGGATGCCTTTAAGCTCTATGATACTTATGGATTCCCTCTGGATCTGACGAAAGAGATTCTTGAGGAAAAAGGCATTTCCGTAGATGAGGAAGGATTCCAGAAATCCATGGAACAGCAGAGAAAGCAGGCGAGAGAGGCCCGGGAGACGACCAACTACATGGGAGCCGACGCAACAGTCTATGAACAGCTGGACCCTGCTATGACCTCTGAGTTTGTCGGATATGATTCACTGACCTGCGAATCAGAGATCATTGCCATGACGACGGATAAAGAGCTGACGGACTCTTTAGTGGAAGGGCAGAGAGGAACGATCATCTGTTCCAGGACGCCGTTTTATGCCACAAGCGGAGGACAGGAAGCGGATCAGGGCGTGATCCTGAGCGAAAATTCCTCTTTTGCCGTGGAAGATGTGATTAAGCTTTCCGGAGGAAAATTCGGACATGTAGGATATGTGAATGAAGGAAATTTAAGTGTCGGTGAGAAGGTTCTTTTAAATGTCAATGAGAGAAACCGCCGTCAGACAGAGAAGAATCACAGTGCCACCCATCTTCTGCAGAAGGCGCTGCGCACCGTGCTGGGAAGCCATGTAGAACAGGCCGGTTCCAGCAACAATGCAAAGCATTTGAGGTTTGACTTTACTCATTTCTCTCCGATGACACCGGATGAGATCAAAAAGGCAGAGAATATCGTAAATGGGGAGATCGCTGCCAGTCTGCCGGTGGAGACGAAGCTGATGTCTATGGACGAGGCCAAGAATACCGGTGCTATGGCTCTGTTCGGCGAGAAATACGGGGATGAAGTGCGTGTCGTTTCTATGGGAGATTTCTCTGTGGAACTCTGCGGAGGTACCCATGTTTCTAACACAGGCACCATCACTGCATTCAAGATTCTTTCAGAGACGGGAGTTGCGGCCGGAGTCCGAAGGATCGAGGCTATCACAGACAAAGCGGTCTTTGAGTATTATGAGAAGATGGAAGAAGAACTTATGGAGGCCGCAAAGGTTGTAAAATCAACCCCGTCTAAACTGATGGCACGCCTGGAAGCCCTGATGGCAGAGCTGAAAGAACTTCACAGCGAAAACGAGTCTCTAAAGAGTAAGTTGGCGAAAGATGCTCTCGGAGATGTGATGGATCAGGTGCAGGAAGTAAACGGAGTGAAACTTCTGGCGGCAAAAGTGGCCGATGTGGATATGAACGGCCTGCGCGAGCTGGGTGATTCCCTGAAAGAAAAACTTGGGGAGGGTGTCATAGTTCTGGCATCTTCTCTGGGCGGAAAAGTGTTCCTTGTGGCTATGGCTACCGACGGGGCACAGAAAGCCGGAGCCCATGCGGGAAATCTGATCAAAGGCATCGCAGGATGCGTCGGAGGCGGCGGAGGCGGCCGTCCGAATATGGCTCAGGCAGGAGGAAAGAAGCCGGAAGGAATCGATGATGCGATCGCGAAGGCGAAGGAAGAACTGGCCGGACAGCTGAAGTAAATAGAACTAAGTTAAAAAACCATGGACGTGCAGCAAAGGGTTGCATTCCATGGTTTTTACTGTTATGAGCGTATTTAAAATATAATTATAGAATTAGTTGAATTTGTATGATATCTATGACAGGACAAAAAACTACTATTTGAATTGTGCTATTCTAAAAAAAGTTAATAATTTCATATCAATAAAAGAAAGGATGATTATGGAAAAATAGTATGGTTTATTTCTTGTACATTTCTTCATAGATTTGTACGTCGTTTGTTTATTGTTTTGTTCATATTTTGAAATATTGCCTTGATTATAATTTCCTTTGTGGATAACAGATAAAGGAGGAATTTAGCATGGCGAAATACGCATATATCCGAGTTTCGAGCAAAGACCAGAATATCGCAAGACAGGTGAAAGCCATGCAGGAAATTGGACTGACGAAGAAACAGATGTATATTGACAGACAGTCGGGAAAGGATTTTGAACGCAGGAATTATCAAAGGCTGGTGAGGAAACTGAAAGCAGGCGACGAGCTTTATATCAAGTCCATAGACCGTCTGGGACGTGATTATGATGAAATACTGGAGCAATGGCGTTATCTGACGAAAGTAAAAGACATTGATATGATTGTGCTGGATTTTCCTCTGCTTGATACCAGAAACCAAGTGAATGGCGTTACGGGAAAATTTATAGCGGATTTGGTATTACAGATACTTTCCTACGTCGCCCAGATTGAAAGAGAAAACACAAAACAAAGGCAGGCGGAGGGAATACGTATCGCAAAGGAAAAAGGCGTACAGTTCGGGCGACCAAAACATGATTTCCCGGAGGATTTTGAAGAAATCTATCATCACACCACGTTTGCGAGGTGGATAGCCCGTTACCAGCAACCAAAGGCATAGAGAAATGGCATAAAAAGTAGACTTTCTTTGCCACGTCTAAACATCGTCGTTTTTGTGTGGATTTAAGGTCAAAAACGCCAGTTTTCATCCATAATTATCCTATACTAAAGTATAGCGCACTTGGCGCAAAAAGTCTGCTTTTTGTGCCGTGTGTATTTCTGACCACTCAATCCTTTTATCCTGATGTGAATATCATAATCTACATTGAGGGGAGGGGGAAAACGAGATAACGGCAAAACGAAGATTTCTTATAATGAGAAATCGGGAGAGCGAACCAGAGAAACAACGGCTCATGGAGATGCAGGATTTGCCCTGTCTGGTTCAAGACCTCCACAAATATGAAAAATCCAAAAGGAGAGAAATAAGATGAAGCAAAAAAAATTGAAAAGCCTACTCGCCTGCGTGCTCGTCTTATGTATGGTCATTGGCGTACAGTCTAATCTTGCTTTCGCACAGGAAAATGATGATACTATAGTGCAGGAAAATGAAGCTGACTATACGACGGATATGACAGATAACACTGATACAACAGATGATACGACTGGTGCAACAACGGACGACACCAAAGATACAGACACTACAGGCAAAGATGATGTAAACCCGGAAACAGAGAGCGAACCTACGAAGCTGAACCGTAGTATTGCTCCTGCTAGTCTGGATGACGGTTCCGACACAGGCATTGTGCCGCAGTCTGATACTAGCAATAACGTTACTGTAACAATTGACTCTGATAGTTTTAGCAAATATAGCGATGTTATCAATGAGATTAAATTTACAAATACAGATAACGCCCAGCAAATAACTGTTTCCAAAGACGCAAAAGTTTCTTTATCAGTTACTTATGCTGACAATATTCAGAATGCAGTTCTTGCATGCGCTGCTTTTGATGCTGATGGTAACTGGGTAGCGGATTGCCGTGCAGGAAGTACTGATTTTACTGAATATTATATAAATAAACCACAAGCCGATTACACCATTCGGGTAATCGGACTGACTGAATACAATGTTGAAGGTGACACCTTGACTTTTTCCGGATCTGGGGAAATATCTACTTGTGGAGATGTGATAGTAGGCAAACAACCGTGGAACCAAAACGATATCAGCAGGGTAATTATTTCTGAGGGGATTACTAGCGTAGGCGACCAAACATTTAAGAATGTTAAAAATTGGAGCACGAATACAAGCATCTCCTTGCCCGACACGCTAACAGAAATCAAACAATATGGCTTTAACAACTGCAATTTAGCAGGCTACATTAGACTACCTAAAACTTTAAACAGTATTGGAAAGTATGGATTATCCAACTTTGGAAATAAGGTCATTTTTAACATGACCGAAAATATCCCGACAACCTTTGTTTCTAACTCTTTCGCTACCTACACGGGCAGTAACTCTGCTGTTGTATATGTTTCTGACAAAGCGCAAGTTGCAAACATTGGTGGTACCCATAATAACCTAAATACGAATAGCGGATATAGCCACGTATTTCTTATTACAGATGGGGGGACTTTTCCAGAGGATACGGTGTTTTCTCTTGATGAATATGCAGCTCCTGTAAAATCTGGATACACTTTTGATGGGTGGGAAGAAATTGACATAATAAACTCACCGGTAAACAAGTTGGATAATTCCGGTCACACTTATCAGGCTAAATGGATTGAAAAAGCTGACAACTCAATTACATTTAAAAACCCACTTAATCTTGATAGGATTTATGATAAAACCCCAGTTTCATTATCAAAAGATGATTGTATCGTAACAGGCGATAACAGAGATGTTACATTCTCTTATCAGGTCAAAGACGGTAATAATTGGAATGACATTGATACTGCTCCAAAAAATGCTGGCACATATCGAGTGAAAGCGACTGTTGCAGAAGACGATACTTATAAGAGAGCGGAGACAGCTTGGAAAGAGTTTACAATCAGCAAGGCAGACCCGACTTATAAAGCACCAACTGGCTTGACGGCAACTGTCGGACAGACCCTTGCAGACGTAGCACTTCCAGAGGGCTTTGCGTGGCAGGACGCTACAACAACTTCTGTTGGAAGTGCTGGAACGGATACATTCAAAGTAACTTATACACCAGAAGATACGGATAATTACAATACTGTAAAAGATGTTGAAGTTACATTGACTGTCAAGGAAAAAGACACACAGAAGCCAACAACAGACGATAACAAGAAACCGTCTGCAACGGATACAGATAAGAAACCGGAAAGCACAGATACGCAGACAACGGCTAACAGCCCCAAGACCGGCGACAGCACGAATATGACAACATGGCTTGCACTCATGTTCGTATCTCTTGGTCTGCTGGCTGGCGTATTCACAGTAAGGAAATCACGCAGGAGCAGATAAAGACTGTGGGGAATTTTATGGACAGAGATATTTTTGAGGACATGAAGATTGAAACGGGGTGTGCTTATATTTCAGATTTACCCTACATCAAGGAAACAGTAGAGAAGAAACTGCTTGAACTTCGGTTTGACCTCTATTCCAAAGAACAGCTTCAGGAATTTTGTGACTATGTTTTTCATGACAACGGAGCTGTTTATCAGTCTCTTATGATGAAATACCGCAGGGACAGCAGATACAATTAGACTTGCAGGAAAAGATATACAACTAAATATTGCTTTAATCGGCTCGTACAAATCACATGTTTTGTACGGGCTTTTTCATACTCCCTTTTCTGTATTTCTAACAATGGACAAATATAAACAGCGCAGCGCTGTTTTATTACGCTATTATCAAGGCATGAATGACAGAGAAATTGCAGAACTGTATCATGATCAAGTTCAGCGGTTTTCCGCAGAAGAAGGAACGGATTAAAAAACTGAAATTATTATTGGATGAAAGGAATTGAACAAATGACAAAAGATTACGGTTATCTCACATTAGAAGTTATTTATGAATTAAGTATTGTATTTGAAATAAGAATTATAAAAATAGTTGAATTATAATTAGAGTTATGTTATACTAAAAATGTAAATCTTTTAATCAATATCTAAAAGGAGGAATATTATCAAAAAGATAGCGTGGATTATTTTTTTGTTCTCTATTTATTATTGGTGTGATAGGAGACACTGGTTTTAACGTATTTGCAAAAGAAGAAAATAATATTGGAGTTAAGACTGGTTCAATAGCAATTTTGAGTGATTGTGAAAGCGGTAAGAAATATATTTGTGAAATTCCTGCTCAAAATCAGACTTATAAAAAAAGTGCAAGTTTAAATAACGTTCAAGGAGGAGATTCATTTACTATAGAGTCAGAAATTCAAGTTACGATTCCTGAAAATAATGATAATAAACCCATGCTTTTAGCGAACACAACGAGTAGAGAAGAATATGATGGATCACGTAGTTGGAAAGGATATATTAAATCAACTTATAAAAAAAGTGGAAGCAAATATCTATTGACACAGACTAATGGAAATTGGAAATGTTATGATACTTCCGTTAAGATTTCTGGAAGGAAGGTTACTTATGGTTGCGGAAGTTCACAGGTGGCAACGAAGAAGCCGACAAGTAATTCATTTAAGTATTCGACAGGATTTAAAAAATATATAACTGGAGGAGGATGGAATGTGATTGGATCAAATTCCTTCTGTTATCTTAAACGGGGTACAGGAAAGAAATGGAAACTTGAAGTGATTGCAAATTTATAATATTTGATTAAAAATATGGTAGTAAGTCAGGGTGTCATATTAGCTGGAGGAAAATATGGTTCGTAAAAAGAAACAGATTTATCAAGGAAGGTCAGTAAAAAAATTCAATGAAATACGGGATGTTTTAGATATCTATCATGTAAAATATTCGTATCAAGTAAAGGATACAATTAATGATGCTGGAAGTGATTCGTTACTGTCATTTATAGGGCGACAACAAGGCATGTCACCTCGAGCTTTTACAGGAAGTGCTGGAGTATCTGGAGAAGAATTAAAAAGCTATATTATTTATGCAAAGGAAGATGAGACAGAAAAAAAGATTCCCACTGATATTTGGAATGAAATAAAAAATTCACATTGAGA
>OBKG01000738.1_pt1 | contig 11483 bp, 8 predicted proteins | sample 1519741 | NCBI WGS metagenome assembly OBKG01 (sample SAMN00265072, study PRJEB22529) | human gut metagenome
CTATGAAGTATTACCCTCATAGCGTGATGTTTGTGCGTCAACGTGTCGCACCAAAAATGTTCTCCACCTCACGGCTGGAAAGCAGGTCTTTGACATTCTGCGTGATACCGGTGGGGATGCCGCCCCATTTTCTGAATCGCTTCCAGATTTCCACCGTATAGGCGGCGGTCTGTTCCTCCTTCAAAAGCAAGTGCATCTCGTCGATGTAGTAACGGGTGGACTTGTGGGCAGCGCGGTTGATGGTAACGCGGTTCCACACCTGATCCTGGACTACCAGCATACCGATTTTCTTGAGCTGCTTACCCAGTTCCTTGATGTCATAGCAGACAATGCGGTTATTGATGTCCACATTGCTCTGGTGGTTGAACACATTGAGGGAGCCGGTTACATAGATTTCAAGGGCCGTGGCGATATACTGGGCTTCCTTTTCTTCCTGTGAACGGAGCAGGTTATATAGGTCCTCCAGTATGGGCATATTCTCCGGGCGCGGGTCATTGAGATAGGTCTGATAGACCAAACGCACACAACGGTCGATGATGGTTTTCTGCACCGGCTGCAATCCGTCCTTACCGCCCACGATCAGCTCACACAAGCTGAGGATAAAATCAGACTTGAGGGACAGCGGGCTTTCATCATCCGAGTAGTCCAAATTCAGGTCCATCGGGTTGATGTAGTTGGTTGAGGTAGGCGAGATCTTGATGACCTGCCCATGCAGACGCTCAACAAGAGGTGCGTACTCCGCTTCCGGGTCACAGATGATGACATCATCATTGGTAAGCAAAAAGCAGTTGGCAATTTCTCGTTTTGCGCTGAAAGACTTACCGGAACCCGGCGTACCCAAAATCAAGCCATTGGGGTTTTTCAGCAGCTTTCTGTCCACCATGATGAGGTTGTTGGACAGGGCGTTGATGCCGTAGTACAGAGCTTCTTTGCCGTTCTGGAATAATTCCTGTGTGGTGAACGGTACAAAGATAGCCGTAGAACTGGTGGTCAGCCCTCGCTGGATCTCGATCTGATTGAGTCCCAGAGGCAGACAGCTCATCAGCCCTTCTTCCTGCTGGAAGTCCAGCCTGGTAAGCTGGCAGTTATACTTCTGGGCAATAGAGCCTGCCTGGAAGATGTTGTTGCCAAGCTGACGGGGATTGTCCGCCGTGTTCAGCACCAAAAAGGAGACCAGGAACATTCGCTCGTTTCGGCTCTGCAAATCCTGCAACAGCTTTTTCGCTTCACTGCCGTAGGTAGCAAGGTCAGAGGGAATGATGTCCATGTCGTATCCGGCACGGACTGCTTTTTTCTGTTCCTCGATCTTACTGCGGTCCAGGTCGGTAATCTTACGCTTTACCGTCTTAATGGCTTTCACCTGATCCACCGACTGAATGTGCATACTCACAATGAGCGAGCTTTCCATATCCAGAAAATCAGCCAGCAGACGGTCATTCAGCTCCGGTGCAAGGATCTGCAAAAAAGAAACAGCCCCGTATTTCTTGCCCATACGGAACTGCTTGCCGGTGCGGAACTCAAAGGAACTTGGTGCGATGAAGTCCTTGGTAGATAGGCCGGAAGGAGCCAGCCAGTCCCATTCAAACTGAAACGGGAGCTGTTCATCCATGTGGAATACCGCATGAAGCTGGGAAAGCCTTTCCTTACCGTCCAGTGTTCTGGCGGCTACGCCAAGACGCTTGAAGTTATTGAGTATATCGGTCTCAATACGCTCCAGACGGGGCTTGGCGGCTTTGATGCTGTCAGCGTCGATACCAAAGGTCAGGTATTTGGTCTTGATGAGACCGTTGTTGCCTCTGGCCAGCTGATTTTGCAGCATCGTGGTGTATTCCTCACGGATACTGTCAAAGGCATCCCCCTGGGGCGGGATGGAAATGGAGTTTGCAAAGGTCTCCTCTGATGCCGCAAGGTTCAAAAAAGACAGCTGGAAGTGAATCGAGCTGTCGAAATAATTGAGGAAATCACACCAGCCCTCAAAGATCGCGGTCTTATCTTCATTTTGGGAGAGCTGATAGTTGATGTCCTGAAACTGAATAGTCTTTGTGTAGTGGCTGTCCGATACACGGCAGATCCCGTCCGGCCACATCCGTTCATAGGGGATACTGTCCTGTGCCGATTTTCCTTTTTTGTCCGTGCGGTTGGCGCGGGCAATGGCCGCTTCGATCTGCTTCTTATCGGCGCGGGACAGCTTTTTCTTTGTCTTTACCGGCTGCACGGTCTTTTCTTCCGGTTTTCCCAGCAGACGGCGCAGCCAGCTTTTCATTGCGGTGAACAATGTCATACACCTCCTTATCGAGCATTTCCTGCCGCTTTAATACGGCATAAAAGTTATTGGTCTGGTAGGGACGCTGCTTGGGACGGATCACAGCCACTTTGAGAATGTTGCCGACGATCTTTTCCAGGGGCTGTCCATGCTTTTCATACATTGCCAGCAGGAAGAAGGGCATCATGACCAGCATCATACACATGGCGGCCATGCTGTTTCCCGCAGGCTCACAGAGCAAAAAGAACAGCGGTACGCCTACAAGCGCCCCGGCGGTAAAGCAGACCAACTGCCTTCGGGTCAGATTGAACATGACCTTGGTTTTGACTTTGGTTAAATCTTTGGGTACGGGTACATAAGCCAATGTGGAAACCTCCTTCCGTTTTAGTGCGCCTGAAAGACGGATTTTGCAAGGCTTCCGGTTTTGAACAGCGTAAAGCACAGCAGTACGGTGTAGCCCACGCAGCTCCAGATCGCCATGATGATGTCATCTTCCAGAGCGATGTTCTGCACCAGCACAGCATAAATTGCTACGCAGACGATGATGAGAAACGCCTGAAAGCCCAGCGCCAGCAGGGAGCGGAGGTAGTTTTGTCCCATACCGCCCCATTCCTTACCCATCATGGCAGCCATTGGAACGGGAGCCACCGAAGTCACAAGGTAAATCTCGATCATACGGCCATAAATGACGATAAAGATACAGATATACAGCGCCCACATGGTAATGCCGATAAAGAGGGATTGGAACCACAGCCCGAACAGCGGCCCCAGATCCATTTCCATCAGCCTCGGTTCCAAATCGGTCATAACTGAGGAAATGTCAATGGACGCATCCGAACCGATGATCCCTGCCGCCTGTGCCACCACGCTCTGTGCCATATCAAAGACGCCCATCACGATATTCCATGTGTTAGTGACAATCAAAATAGCGGCGGCGCTCTTGAACACCCACTTGAAAATCATCCAGGTGTCCACATCATGCAGGTTGTTCTTGTCTGCGATCATCTGGATCAGGTCTACGGTCATTACGATAGCCAGAATCACGCCTGCAATCGGCACCATGATGGAGTTGGACAGATTCTCAATCATACTGAAAATACTGCCATTCCATCCCTGTGGGGTCTGGCCTACCTGTACGGATATATCCGCGACCTGTTGGTTTACGCTGTCAAACATCCCCGAAAGGTTGCTCATAATACCGCCCACCAGCATTTCTTTCAGCCAATTTGTCAGGGCTTCAAGTAAGAAATCCATACGGTGTCAACCTCCTTTCCGCCGCCCCCGCAAAACTGCGGGAGCGGCAAGGATTTCATGCGGGGACGCTTAGACAGAGAAAAGCCCGGAGAGCAGAGGTACAAGGACCATGCCGACTACGGCTACACCAGCGCCGGCCATGAGCTGCTTCATGCCCTGGGATTTTGCGCCCGATAGCGATAGGTAATCCTTTGAAGTTATCTCCGGATTTTCCCCCGCTCCACACCGTGCATGCGACTTTCACCGCACACGGCGCTCCATCGAATTCAGCCGTCCAGGGCTTTTAAACACAACTTACACACTTCGTTACAGCATTAAATTCAAAGAATAATAGGTGGCATTTCTGCCATAGTACGAAGTTTGTTAAGCTTTTCTATTTGTTTATTGTCAAGATTTAAGGATTTCAGGTACTTCTCAATCGTAGGTTCTGAAGAAGCATGGATAAGGATATGAACCGCTTTGCTGACAAGAATAAGATTTGCGTATTCATCCGAACCGCCATTGCTTACCGGTACTTTATGGTGGCAGTGAATATCGTGGGAATTCATCGGAATTCCTGTCACTGCACATTTACCATACTGTGCCGCATACAAAGAAATACGGTTATCCGCATATTCAATGGTTCTGCCCTTTACAGGATTTCTCATCAGCCATAACATTGTCGCTGTGTCGATTGCAAGATTCTTATGAATCTGTTCCCGACCTTTGACCGTATATTTATTGATGGATTTCCTTTTATGCTGGGCATTCTTTGACTGGACATATCCCAGTGGAACCACCGGACGTCCATGAAGGAACCTCATCTGTCTGCTTGCTCCATACTTTTCTTTAATAAACCCATTTCTGAGTTGTCCCTTTTTGGATAAGTCGCCTTTCAGTCTGTTTCTGAGCTGTTTGTTGATACTGAAGGCAAGTCTGCTGAAGTCATGAGATACTTCTGTAGAAATACAATAGTATTCATGAAGTCCGGCAACTACAGAGTTGTATTTCTGAAGCTGCATGAACTGAGCATTATCATCTGACGAATGAGCCAGTTTCTTTACTTCTTCCGAGACTTTTTCATGAGCCTTTTTGTATGCTTTATCGCTCATATGAGACCGAACTACATATTTCTTACCCTTTTTACGGATTTTCAGTTTGAACCCGAGAAAATCAGAATACTGTCTTTTGAGATTAACTACTTTGGATTTGTCAGGGCTGATTTCCAGCCCCAGCCTGTCCTTTAGCCATAACTCTGTTGCCTTGTATGCTCTGACAGCATCCTCATGTGTTGCGCAGAAAATTTTAAAATCATCTGCGTACCGAACTGCATGCATCTCTTTTAGTCTGCTCCGGCGCAGAGCCCTGTAGGCGTGGCTCTTAATCTCTGTTCCCTGCACATTGCTCCTTGTTTTGAATTTTGTCTTTGTTGGCATCTGCTCCCACTGGGAAGCAATCCACCAATCCAGTTCATTCAATACGATGTTTGCAAGCAATGGCGACAAAATACCGCCTTGCGGGGTACCCCGTGCGGGATATGTTTTCTCTCCATTTGGCAGAACAACAGGTGCTTTCAGCATCTCTTTTATAATGCATAACAGCTTTTTGTCCCGGATTCCCAATGCCCATATCTGACGAATCAGCTTTGTATGGCTGATATTATCAAAGAAGCCTTTAATATCGAGGTCAACCACATGGTACAGATGCTGTACCTGTATCAGCCTCATGCATTGCGCAATAGCAGTCTCAGCGGAACGGTTCGGGCGGAACCCGTTGGAGTTCTCACTGAATTTTGCTTCACATATCGGCTCCATGACCTGCAAAATACATTGCTGTACGATCCGATCTACGATAGTTGGAATTCCCAGAGGTCTGGTCTTTCCATTGGGCTTTGGTATATCCACTCGCCTTACGGGTCGTGGATGATAATTACTGAATTGTTTCCGTATGAGACGGACGTATTCTTCCTCGCTTAACTTTGCAAGGTCGGCTATCGTCCTTTTATCCACTCCCGAAGTATCACTTCCTGTATTCTTCTTTATCGTTCTGTATGCAAGCTTGATATTTTCTTCACTCTCGATGATTTCCATCAGATGGTTGAAGGTTTTATCTTTCTTACTTTCTGCATACAGCCTGTCAAAAGTACCTTCCATGTCGTAATACTCTGAGTTGCGGATTTTTCTCTGTTTACTTTTCCTTTCTTGCTGCCCCGAAGTCAACACAGGCATCCTCTCCCTTCGGTTTGGATTTTCTTTGTCATACTCGAAGCTGTGTTTGTTGTGTTTTCATTTTCTTTGCTGAATTCGACTTGTGGCTATCCCTCCACCGCTTACTTATTCACGGCTTCACAGGTACTGTGCCACTACTCTCACTGGAATAAAGAATGGTTATTGCCCTCTCGCGAAGGTATTCCCATCCACCACATCACTGGCTTGCAACCGCCTCCGTGTTCCCAGCTTTCCACGTTCCGATATTCCTATCATTGGATATCTTTAGGTTCTTCCTCTAAGCCTGTATCTGGTCATGCATAACCGCACCGCCTGTAACGATGCATGGACTTTCATAACAACCAATTTTACTCGCCCACAGATACCACCATGAAAGGTGTACTGCCTTTCGACAGCATCAACGTTTAGACTCGTACATTCAGAATTTCGTCAGTATTTTCATACATTCTCACCATGGATATCCGACCCCCGGCATATAGGCAACACCATCCACCTCTGGACAGCTTTCGTGTCTGGTCTGAAAACCAGTCTTACGGTTGCTCTCTGCCGACTTCACCGAGCTCTATAAACTTTTGGAGAGAGCCGTTGCATGCTCCCCGCCATTCGGAGTATTAGGGTGGCGCTTCGGGACGTTACCCCCTCATTTCACCCATCGGAATATCAGTTCTCCAAAGTTTCGGGCTACAATTGCCCTTCGACTTTGTGCGCAAGCTTTTCACTTACGAACGTGTCGCACGATTATCATTTCCGTAGCCCTCCAAGAGATTGATAACGCCCCAGATACCGAGACCGGCACCGAGCGCGATAACGAGGGTCTGAAGAACGGTAATTGCCTGTTCAAAAAATGCCATATAGTTTGTTAGCCGGAATCTGATTAAAAAATAGGTTTGTCATGTTTCATAGGCATACAAAAGCCGGAACAATCTGCCGCCCGGTTTCCGGGGGCATGATTCCGGCTGTCCTCCTTTTTCATTATTTTTTCTTGCGATTGTCCGCTTTGTACGCCAATAGCCCGTAGAGGGCAGGTGCGGCGAATAGATAAAATCACTCCCCTCAAAAGCGGAACGAAGTTAAGCGCCCTTTGTGTCTACTTCATATACATCGCAGACCTCATTGGGCTTGAGTTTCAGCCTTGCGGACAGGAATGCTTCAATGTCAAAAGCGTTCTTATCATCCGCGTCGGCAGTGTACTTGAAATTGGGGTGCTTGGTGATGTCGTACTTATCCGAAAGGAAAGGACGCACACCGCGCAGCTGGAGAATACACTTGCCGCCATCCATAACAGCAAGCTCATCCTGGCTCATCAGCTCTTTCCCCAATTTTTGATAGTTGAGAGAGTGGGAGGTTTCCCGGCCACGGCTCTCTCCGGTGTTGTAGGTGTCGATGGTTTCCTTGCCCAGCACGGCAGCCAGCTCCTTGAGAGTGGTCGGCTCCTTACCGCCCAGGAAAATGGAAGTATCCATGTTGCCGATGATGGTATCTGCATTGTCCTTATAGATTGCCTTGAGCTGACTCTGCGCCTGCAACACCAGACAGGCGGAGATCTCACGGCTTCGGATGGTTGCCACCAGCTTTTCCAGCTTAGGAATCTGGCCGATATTGGCGCACTCGTCAATGAGGCAGCGCACATGGACTGGGAGCCTGCCACCATACACATCGTCGGCTTTTTCGCAGAGCAGGTTGAAAAGCTGGGTATAACACATGGATATAAGAAAATTAAAGCTGTCGTCAGTATCACTCATGATGAGGAACAAGGCAGTTTTCCGGTCGCCCAGAGTGTCCAGCTCCAGCTCATCATAGGCTGTGACCTCACGCAGCTCTGCAATGTCGAATACCGCAAGGCGCGCACCACAGGAAATCAGGATCGACTTGGCTGTTTTGCCGGATACGAATTGTCAAGGACTTTTTTATCAAATTCAAAAATAGGTTACATTCTCCGCACCTCCTCACGGAGCAGACGCTTGATTTTGTCCTCCAGCGTCTCCTTTGCCGTCTCGCTGAAATGAACCTTGACAACATAGGTGGTCCTGTCGATGGTCTTGCGGACGCAGGGCGGCGTGTCGGTTTCGGGAACGGGCTGTTGATTGGGTGTGTTGTTCATCAAGTACCTCCTGTAAAAATGAATGATTGAAAATCAAGAGGTCAAAATGACCACATGATTTTTGCTTATGACAAGAGTTATCACAAGCACTTTGCGTGGTTGTCTGTAAGTGTTGGTGTGGGTTGTTTTGACCCACACCACATCAAGTGACAAAAGTTGTCATTTGATTCCGCCTGTGTTGCGGTTAAAATCAGTGGGTCATTTTGACCCACTGATTTCCGGCGATATGAGGGAAGAAGGCAAGGCGGCAACTTTAAGGTATCTATAAAAATCTTGCCGCCTTTGCCTTCTTTGCCGTGTTCCTGCCGTTATTCCCGGAGATAGCAGACCCAGCCTGCGCCGTTCTTCTCGGTCACGAGCCTGTCCCCGATGCGGCTTTTCGCCGTCCGCAGGGTGCGGGAGGATATGCCCCGGTCGTTGACCGCCTTTTCAAGCTCCGCGCTGGGTATGCGTCTGCCGTCTGCCAGTAGCTCCAGTATCAGTGTCTCAGCCTGTGCGGTCTTGTTCTCTGCCTTTGTCGTGTCCGTCCCGGCAAGCAGCTCGTCGGCGGTCACATCGTATGCGCCGATCCAAGCAAAGCCCTTCTCGTCTCCCAGAGAAAAGGCAAGGGACTGTCCGGGCGGCGCAAGGGAGCTTTTCTCATGGACAAGCACCCTCGTCGTGGGACTGTCCTTCAGCTTGCCGATAAAGAGCAGACTGCGGACTGCCGCCGTGATGTCGATAGACCCCAAGCCCCGGTAAGTGCTTTGCGTTCCTGCGGCTTTGTTCAGGTGTCCGATCAGCACGATGGCGCAACCCGTAGCCTGTGCAACATCGCCCAGACTGCGGAAGATGGGGCGCACCTCGTTTGCTCGGTTCATATCCACGTCCGCGCCTAAAAACGCCTGCACCGGGTCGATAATGACCAGCCTTGCGTTGTTCTCCCGTATCGCCCGCGCAAGTCGCTCGTCCGTCAGGGTCAGCGGCGCGTCCCGGTCGTCAATGACAAGGACTTTTTCAAGGTCTGCGTCCGCTTCCAGCAGCCGGGGCTTCACGGTGTCGCCCAAGCCGTCCTCGGCGGTCTGGTAGATGACGTTGAACGGCTCAAGGGTCGGCATATTCGGCAGCGGCTTCCGATTTGTGCAAGCCGCCGCAAGGCGCATGGCGAAATAGGTCTTGCCCTCGCCGGGATTGCCCTGAATGATGGTCAGCTTGCCGAGCGGGATATAGGGAAACCACAGCCAGTCAACCGCCGTCAGCTCCACGTCCGCCATACGGAGCATGGGGACGGGCTGCGCTTCGGGAAACTCCCTCATGGGTATCGTCTCGGCAATGAACTTGCGGCTCGGAATGTCCCCTTGCTGTCGTAGAACATCGTTCCAGTCCTTCATTGCCGGGACAAGCCGCATGACGGCGATCCCTGCGGGAATCTCCTGCAAAAGCCGGGTACAGGCTTCATTTCCTGCGGCGTCGCTGTCAAGGCATAGGAACACCTTTCGAATATCCCGGCGTTCAGCAAGAAAGCGGTCAAGGGCTTTGCCGGACACGCCGCCCAAGGCGATGTAGCTCCGGCTCTGCCAGTCCTGCGGATAGAGACAGAGGAAGGATAACAGGTCGATGGGTGCTTCAAATACAAAGAGCTGGTCGCCCTTGCCCTCGTAGCGGAATGGATAGCTCTTGTCCGAACCGGCAACGTCCTGTCTGAAATTGTCCTGCGTTCCTCGCACATGGGCGTATCTCGGTGTGCCGCTTCGGTCTCTGCCGACAAACACAACATTGTGCCGCTTCTCGTCCTCGTAAATATCCCCGGAAAGAAGAAAAGCCTGGGCAAGCTGTTTGCTGATACCCCGGCTTTCACAAAGATATTGAATTGCTCTGTCGTTGGTCTTGCCGTGCAGGGGCAGGCGAAACTCTGTGGGCGGTGCTGTGCCGGTTTCGGTCTGTCCCTCGCCGCTTTCGCCGATCAGGATCTGGACGGCTTCGGGAAAGGACTTTCCGTAAAACTCCATGACAAAGTCGATGGGATAGCCGCCCTTGCTCCGACTGTGGCGAAACCACTTGTTTCCCCGGAGGGTCAGGCTGTCGTGTTCCTTCCAGCGGTACTCTCGTCCGCTCCTTGTCAGCGTTTCGCCCTGCGCTTGCAGAAAGGAAGCAAGGTCGGTCTGATTCGCCCGGTCGATCTGCGCTTGGGTATAGGTCATGGAAAACACCTCATTTCAGATTCGGGCAGTATTTGCAAACGCCGTGTTCACGTTCGTACAGCGTATATGGGCAGTCCGCGCACTCCGGCGGGTACTTCCTCTCCACAATGGGCAGAAAGCCCAGCTCCTGCAACAGTTCGATCTGCCGATCGGTGAGGGTGGCTTCAAAGGCAAGGCATTTCCGGGTGCGCTCGTCCGGCTCGATCAGCTCGGAAAGCGGTCTGCCGTCAGACAGCGGGTCGCCGCTCAAAATGCGCTTTGCCGTCCTGCGGATGGGGTTATATTCCTTCTTCCGGTCGTATTTTTTCATAGGGTCATATCCTCCTTTTTGTGTTGTGTTTGGGGTCGATTTTGGAGCATTTGTTCCTCTGTGCGCCCTTTGTTTTGAATGGCAGTATCAATACACAACCTGACCTTCAAAAGCCTGTGCAGGTCGTCCCTGACGGATTTGAACTCGCTATAGGTTTCCTTATGCTCCCGTTCCAGACGGTCGTATTCCGCAGACAGCTTTTTCATATCCACCTTGCCGTCCGGGAACTCGACGGTCAGCTTGCGGCGGGCGGCGTAGAACGTTTTCAGCTCGTTGGCGTGTTCTGCCTTGTACTTGGCTCTGGGCTTGTCAAACTTGATTTTCTGCAAGCTGTCGTACACAGGCTTCAAGCTCTGAAAAGCGGCGGAGTTGTCATAGAGCTGTCTGATCTCCTTCATGCGGGCGGTCTGCCCGTCCAGCGTTTTCTTCAAGCCGTCCACGTTCTCCCGGTGTGCCGATACACGGGCTTCAAGGTCGTCGAGAGTGTACAGTTCGCAGGATTGCAGATAGCTGACCGTCTCGGAAAACTCCTTGAGGTTTGCGACCTTGCCGCTTCTCGAATAGGATTTTGCACCGCGCATGGCGTAGTAGGCGTTCAGCAGAGAAACAAGGTCGGGCGATTGCGGCTTGGCAAGCTCTGTGCGAATTTCCTTTACCCAGTCCAGCAGAGAGGACAGCCTGTCCCTGATTTGCCGAATGAGCGCGTTGGTGGCTTTTATCCATCTGTTGAACTCGCCTTTGTCGGAGCGTATGCCCTTCTTCTCCATTGCCCGGACGGTTGCGCCCTCATGGACGGTGGGAAGCAGCTCCACGCCCTGCCGCTCATAGCTTCGGTGGTCTATGCGAACGTCAAGCCCCTTTTCCGCAAACTTGGCGTTGCACAATTCAGCCCACGTCTGCCGCCAGTGTTCCAGCGTTTCCGGTCTGCCCCAGTCGGTAGTAGGAACGGCATTGAATATGAAGTTTCCGTCTGCGTCCCGGATTCGGTTGCCGTCCTCGTCCAGCTCATACACGCGCCGCTGCTTTAATCCCCATTTGCCGTTCTGCTCAATGGGACGGATAGGGCAAAGCACATGAAAATGCGGGTTTGGTATGCCGCCGTCCTCCCGGTCGGGCTGGTGTACGGCGAAGTCAACCACCATGCCCCGGCTCACAAAGTTCTCCAATA